>Ga0302325_10010811_pt1 | contig 19730 bp, 17 predicted proteins | sample Palsa_T0_2_FD_201948 | JGI IMG/M metagenome (GOLD analysis project Ga0302325, IMG submission 201948) | Peat permafrost microbial communities from Stordalen Mire near Abisko, Sweden - Palsa_T0_2 | ecosystem: Environmental > Terrestrial > Soil > Palsa > Peat permafrost | place: Sweden: Abisko...
GGTTTTGCCCGTTTCGAACGAGCGGCGCAAGCGGTCCCCTCGGGGGCCATGCGCGGGACCGACGCGCGCCGGCCCTTCTGCTAGATTCGCCGCGCTTTGGACGCCCTCCCTCCCCCGCCGCCCGCCGTGGTTCAGAGTGCCCCGGGCGACATCTACGCGCGCAACAAGCGCGAGGCCGAGCTCTGCGAGACCGCGAGCCGGCCGGATTGGCTGTACCTCGGGGGCCTCGTGGCGCTCGATGTGGGCGCCATCTGGGGAGGTAGCTCCGACGCGGTGAAGGCGTCGAGCAGCATCCCCGTGCGCGCGGTGCTCGGCCCGGGCGTCATCGGTCTCACGTGGGGCGCGACCGTAGGCGGCGCGTGGATGGCGCTGCCCCAGTGCTCGTCGACGTGGATCGACGCGCCGCCGCCCGAGGGCCAGGTGCGCGCGCGGTGGCCGCTCGCGCTGTCGCTCGCGATCCTCGCGGGGGTCACCGCGCCGGTGATCAACGGCATCGCGATCGGCTTCGATCTGCCGGTGGCGTGGTCGACGTTCGAGCGCGAGATGCACCTGGTGGTCGCGGGCGTGGCGGGATTCGCGGGTGCGTTCGTGCCGTATTTGATCCCTCCGAGCACCTGGTCCGCGGCGCGAGAGCTCGAGCGGCTCCGCGTGTCGACCGACGGCCACTCGGCGTTCGTTGGGTATGGGCGCGAGTTCTAGTGTCCTGAGCCCGTGACGCATCGAAGAGTTTCAACAGGAAGGCGGGAAGACGGGAAGGATCGTTTTGCCGGAAAACCTTCCCGGCTTCCCGTCTTCCTGTGATCTCAAAATATCAAGGTTTCACGGACTCGGACACTAGGGCGCCTTGGCGATCAAGTTCCTCGGGTCATCGGGCGTGCCCGAGCGAGCCATCTCTTTGGCTGACACGGTCGCCCGTTGCGGCTACAGGCGTGTCCTTCTGCCTTGCACGTGCGCGCGCGAGCCAGACACGGACGCGTGCGAGCCTGACACGGACGCGTGCGAGCCTGACACGCGTGCGTGCGAGCCTGACACGGGCGCGTGCATCGCAGAGAGATGCATCTGTCTAGCTTGCACGGACGCGTGCGAGGCTGACACGGGCGCGTGCATCGCAGACAGATGCATCTGTCTGGCTTGCACACGCGTGTTCCGATCTCACGCGATCGCCGACGTCGTCGACCGGGGCAGGTTTCGGGCGCGCAGGGACCCGAGAACGTCACGCAAGCGGGTCTCTCAAGCCCGCACGCGCATCTGTCAAGCTCGCACGCGCATCTGTCAAGCTCGCACGTGCGCGTGCAGGCGAGACGGGCACGTTCTTGTCACCCGGCAGGCTTGAGAAACCTCGCAAGGATCTTCTTCTCGCCCCAGCCCGGGAAGAAGGCAACCACAGCGGTCTCTCCCATGCTGACGACGCGTACGACCTCGCCCTCGCCGAACCGTTCGTGTCGTACGCGCGACCCGCGGCGCAGCGCGACGTCTGGCGTCTGGTCGACGAAGAAGTCGTGGTCCACGTAGCGCCCGCCCTCTCCCACGCTTGGGCCGGCGCTTGGCGGCACCGGGTTGCTCTGGGCGAGGGGGTGCCGCCACCCGGCGCGCTGCTCTTCCCGGTCGACGTCGCGGTCGATGAAGCGTGTCCGCGAGTCGCTCGCCATCGCCGCCGTGGCTTCTTGCCGCGTGACGCCCGCGGGCAGCTCGGCGAGAAAGCGGCTCGGCCGGTTCCAGCGCGTCGTGCCGAAGATCTGGCGCATCTGCGTGTGCGTCATCACCAGGTGTTTGCGCGCGCGCGTGATGGCCACGTACGCCAGGCGTCGCTCTTCCTCGAGCTCCTCGCGTTCGCCCGGGTCGACGCCCTTGTACGGAAACATCTCTTCTTCCATGCCCGTCAAGAGCACCCGCTCGAACTCGAGGCCCTTGGCGCCGTGCACCGTCATCAGCACGACGCGACCGCCCTCTTCGGCCTCGGCCGCGAGCGCGTCGACGTCGCTCACGAGGGTCACGCGCTCGAGGAAGCCAGAGAGGGTGGGCTTCTCGCCCGCCGCCTCGGCTTCCGCCTCGTAGTCCTGCATCGACCCCGCGAGCTCCTGCAAGTTCTCGACTCGCGCGTCGCTCTCGGCCGAGTCCTCTTTCTCGAGCGCGTGCACGTAGCCCGTCTCGGCGAGGACATGCGCGATCGCCTCGCTCGGCGGCAGCGACGCTGCGGGGGCGAGCGCGTTCATGAGGTCGCGGAAGCCGGCGACCTTTTTCTTGGCGGCTCCCGCGATGTCGGTGATCTCGTCGAGGCGCGCAAGTGCGTCGGCGATCGACGCGCCGTTGGCCGACGCCCACGTGCCCAGGCGGTCCACCGTCGTCTGTCCGATCCCGCGTGCCGGTACGTTCACGATGCGCAAGAGGTCAACGTCGCTGCGCGGATTGACGAGGACGCGCAGGTACGCGAGCACGTCCTTGACCTCGGCGCGCTCGTAGAAACGCGTGCCCCCGATGATCTGGTACGGGATCCGCGACGCCCGCATCGCCTCTTCGAGCACGCGCGACTGCGCGTGGATGCGGTAAAACACGGCGATCTCGCGCGACGGCGTCCCCTCCTCGCGCCCTTTGCGGATCGCGTCGACCACGAAGGCCGCCTCGTCGCGCTCGTCGCGAGCCGCCACGACGCGCACCGGGTCCCCCTCGTCGTTCTCCGTCCACAGCTCCTTGGGCTCGCGCTCGTACGAGCGCGAGATGACGCCGAGGGCCGCGGCGACGATGCGCGACGTGGAGCGATAGTTCTGCTCCAGCTTGACGACCGTCGCGTCGGGGTAGTCGCGGCGAAAGTGGCGGATGTTGCGCACGTCGGCGCCGCGCCACCGGTAGATGCTCTGGTCGTCGTCGCCCACCACGCACACGTTGCGGTGCTCGCTCACCAGGCTCTGCACGAACTGGTACTGCGTGGCGTTGGTGTCCTGGAACTCGTCGACCAGCACGTAGTCGAAGCGGCGCCGGATGCGGTCGCCCTCGGGCCCCTGGAGGAGGCGCGCGACGAGCAGGATCAGGTCCTCGAAGTCGACGGCGTTGGCGGCGCGCAGGCGCTCTTCGTACGTGCGGTAGAGCCGCAGCGCGACATCGTCGATGTACGAGTGCGACGCGGCCTCGTCGGGTCCTCGTCCTTCTTGCTTGTGCTTGTGGATGTGCGCGAGGACGGCGCGCGGCGGGTAGCGGCGCTCGTCGAGCGCGAGATCCTTGAGCGCGCGTGCGACGACCGCCTTCTGGTCGGCCGCGTCGTAGATGACGAAGTTCGACTGCACGCCGACGGCCGAGCCGTGCACGCGCAGCAGCTTGGCGCACGTGGCGTGGAACGTCCCGACCCAGAGCGTGCGCGCGAGCTCGGGCCCGCAAAGGCGGTCGAGGCGCGAGCGCATCTCGCCGGCCGCCTTGTTGGTGAACGTGACGGCCAGGATGCGCCACGGCGGGATCCGCAGCCCGGCGATCAGGTTGGCGATGCGGTACGTGATGACGCGCGTCTTGCCGCTGCCGGCGCCCGCGAAGACGAGCAGCGGGCCGCGCGTATGGGCCACGGCTTGCGCCTGAGGCTCGTTGAGATCCGCCTCGAACACGTGGCTCGCAACCTAGGCGCGCGGTGTTCGCGCGTCTACCGGTAGTCGTCCGGGGTGAAGCGCACGTCGTCGAGACCACTCTCCCGCATCCTGGCGCGGAGCGCGTCGACCACGATCGACACGACGTCGTAGCGCGTGCTCGGTGCGAAATACTCGTCCTTCCTCACCGAGGGCAGCGCCGCGAGCCGTCCTTCGATCGCGTCCTTCTCGCCCGGGTCGAGCTCGAAGTGCGCGTGCCACCCCTCGGCCTCGTCGAGGAGCAAGGCTTCGCGCGCCATCCCGATCGGGTTGAACGCACAGAAGACCGTCGAGAGGAGCAGGCGCCAGTCGGCGCGCTCGCCTAGGGCGATCCAGAACGCACCGAAGTCGCGGCGGATGACCTCTCCCAGGTAGGCCCCCGCGGCTGACTGTACGAGCTCCACCAGCTCCGGTCGTTCCTTGAGCTCTGTGCGTGCCTCGCGCACCCAGTGGTCGACGAAGCTCAGCGTGTCCGGCTCGTAGTCGAGCGTCACGCCAAAGCGCGCTCGTACGAAGCGCACGCAGGCTGCTGCCAGCTCGGCGACTTCGGGCGGAGCGGGCACGCCCGCTTCGGGACCCGGCTCGGGGGGCGGCTCGATGCCATATTCGCCGTCGCCGTCGCTTGCGTCATCGCTAGCGCCATCCCTAGCGCCATCGTTAGCCAACACCTCGTCATCCGACAGCAAATCCCCCGTGCCCCTCGGGGCCGGCCTTGCCGCGCCCGCGACGTCGTCCGTGTCTTTCGGTTGCTCCGCCATGGCAGCGATGGGCGTATGCTCGAATGCTTGGCCTCGCAAGCAAACGCGCCTGGAGCGGGGAAACACTGGCGGCCTCGGGCACATTTCTCTAGGGTGCAGTGAGGCGATGCGTCTCGGTATCTTCAGCGACATCCACGCCAACCTCGAGGCGTTCTCTGCGGTCCTCGAGGCGTACCGGACGGAGTCGATCGACATCTACTACTGTCTGGGCGACACCGTAGGCTATGGCGGCTCGCCCAACGAGTGCGCCGACCTGGTTCGCGAGGTCGCCAAAAAGACGATCCTCGGCAACCACGACGCCGCCGTCAGCGGGCGCATGGACTACTCGTACTACTACGAGGCGGCCCGCCACGCGCTCGACGCGCACGCCGCGATGCTCTCCGAGAAGAACATGGCGTGGCTCAAGAGCCTCCCGTACGAGGAGAAGCTCGACGAGATCGACGTGCTGCTCTGTCACGGCTCGCCCGTGCGGCTCGAAGAGTTCGAGTACATCTTCGCCCCCGAGCAGGCGCGCGAGTGCCTCGCCATCTGGGACAAGATCGGTCACATCACGCTCATCGGCCACTCGCACCTGTGCAAGGTGTTCGCGCTCAGCCAGGGCGGCGTGGTCGAAGAGCTGGCCGCCATCGACTTCGACCTCGCGCCCGACAGGAAGTACATCGTGAGCGTGGGCTCCGTCGGCCAGCCGCGCGACTTCGACAACCGCGCCAGCTTCACCGTCTACGACACGGCGAAGAAGCGCTTCGAGTTCAAGCGGATCGAGTACGACATCGAGCTTGCGGCAGACAAGGTCCTGCGCGCCCGCCTCGAGCGCAACTTCGCCCATCGGCTCTTCATCGGCGTCTGAGGGGCGCGTCGCTCAGTTGGGCTTGGGCTTCGCGCGCGCGGGCTGCTTGCGGGCGAAGGTGCGCTCCCAGCTGGCGCGGTATTCGTCGGACGCGACTTGTGGTGGCCCGCCGCCGGCGCTCTTGGCGGGGGCGGGCGGCGCCGCGTAGTCGACCTTCACGTCGTAGACGTTGGCGCTGTCGGCGCGCTCGACGAGTCGGACGACTTCGCCACCGGGAGCGAGGGGTTGGCCTTCGCGCAATGGGCGGACCACACCCGCTTCGAGCTGGCCGGGGCGTGCGCGCAGTACGCGAGCCCCGTGACCGTCGACCGTCGCGCCGTGAACCAGGACGACGTCGAACGCTTCACCCCCACCCTCCTTCTCGGGCGCGTCGGATGGCATCCACGAGAATCGTAGCGCAGATCAAGGGCCGGCGCCGTCCGCGGGGAGGCTGTCTTCGTGCCGTGCGGCAAGGATGTCTGCGGCGGTCACGACGTCGCGCACGAACGTCGCCGCTTCGAGGTGAATCTTGGTGCTTTCGCCCCGCAGCTGGCCATCCAGCGTCAGTGCGACGGCCTCGCCGCGCTCGAGGCCGAGCTGATCGATATGGACCTTGAGCCCCGCCGCCGCCGCCGATTGCAGCGTGAGCGCCGGGCGGCCCGGCAGCAGGAGCTCCAGACGTCGAACCCGAGCCTCGCGCGTCGAGTCGCGACTCGAGGGAACGTCGATCTCGATCCCGAACGTGGCGCTCCCATTGGGCGGCGCGACGAAGAGGGTGGCCCCGTCGTCCGCGATCGTCCCGAGCACGAACTTCACACCCTCGCCTTGCTGGACGAGCACCGTGCCCTCTTCGACTTCGCGCTTCAAATCGATCGCCGTGGCGCCCCCTTCACCCTCGCCCTGATCGACGCGAAGGGCACCCGAAGCCGCGAAAACGGCGGCGGCGTCGATCAGCGTCGCCCCCGGCGACAGCACCGACCGCCATCGCGCAATCGCCCTCGTGCATCGCTCGCGCTGCTGGCGCGAAAAGAGCTTCGTGCACCCGCTGGCGTCGCGTCGCGCGGGCTCCAGGAGACCAATGCACACTGCGCGTTCTACGGGGTCGTGCTGCGCGCCGCAAAGGGGCGCGATGCGCGCCGCGATGGCGACGCACGTCGGATCACGCCCGAGCGAAGGCTGGCTCGGCTGCGTCCACGGGCACGTGTTCGGATTCGCGCGGAGCTCGGCCACCGTGACGCGGCAGTGCCCGCGGAGCGCCGACGTGGCGATCCCCTGGCATCGCTTGGCGTCACCCGCTTTGGCCGCATCGATGACCCGGCATGCGTCCGCGAAGAACGTGTCGTAACCGATGGCTTCGATCGCATCACCGAGCATCGGGTCGATGCGCGCGCGCTGCTCTACGCAGGCGCCCACGCTCGTGAACGCCTCCATCTCGGCGCGCAAATCACCGGGCGGCGCCACCGGATCCACCTTCACCTCGAGCTCCCCCGCGTCGAAACCAAAGACCTTTGCCACCGTTTCAACCGGCGCTCGTCTCGGTTCGAACTGCTGCAGCGTGGGGTTCGGCTTGTCGTTGCAGCCCGTCACGCTCGCCGCCGCCGCCCCCCAAAACGCGGCCAAAAGTACGAGCCCAAGACGTTCGAAGCGCACCCTTCTTGAAAGCTGAACGGATTGCCAGTATAGCTGCCTCAAGCTGCCCGAGAGGCTAGCGCGGCACCCACCCCCCGAGCCCCAGGATCATCGCCATGGACGACAGCAAGAACAAGGGCAAGGCGATCGACCTTGCCGTCGCCTCGATCGAAAAGGAATACGGCAAGGGCTCGATCATGCGCCTCAAAGATGGCAACGCCATGACCGAGGGCGTGCAGACGGTCTCCACCGGGAGCATCGGCCTCGACATCGCGCTCGGCGTGGGGGGCTACCCCAGGGGTCGCATCATCGAGATCTACGGCCCGGAGTCGAGCGGCAAGACGACGCTCACCCTCCACGCGATCGCCGAGGTGCAAAAGATCGGCGGCGTCGCCGCGTTCATCGACGCCGAGCACGCGCTCGACCCGGCCTACGCCCGGAAACTGGGGGTCAAGACGGACGAGCTGCTCGTCAGCCAGCCCGACTACGGCGAGCAGGCGCTCGAGATCGCCGACATGCTCGTTCGCTCCGGCGCCGTCGACATCATCGTCATCGACTCGGTCGCTGCCCTCGTGCCCAAGGCCGAGATCGAAGGCGACATGGGCGACAGCCACGTCGGCCTTCAGGCGCGCCTCATGAGCCAGGCCCTGCGCAAGCTCACGTCCACCGTGTCGCGCTCCAACTGTTTGCTCGTCTTCATCAATCAGATCCGCATGAAGATCGGCGTCATGTTCGGCAGCCCGGAGACGACGACGGGCGGCAACGCGCTCAAGTTCTACGCGAGCGTCCGCCTCGACATCCGCCGCATCGGCGCCATCAAAGAGGCCGCCGTGGCCGGTGGCAAGGACCCGGCCGTCGTCGGCAACCGCACGCGAGTCAAGGTGGTGAAAAACAAGATGGCACCGCCGTTCCGCGAGGTGGAGTTCGACATCCTTTATGGCCAGGGCATCTCGCGATCGGGCGACCTGGTCGACTTGGCGTCCGAGATCGGCGTCATCGAGAAGAGCGGCGCGTGGTTCTCGTTCGGCAGCGAGCGGATCGGCCAGGGTCGCGAGAACGCCAAGCTCTATCTGGAGCAACACCCCGATGTGATGAACAAGGTCGAGGCGCTGGTCCTCGCCAAGCACAGCATCAAGCGTGGCGGCGTGGCCGGCGTGCCCGCGGCTCCCGCAGCCACGAATGGCGCTGCCGAGACCGCGGCCTCCCGGAAAGCACCCGCAACGGTCTCCAAACCGAGCAACTAGTCACGGTCGAGGGGAGCGACCTCCGCTCCCCTCGAGCTCCCCACCGGATTCGTGACATGCGCTCTAGTCACGAACTCCCCACCGGATTTGTGACGTGCGCTCTAGTGGGCCCCTCGTAACCTGCGAGGATTCGACGAAGCATGAAACTCTATGTCGTGCGGCACGGGCCCGCGGAGGATCAGTCGAGCAGCGGGCAGGATGGGGATCGGGCGCTGACGCCGTCCGGTCGCGAGCGGGTTCGATCGGTCGCCGAGCTGCTGGTCGAGCTGGATGAAGCGCCGGTCACGATCATCACGAGCCCGCTGGTCCGTGCCGTCCAAACGGCCGAAATCATCGCGGTGGTCGCGCGGCCCGCCCAGGCCAAGGGCCTGGTGGAGGTGCGGCGCGAAATGTCGCCGTCCGGTGATCCGGCGGAGCTTGTCGGCCAGCTCCTGGCCGAACGACGCAAGAGGGCCATGATCGTTGGCCATGAACCGGACCTGAGCGAGCTCGTGGCGACGCTCCTCGGCAAAGACTCGTTTCGTCGCTCCTTCGACAAGGCGATGGTGGTCGGCCTTCACGTGACCGCTCGGTCCAACCCCGCAAGCTCGCGCACTGTGCACCCGCCCAAAGGCATCCTCACGAAGCTCCGGTTCATCCTGGACCCCAAGGCGTTGCGCCTCGATCCCGACGTTCGCACACCCTCCTGAAGCGCGCTCGTGGGGGCTCTCGACCCCTAAAATAACAACATGATATTACTGATTATTGTGCGCTTCCTTGACACCCACCCCGTGCTCTTCTAACCGGCTTGGAGGAGACCACGAATGGGCAGTCGCAGCGTCGTGCCCCTTCTCTACACCGGCCGAGCCGGTGCCCCCCGGATGGCCGGCGGGCGGGGTCTCGCAGTCGCACGGGCGCAGGTCGCGGCGGCGATCCGGATCCCCGAGCGGGTGGGCAGCCAGCTCCGGCTGGTCTTCCCGTCACCCTCCCCCCGCCTCTTCGTCCACGAGGGCGCCAGGCAGGCTCTGGAACGCAAGCTACGGATGGCCTTTACCGGCCCCGTGATCCTCTCAATCACCGACAACCGCCACTCGATCATCACTCACCGAGTCCAGCGTGGCGTGCTCCACGCGCGCATCCATCACATGTTTCTCGACGCGCCGCCCCCTGTGGTCGACGCGCTCGTGCGCTACGTCACCCGCGGCGACCGCGACGCGAGCGCTGTCCTCGGCGACCACATCGACGACAACGGCTTCCGCGTGGCGCGCCGCAAGCGGAGCGCGCCGCTCATCACCAAAGGCAAGCACCACGACTTGCTCGAGCTCTTCACCACGCTAAACGAGCGCTATTTCGGGGGAGGCATCCACGCCCTCATCACGTGGGGCAAGCGCCCGGTCACGCACGACAAGCAGCGCCGCACGATCAAACTGGGAAGCTACAGCGCCGTCGACCGGTTGATCCGCGTACACCCGGCGCTCGACCGGCCGTGGGTGCCGCGATACTTCGTCGCCTACATCGTCTACCACGAGATGCTGCACCACGTGATCCCCGGGAGCCGCGGACTTGGGCGCGTCAATCTCCACCCGCCGGAGTTCAAGGAACGTGAACGGCAGTTCCGGCACTTCGAGCGCGCGATGGAATGGGAGACTCGTCACGTCGGACGCCTGCTGCGAGCCTGAGCAGCGCTCGGCCGCACGGGTCGCGTCGCGGCTTTTATCGCGTGACGCCTCGCCGTGGGAGACCCTTCGCCGGGTCCTCCTCGTCCTGGTCGTGCCGGCACTGTTCGCCCTCGCGTGCTCGCCGGCCCATACCGGGCTGAGCTCGCCGGCCTTTCAGACTTTGGCGGCGCCGCCCAAGCTCGACCGCGAGGCCGAAGAGCGTGCGCTCGCGCAGCGGCGGGCTGTCGAGGCGGCGCACGCTCCCTCGGCCGCTCATCGCGTGGCCACCGTGGCGGGCCGGGCCATCGGACCGCTGTCATCGGGGTCGGCGTCGTCCGGTCTGGTCGCATGGATTGCTTCCGCCGCCGCCGGTGGCGGTCGCGAGCTGCACGCCGTCGCAACGGGAGCCGACGGGGCCCCGGTGTCGGAGCCACGGGACCTGACGCCCGTTCCACGGGAGGCAACGTCCCTGGTCGTTCGGCCCGCAAGCTCCCCGGCGTCCGGTTGGCTCGTCGGGTGGACGTCACTGCTCGATCGCGGCGAGTCCCTGACAATCCTTGGCGTCGCGGAGAACGGCACCGCACTCGCCGAGGTCGTCGACCTCGAACAAACCGCCGACCACATCCGCTGGGTGGACTTCGTGCCGACCCCGCGCGGTGCGATCGCCCTCTGGGCCGAGGAGACATCCACCGGCAACGCCGACATCCTCTCCGTCGCGGTCGACCCGAAGGGAAAGCCCCGCGGGATGCCCGTCCGCGTCGCGCGAGGCGTCGAGCGCTGGCAGGACGTCCCGCTGGGCGAGGGCGCCGCCCTCGCGTTCGTCATCCCGGGCGCATCCCGAGGCGACGACCCGGGCAAGAACAGCAAGCTCACGTGGCAGCGCCTCGGCGCGGACGGTCGCGCCGCCGGCGAAGCCATCGTGATCGATCCGAAGGCCGCCGTCGCCGGCGACATCGACGTCGTCGCCCTCCACGACCGGTGGCTGCTCGCGTGGAACGACCGGAGCGGCGAAGACGTCCAGGTCACGCTCGCCACGGTCGACGCGGCCGGGCACGTTCACGGCCCGTCCCCGGCGCTCGACATCGTCGGCGGCTCGTCCCTCGTCGCCCTCGCCGCCGGCGGCGACGCCGCGGCGCTCGTCTGGGAGGCCCCGCGCACGCGAGCCCGCCCAACACGTGTCCTGAACCTGGCGACCGTTTCGGTCGATTCCGCGCTCGAGGCGCACCGCGCCATGTCGTTCGACGCTGCGTCGGACGTCGCGCCGGAGCTCGTCGCCGCCGATTCGGGGTTTGCGCTGCTCGCGTCGACGCGCACGTGCTCCGCGGACACGGCCTCGGCGGGGTGTGCAGGCGCGATGGGCCCCACGCTTCTCAAATTCGATCCACGACTGGGGCTCGTCCAGGTCGAGCCGTTCGCCGTACCGGGCGAGGGGCACGCTCCCGCGGCGGCGCCGTCGCTCGCGTGGAGTCTGCGGTGCGGCGCGCATCGCTGCACGGCGCTCGAGGCCACGCAGGATTCGCCCGCGGGCGTCTTCGCAGTGGACCTTGTCGAGCGCAAGTCGCCCTTCGTGCTCCCGCCCGAGCCGACGGCGCCGGCGGGTGCGCCGCGCGTCCTGGCGGTAGAGACCCTCGCCTCGGGCCGGCCCTTCGACGACGTGGCGGCTGATCGCCTCGACGATTCCACGGTTGTCGCCACGCTCATCCCCGCCGCAGACGCCTCGGCGGGCACCGACGATCGCGGGTGGCGCGGTGCGGTCGTCACGACGCGGATGCTCGACCGCGACGGCCGGGTGCGCGGCGTGCCCAGCACGCTCTCGCTTCGCGCCATCGCCGCCGGTGGCGTAGCCGTCTCCGCGGGAGCGAGACCGGAGGACGGGGCCGTCGTCGCATGGGTCGGACGCGACGCGCGCGATCCGCAGGTCCATCTCGCGCACCTGGATCGCCGCGGCCACCGCAACAACGAGGTGCAACTGACCACGGCCAAGGGCGACGCGAGCAGCGTTGCCCTCGCGTGGGCGGACGACGGATGGCTCGTGGCGTGGGTCGACGCCCGCGACGGCAACGGCGAGGTCTACGCCACCAAGGTCGACCGAGACCTGACGCGTGTCGGTCGCGAACAGCGGATCACCAACGCTCCGGGCGACGCGAGCGACGTCACCCTCGCGCGCAGCGGCGACCTCGCCTGGGTCGCGTGGAGCGATCCGCGTGACAGCCCCCGCGACGGCATCGCCGACATTTACGCCGCCGCTCTCCGCACGCACGACGCCAAGCGCGTCGGCGAAGACGTCCGCGTTCTGGAAACGGCGACACACTCTCGCTCCCCGCAGGTGATCGCCCTCGATGGGGGCGAAGGGGCCATGCTGGCCTGGATCGAAGAAGCGCCGGGGTCGCTCGACGGTCCCGGCGCCGCGTTCGTCGCCCGCCTCGACCGAAGCGCCCACGTCGTCGGTTCGCCCGCCGAGCTTCCCCTGGTCGCCGCGGGCCGCCCGACCACGGTGGCCTTGGCTCCGCCCGGTCGTGGCGCCTCCGCGGTGCGCGCTCTGGTCGCCCGGTCCACGTCGGACAGCGTCCAGATCGACGCTGTCCTCGTCGGCCTCGACGGCACCCCCGCTGGACCGTCATATCCGCTGCTCGACCTCGACGCCCCGCCGACCTTCGAGGTTTCGCTGGCGTGCCCGCGCGACGCCGTCTTTTACATCGACGTCGGCGATTCCCCGGCCGACCACCGCGTGCGCAGGGCCGAAGTCGCCTGGTCACGCTGATCGCCCGCAACCGATCTCGGGACCGGCCGATGGGGGCTCAGGTGTCTAACCCGAGAGGAACCGATGGACATCCCCGGTGCCCCCGTTCGCCCCGACATCGTCAGCGTAGAGACTTCGCCCCGCCCCACCGCAACGCCCCCCACGATCAATTTCTCCGAGGTGATGTCCGGTGGTGCGCGCGCCCTGGTCCAAGGCGCTCAGGCCGCAGTTCGTGCCCTGCCGGGCTCGCCGCTCCTCGCGGTCGCGCTTCGCAGCGGCTCCGGCTCCGGCGCAAGCACGCTCTTCGGCGGCTCCTCGTCGGTCGCGTCGTTCGCCTCGGTCCCATTACCGCCGGAGGGCCCCGGCGGGACGGGTAGCTCCGGGATCGCCTCGCCCACGGCGTCCGGCTCCGGCTCCGCGAGCAGCGAGGCATCGTCCGATGCAAGCCTCCAGGCCTCGATGGCCCAGTCGCAGCAGATGAACCTCTACTACCTCCAGGTGCAGGAGCAGGTAAACGCCCAGAATCGCACGTTCACGGCCCTCTCCAACGTGCTCGAGGTCGAGCACAGCACCGCCAAAGCCGCGATCTCGAACATCCACTAGCAGGCTGCTGAAGAAAGGGAGTCTGACCGCCAGGACGCCAAAGACGCCAGGGCTGAATCGGTCAAATCCCCCCAGACTTCTCACTTGGCGCCCTGGCGTCCTGGCGGTTTTCTCTCCTTCACGGGTGCTATAGAAACCGAGACGTACGGGCGCGGCCGCACGGGTCGCGGTGAGGTCGGGGCAATCGAATGGGAATCGATCGCATCGCGGGGCGTCCGCCCGGGCTAGCACCGCAAGAAGTGGGCAGTGGCCCCCGGACGGAGCAGGCGGGGGTCGGGTTCGAGGTCGCCCGGCCTGCCGAGGTCGCGTCGGCGATGCCGGTCCAGGGAGCGTCGACCGCGCTCGACCAGGTCCGATCCGGCCAGATCGACGTGGCCGCCTATCTCGATCGGAAGGTCGAAGAGGCCACGTCACACCTTTCGGCGCTCCCCGCCGCCCAGCTCGAGGCGATACGAGGGGCGCTGCGCGACCGTCTTGCGGCCGACCCGTCGCTGGTCGATTTGGTGCAAGCAGCGACAGGCCAGGCCTCGCCACCCCGCGACGACTGACGTGCCCATGACGCTCGGCCGCCGCGCGTTGCTGCTGGCCGGCGCCTCGGCGCTTGCGTGCTCGCGCAGCGAGCGCGCCTCGGGCGGGGGGCTGCCGTTCCCCGTGTCGCCGAACGTGAGCATCCTCGAGTGGGAGCTCGGGCCGCAGCCCTGGGGTCCGGGGCGCGCGGTCGTGGTCGTGCCGGCGTGGGCACCGCCTGACGCACGCTTCCCCGTCGTCGTGGCTTTGCACGGGCGAGGCGAGGCGATGAAGTCGCCCGCCGAGGGGGCCATGGGCTGGCCGCGCGACTACGCGCTCGTCCGCGCGTTCGACCGTCTGCACGCTCCGCCGCTCCGCGAGTCCGACTACGAAGGCCTCGTCGAACCGGTGCGCCTCATCGAAACGAACGACGCCCTGAAGAAGCGTCCCTTTGGCGGGGTCATCGTGGCCTGTCCGTGGCTGCCCGACGTGCGCCCCGCGGGGACGGGCGACATCGCCCCCTACACGAGGTTCCTGCTCTCCACGCTGCTCCCGCGCGTTCGACGCGACACCCCCGCGCTCGCGGCGCCCGAGAGCACCGGGATCGACGGGGTGTCCCTCGGCGGGGTCCTCGCCCTCCGGATCGGCCTCGCATACCCGGACACCTTCGGCGCCGTCGGAGGCATCCAGCCGGCCCTGGGGGACGAGCCGACGTCCGAGTGGTCGGCGACGGCGCTCGCCGCTCGCGCACGCCGGCCGGGCCTGCGATTGCGCCTCGTCACCAGCCAGTTCGACTACTTTCGCGACCCCGTCTTCGCCCTCTCGCGCGCGTGGAGCGCGAGCGGCGTTGCGCACGACTTCGCCGACCTCCCCGGTCCGCACGACTACGTCTTCAACCGTGGCCCCGGATCCATCGAGCTTCTCCTCTGGCACGATCGCGTGCTGGCGCGCGGCTAGCTCGCTCTTGGGTTCGGCCGACGCGGCGCGCTATCATGGGCGAAAATGAGGTGGCTTGCGGTCCTGGCGTTGCTCACCCTCCACGTGTCGTGCGCCGAGGACATTCCCGACCACGTCGAGCTGATCCCCGGCGCGCAAGACGTCGAGTTCGCGACGGAGCCGCCCAGCAAAAACTCGTACAAGATGATCGGCGAGGTGGTCGGCATCGCCGCGGCGAACGACCCCGATGCCGCCGAGTTCGCGGCGCGCAACGACCTGCGGAACAGGGCCGCCGAGATCGGCGCGTCTCTCGTCACCGTCGACGACAGCATCGGCGAGGCGATGCCTCTGCGGGACAAGGTCAAAGTGAAGGTCTATGGGCGCGCCTTCAAGGCGCTGGATTAGCTGCTCCAGCGGTTAGGTCTGGATCCGCATCATGCCCGCGTGGGTCGTCCCGCTCGAAGTGCTCGCGCAACGGCGCGGGGGCGACGATCCACGCGCGGTCGGCGGCAAGGCGGCGCGCCTGGCCTGGCTCGTGCGCCACGGGTTCGACGTGCCCGCCGCCGTGGTGCTGCCGGCAAGCGCGTTTGCGCACGCGATCCGCGAGCTTCCGTCCGGGTGCGAGCCGCGGGCGCTGCTCCGTGCCGCAACGGGTCGTGCGGGATACGTACGGGCCGCCGAAGCGCAGCAGCAGATCCTAGCGGCCCCGCTGCCCAAAGGGCTCGAAGAGGACCTCCGCGAAGTGTGGGACCAGCTCGGCCGCGCGTCGCCCTGGGGCCTCGCGGTGAGATCCAGCGCGACGTGCGAAGACGGCGCGCTCGTCTCGATGGCGGGGCTCGCCGAGACGGTGCTCGGCGTCCGGGGGTCCGCGGAGCTGGCAGCGGCGGTCCGCAAGGTGTGGGCGTCGCTCGCCAGCGGGCGCGCTCTCGCGTACCTCGCGGCGCACGGCGTTCGGGACGTCGGCATGGCGCTCGTCATCCAGCGCATGGTCCAGGCGCGCGCCGCCGGGGTGATGTTCACGCGGGCGCCCGACTTCATTGCCCGCGCGTCAAACGCCGAGCCCAACGAGCGCATCGTGAACGTCAGCTTTGGCCTGGGCGCCGTGGTCGTGAACGGCGCCATGACGGCCGACGTGCTCCGCGTGCACCCGAGCGGGCGGCTCCTCCACGCCAGCATCGCGCACAAGGCACGCGCCGCGGTCGTGGGCCAATCGCAGGTCGACGTCGTGGACGTCGCTTTCCCCGATGCGCCCGCCCTCGACGCAGCCCAAGTGACCGAGCTGGCCGCAATCGCGGCGCGCCTCGAGCGGCTCGACTCATCGACGTGGGACGTGGAGTTCGCCTGCGACGACGACCGCATCTGGCTCGTGCAAGCGCGCCCCGCCACGGGCCGCGGCTTCCCCGACGGCGGCGACGCTTCCACGGTTTGGAGCAACGTCAACGTCGGCGAAGCGCTCCCCGGCGTTGCCACGCCGTTCACCTGGTCGGTCGCGGGCGCCTTCAGCGAAGCCGGATTTCGCCGTGCGTTCTCCGCGCTCGGCTGCCGCGTCCCCAAAAACGCCCGCCTCGTCGGCAACGTCCACGGACGGATCTACTTGAACCTCACGCAGTTCATGCGGATCGCCGCGCAGGTGCCGTTCCTCGACCCACGTACGCTCGTCGATCTCGGAGGCGGGGGGGGTGGCGACGCGCTGGCCGGGCAGGTCAAAGACGTGAGCCGCGGCGGGTTCTATGCGAGGCTCCCGCTGACCGCTTCGCGTCTCTTGCGAGAGCAGCTGCGCCTCGACGACGACGTGCAAGAGTTCGAGCGATTCGCCGAGAAGCAGTGGCGCGCACAGAGCGCCCTCGACCTCGCCATCCTGCCGGACGAGGCGGTCGGACGACGCATGCGCGACGTGCAGTCGCTGCTCACGCGGACCGGCACCGTGATGCTGACGTCGGCGTCCAGCACGCTCGGTGCGCACCTGGCGCTGCGCATGCTCTTGCAACGCGTCGCCCCGATGCAAGCCGACCTCTTGGCCCAATCGCTGACGAGCGGCATCCGCGACTTGGAGAGCGCCCGGCCGGGCATCGGCATCATGCACGTGGCTGGCCTGGCGCGCGTCGAGCCAGAAGCGCGGGCGGCGATCGAGCTGGAGACCACCACAGGGCTCGATGCCATCCCGGAAGGCGCGACGCGCCGAGCGCTCCAGAGCTTCATCGAGCTTTATGGCGACCGCGCCGTTCGCGAAGCCGAGCTCTCGACGCCGCGCTGGAAGGAAGACGCGCGGCCGGTGCTGCGCATGCTGCGGGCCGCGCTGCGGACCGACAGCGGGCGCGCCGAGGAGACGCTCTCGCGTGCCAAGGCCCAGGCCGACGCCGAGATGGCGCGCCTCGTGACCACCCTGAACATCGTGGAACAGACCGCAGTGCGCCACCTGGTCGCGCGCGCGCAGCGGGCGGCGCGCCTCCGCGAGCGGATGCGGGTGTGGGTGACGCGGGTGCTCGGCATGCTCCGCGAGGCAGCGCTCGACGCGGACCGGCGCCTGCTGCGACGCGAGCCGGAGCTCGACGCCGATTGGCGCGCGATCGTGGCGTCGGGGTCGCCGCTCGCCGCCGTGCGCAGCGTGTTTTTTCTCACCATCGACGAGGTGGTCAACGCGCTGCGGGTGCCGCGGGCGGAGCTCGCGCCCATCGTGCGGTCGCGCCGCGCCGAGCTGGCTCGCGATCAGGCGAGGCCGGATCCACCCGCGACGTTCGCGGGGTCGCCGCCGCCTGTCGTCCTTCCGCCTGCCGAGGGCGACGTGCTGCGCGGGCTCGCGGCCAGCCCCGGCGTGGTCGAGGGCCGGGCGCGCGTGCTCATGCGAGAAGACGAAATGGACTCTCTGCTGCCCGGCGAGATCCTCGTCGTGCACACGACCGATGTCGGGTGGACGCCATTGTTCCTCGTCGCCGCGGGGGTCGTGACCGAGCTCGGTGGACCCCTGTCGCATGCCGCGATCGTGGCGCGCGAGTTCGCGGTGCCGAGCGTCGTCAACGTGCCCGGCGCCACCCGTGCGATCCGTACCGGAGACTTCGTGCGCGTCGACGGGGATCGCGGCCTGGTCACCACATCGCGGTCATGAGCCGTGCGCCTCCCGGCCGACGGCGATGGCTCGTGCGCGCAGGAGACGGCCACATCGTGGGCGACGTTCTCGCGCGTGCCGGCGCCGACGCCTCCGCCGTGGCCGAGGGTCGGGTGTTCGTCGGGCGCCGGCGCGCCCTTCGCGCCGACGACGCGGTGCACGAGGGCGACGTCGTCGAGATCGCGGCGCCGCGCGAAGCCGGCGCCGATGTGCACGTCCTCGCGGATGCCGGCGACGTCATCGCAGTCGACAAGCCGGCCGGCATCCCGACGATCGCGGACCACGGGGGAGCCGCCCACGCGCTCGTGGCCCTCGTCGCGCGCAGGTTGGGGCTCGACGCGTCGCGCCTCCACCCGACGTCGCGCCTCGATCGCGACGTCAGCGGCGTCGTGATCTTTGCTCGGACGCCCGCCGCGGCCGAGCGGCTTCGCATCGCTCGCGACGCGGGCGCCTACGCGCGGCGCTACGTGGCGATCGCCGCGAGCGAGCCCGACGCCGCGAGCGGCCGATGGGACGCGCCCGTCGGCCGTGCCGCGGGCAACCCCCGCCTTCGCGCCGTGGGCGGCCGCGACGCCGTCCCCGCGGTCACGTGGTTCGCCGTTTGCGGCCGTGCGCCGGGGGGTGTGCCGGGGGGCGCCACCTTGCTGGCCGTGGCCCCCGTCACCGGGCGCACGCATCAGATCCGCGTCCACGCGGCGCATGCCGGGTCCCCTTTGATCGGCGATCGCGTCTATGGCGGGCCGGCGCGCCTCGTCCTGCCGAGCGGCCGCGTCCACGAGCCCGGTCGCATCGCGCTGCACGCGCTCCGCGTCACGGTCCCGCAAGCCGAGGGGCCGCCGCTCGTCGCGCTCGCCCCCGTTCCCGCCGCGCTTCGCGATCTCTGGTCCGCGCTTGGCGGAACGCCCGAGGCGTGGGAGCTTGCGGCGTCGTGGGATCCACCATCGTCCTGAAAGCCGGCGTGCCCGTCTTGTGCGGCGCGCTGTGCGTCGTCGCTGCCTCGGCGCTGGCCGATCCCACGCCGCCGCCATCGGCGTCTGGCCATACGATCGACGTGAGCCGCGTGCTCGACGCGGGCGCGCCGCTCCGCGGCGTCGACGTCACGATCACGCGCACGCCCGCGGACCCGACGCCGCTCGTCGAGAAGAGCCAGTGGGTGTTCGACTTTGCCTGGGACCGCGGCGAGCTCTGGCTCCGCGGCGTCGCGCCGCTCGAGCTGCCCGCGCCGCAAGCCACGCCGCGCGTGATGGGCCGCTTTGCGCTCGAGCTGTATGAGGGGCCCGCATTGGTCGAGCGTGTGCGCTTCGACTTCCCCCTGCTCGGCGTACCCGACTTCGGGGACGGGGGTTGGGCATCCCCACCGGCCATCACGCAGAAGATCAAGACGCGTATTGGCGTCATCTTCCCCGCGACGCCGAGGGGCACGCGTCTCGAGCTGCTGGATCGGGCGACCAGCCGGCGCTGGTCGGTGCCTTGGCCACCCCTGGCGGCGGGAGGCGACGCGGGGGGCTGAGCCAAACCGTTCGCCGCGCCGGTCCTGAGCGCCCGGACGCGTCCCGCGCGGGCCGAAACTATGCGACGATCCCTCTGCGCGTATGCAATGCCCCTCCTGCTCGATCCCCGTCGAGGATTCGCTTCGTTTCTGCCCGCAGTGCGGCACCGTGCTGGTGTCCGGCACGGGTACCCAGTTGCGCGATCCGCTGATCGGTCAGGTGCTCGGCGGCAAATACACGGTGGTGCGCTTGCTGGGCGAGGGCGGTATGGGCGCGGTTTACGAGGGCGAGCAGCAGCTCGGCACGAGCAAGCGCAAGGTCGCCGTCAAGACGCTGCACCCGCACCTGTCGCGAGACGAGAAGATCAAGGCGCGCTTCGAACGCGAAGTGGGCACGGTCGCGGAGCTGGAGCACCCCAACACCATCCAAGTCTACGACTTCGGCACCGCGGCCGACGGCATCCTCTACATCGTGATGGAGTTTTTGCACGGTCGTAGCCTTGCGGACCTCATCGAGAAAGAGGGGTCGCTCGCGCCGGAGCGGGCGCAGGGCATCCTGGAGCAAATCTGCGGCTCGCTCGAAGAGGCGCACGGTCGAGGGATCGTGCACCGCGATCTCAAGCCGGACAACGTGGTGCTCGTCGAGCGCGCGG
>Ga0302325_10010812_pt1 | contig 19727 bp, 23 predicted proteins | sample Palsa_T0_2_FD_201948 | JGI IMG/M metagenome (GOLD analysis project Ga0302325, IMG submission 201948) | Peat permafrost microbial communities from Stordalen Mire near Abisko, Sweden - Palsa_T0_2 | ecosystem: Environmental > Terrestrial > Soil > Palsa > Peat permafrost | place: Sweden: Abisko...
ACAGCTACTAGGGGGATATACATTCCAATTCAGTGACTTGGCAATTCGCGAACGTTTACTGGGTGTGATGCCGGAATTCATCATTATCTTTGTCTCCTCTCCCGTGAATACAACTGCGCCGATAACCCAGTCTGTATTCTTCAGGTTACACCCTCTCAACAACAGATTCTCAATACTAACTGGTTCTGCCTTGATCTCCGGGTCCATTTGTGGAGAGTTGATGTCCCGATCCTCCCATTTTGCGACGCCATTGTATGAGTAAAGATTCGGTCCAGGCCCCTCCGATTCAATCCAGAAAGAGGCAGCCTCGCAATCATGAGCAGATCGAATCGCAGATCCGCATCGCAATGCATGACGTACTTTCAAGTTGGTTTCGCCGTCGAGGTTCTTGGTTTCAACATAACATGCTCCATCGGAATCAGAAGTAGCGAGAACGACAATATCAGCGGGAATCGGATCGTCTGACCGCAATAGTATGAAATCGCCTACTCGGACGTTTTTCCAGAACGTGGTGCGAAATTTCGCCTTCTGCGGAGTTTGTCGGTATCGATCGATGATACTTGCCTCCTCAGGCTTCCCTTGCTGTCGTTGAGATGCAGTCACGTCAACATAGGGTGACGACGGTGCGGTAAAGAATCCATTCTGTCTATGCGACATGTGTGAGTTCACCGTATCCATCGGGTAATCTCCTGGATGCCGGACAGAGGACTCTGACAACCGTATGATAGTAGACGTTCTGTCAAGATCATGCGGATCCTGCTTGATGCCTTTTCGTCGCGCACTGATAAGCCGGATTAACCGCGATGTTGCTTTCTTTATCCGTCGCCATACGGAAATATGTTCGTCAACCACGTTGGCATTGTGCCATTCATGCAATGTCTTTGTCTGTGTATTGTTGAGTTCGCTGTCGAGGATTGTACGACGCCAGTCTTCCATGGCATCTTTGAAGGCTGTGACGAGGAGAATTACGATTAGCGGGACAGCGCCGAGACCTGGATTGGATGCGCCAAAGATGGGGAATATCTGCAATTAGACACTTTTGTGGGGCAGATACCTGTAATATAACGATAAAAAGGAAATACATGTTTGCGACATTGTGGAATTGGAGGTAGAGATTCTTGGGGATAAAGGTCAGAGGAGTGTATTTGGCTGTTCGTATTTTATTCCGCGGATACCAATGTAGCGGTGTGCCGTCATCGTGGGTCTCCTCTGGAGGCAGTCGCATGTTGAAGTATATCCGTCGCCGCTCCGTCTTCGATTCCTCTTCGTCTGCACGGTGCTTCATGGTGGTTGTGGGCGATGGAGGGACAGGGTAGTCGGCATTGGGATCACCATTGGGAGACAATGTGCCGCCGAAATTCTGTCCTGTGTGAGCCAAGTCAGCTTCTCCAGACGTTGGTCGATTTGTGTCGCTTGCCCGACTGAGACGACGAAAGACGCTCAGCGCGGTGTTTTTTCGAGGCCGTCCCTTTGGATGCCGCTGCGAGGCCCATCGTAGGCGCCCTGTTGTCTGGTCGTCTGCCATCGGTGAAAGGGGCGAAAATTGGAGTTAAAGCCGAAGGTGCCGCGCCTGACCGGGAAGGGACTGAATGATCAATCAATCCAGCACGGCGTAATGATCCACAGAGTGAGTTTCGAGAGGGATTCTGTCAATAGCGGGCCATTGACGGACGAGGACGCAGGCGATGCAAAAACAAGCGAAGTGTCAACGAGGGACAGCTCGGGGACAGGAAGAGGCGGCGTGAGAAGATGACTAGTATGTCAGGCGAAGAAGCCAAGTTGCTCGATTTAGATATGCGTGTGTGTGGTTGGCTGGCTGTGTGTATGGATGTATATGGTAATTCAGTTTTACGTGTGTATCAAAGGGGGTGATTAATCGGTGAATTTCAAATACGAGCGAGCCTTACGTAATGCCCGCTGAAAGGAATTCCCGCATTGCCGCTTTTCCTTTTGATTCTCTCACCGCAACTTAAAAAGAGCATCTGACAGTCTGCGGCACTCTAGAACAGGCATCCGATGGATATCTACTGCTTCTTTCTGTTTCTGAATGCAATCGTAAGCAGCCTTGAGAGAATGTCCTGCTCAGTATATCCTGAGTAATCGATCGCCATTCGTCAATTTGCCGCTATGATTGGCCACCACCAGGACCCTGGAACGGACTTAAAGGACGAAAAGGCTTGCTTTGCTGTCCCACTATCCCAGCCCCCACGGCATCTCCCGACGCGATATCCGATGTCGCACTGCAACCAACTTCTCCACCACCACCACCACGCAACTTATCTCTCAACTTCACATGGAATCCATTCGCGACCCAATCTTAGGTATCGCCATTACAGGTGGCAGGATGTATCCGATATATATATACATATATTTGATTGCTCAGTCCGTGCATAGCGCATTACTATCCCATCTCTATAAATAGGGGTCTTAAAGTTTTATTGACTTCATTATTGTCGAAATCGGTCAATCCACCGATTTGCTCTCTTTCGAAGACACCCAACGAATTTAGAACCGTGCGTCGTCGTGTCGTCTGAATTAAGCCGTATTACCGATATTATTATCGCGCGAAAATTTGGCATCTGCCAAGGCAGGCGAGCATGATCGCTCAACGGCGGTCAGTTAACTGTTCCTGGATTGCCGTCAAGGCAGCAGCCATGATGACGTCGCGATCCCCCTATTTAGCCGATGATATTCTCCAACTTTTCCACGCGTAACTTTAACCCGTTCCTACCCGTGTCGTCAGAACTGATCAACTTTGTATGGGAGAAATGTACACTATTTCGCGAACCCGTCGAATTTGTTCAAAACCCGCTTCAATCTCCTCATACTCCTCAACCAACAACTTCATCGTCTCATTACAATGCTGAGCCTCCGCCACCGTCCGTAACGACCGCGTTTGATGAGCTTGGACCAGTGTATTTGTCCGCGCGGTTAACTACCATCAACCCTGCCCAGCCCCCAGTACGTTCGTGCCATCAACCCGACGCAGTTTGTGCCAACCCAATGCCGTTTGTGTTCCGCCTCCAGAACGTACGTCCTCACTCCAACTAGGGGTCATACCGATTGGATTTTACTGTTCAGACAGTTGATGAAGGTATTTAACTTATCGTGCAGAAGCCCCGTGTTTTCTGAAATTGCAGATAACACCTCGGTTGGGAGGGCCAGATTTAACGGACCCTGAGGAGTTATGCTTGTGGTGATAGATACGATGGCGGCCTCGGGGGGTGAGTCCTCGGGGACCGCTGGTTTGACTAGGATTGGCCCGGTATTGTCCATCACCAAGTATGTACTCTTCGGATCATCGGACGAGATTGTCCGGGTTATGGTGGCTTGCTGATGTGTGGACTTATAGATGTGTTATTATCTGGTATCGGGATAAATAGCACTACAACAAGACCATCTCATGGCACCAACGGCCTCTTGATACCACGAAATTGCCGTTGAACTCGTAGCCCCAATTCTCAGTGTCCCGCAAGCACGTGGGCTCGTTTCCACATGTCTGTTTCGAGGTTTTGGCTCCACCACTTTCCTACACCAACTGCGCTCCATAATAATCCCCATCTCATACACAGCACGACAAACCCGCCCAACACACTCCGGCACGCACCGGCAAACAACCAAAAACGAAAACTAGATCAAGAAGCCGCTTTGATAGTAACATTTGGCAAAAAAGACACGAACGAACGTAAAAAGACAAAAATATAGACATGTATTGCCAAAACGTCCAAGGACGGGATCGAACCGTCGACCTTGCGGTGAAATCCCGGGGTTATTAATCCCTTACTAACAGCCGCACGCAATAACCACTATGCTACTCAGACACAAGTTGTAATCCAAACTGGGTAAATGTGAATATAGACCCCTAGGGCTCAAAAATTATTGCGATCAGCGTTAAATGGAATACATCCCGCAGGTACTTAAGTTTTGCGGGCAGTTCAAGTCGAATTCGTCGGCGATGATTATATAGAGCGGAACAGTATGGGGTTTTACTGTTTCCTACTTATTCAGTCCGAGTTTGAAATATATCCGGCGCTAATAACCCCATAGAACGTCTCTTAGACGACTTCCTAAAGTCACAGACGATTGATCTCAGGTGGATTCATCGACCACTGGCATATCGTCGCGAAGAAGGCAGTCAATGTACGAGTGGACCCAACAGAGAACGCGAATCCAGACAAGGTATATTACAATTATCCTATTTTCAGGTTCTATGCCATCTCAATTTCCACATCCACCTTTTCCACCCCTTTGTTCTATCGCAATGCTCGTCCTTGGCCCAATGAGGAAAATCATTATCAATCAAATCCTTCTTCCTCGGAGTCCCTGGATATCGTCCATATAACGTCAACTTTTGGATCCGTTTCAGTCGTGCAAGACCATATGCGCAGACCAACATACTCGTCCCGAAAGCCATTGACGTGATGACCGGGAACCCGTAATCCCAATCTTCCATGTAATTCTTCAAATTCATGCCTAGCAAGCCTGCTATTGCGGCGCCAGAACCTATTCCCAATGTCGTCATTGAGACCTATTGTTAGAATATGCTGCAGGAGAGGGAGATATGGGTGTAGAGAGAGAGTGAGTACCTTGAGATCGAGTAACATTAGACTGTTTCGATTTGCGTCAAGGATGATATTGACGATCTCCTCCGTGTTGCGCATATTCGACGCCAATTGGTCTGCCTCCTGGACTATCCCATCGACTTGTTTTACATACGCTTCGAGAAGTAATTCCACTTCATCATGTTGATCGACATCTCTTTGTCGTCCTCTTGATTTCTCCGTCAAATACATTCCCGCTAAATCCTCGTCTACAAATCAGTATTCACATCCTCCGCGCGAAGGGTACCGTTGTCGAGGATTTCAGCTAGTGCGTCGCGAATGAGAGTTGCTTTCTTTTCGAAGGCGGAGAGTTTCTTGGAGTATATCAGCATGTTTCGTAGTCTCTCGCGGTCGATATCAGTTTCCAACTGAGTTAACAATTCATTAACGAATTTCCTTAGCACCGCCATTTCGACGTCTAGTGCCGTCGTAATACTAATCAAAATACTCTCCAGAGCACTAAAGTCAGCACTCTCCATAAATTTCGCGAGTAAGGCAAGTAACGCATCATGTATAAATTGTCGCTAAAGAGGGCCACGGAGGGGTCATACCGAAGTTCATAGGGCAATCCGCCCATCGCTTTCGATCCCTGACGTAGTTTCCCTTCAAGATCCCACATAAAAATACTCTGCGCGTGCGAGTCGCCTCCGCTCATGACATCAAAGACGAGGACTTTGTCGGCTTTGACGAGAGCCCGGATATGCAGGAGGTTGACCAAAATGGAGTTCTTGCGGACCAAGATCGAGGGAGAGATTGCTTGTGGGCCGACCTCCAATTTCCTCAAATCGCGAGGTAAAAGACCATGCTACCATCAGTATCATTTCCAAGGAGACAAGAGGTATCCCGTACCATGGTACATAATTCGACTTTCTTGAAAGCTTGCATGCCAACTCGGACGTTACCATGTTCATCCAATTCAGTGCCTACAGTCAACTCCATCGAGCCTTCAGGATACATTTGAGATAATCCGATTTCATGCCCCCACTAAGTGTCCTGTAAACCGTCTCGGCCCAAGAGCGCTCATCCGTGAAATCTCCCCTGCGCGACTGTGCCGACGGCGGAACGGGAATCCCATGTTCACCCAACGTCAATCCCGGATCCCGTTTTACAGGGTTCGTCACGGACGACATTGGCGAAGACGGATCCGGCGCTTCTAATTGGGGGATGACAGGTCTGCGTATCGCGAGCCATCGTTTTGAGAAGAAGAATGGCGCGGTAGATTGAAGAATAGACTTCCCAGTCAGAGGTTTATGGAACCTGGTTCGCGAGTCCTTGACCACCAGCGAAAGAGCGCAATGGCGACAGAATTCGATGTTTCGTGCACTCATTTCGAAGACTCTGGAGGCGCTGAGGAGGGATACTGGAGCGCTTGGGACACGGAATCGAGGACGTTGGAGTTGGTCATCGTCCAGTTCTGCCGAAAGACGCAGATCGGCAAAAATTCTTTACAAGCTGGGATGACGTAATCTCCACATGTTGGTGTCCGGACTTTTAGGAGTAGAATTATTTTGCATCTGGACTATTAGCCCCACATTACGCTGAATCTGAACCACCAGTTAACTCCCAATTAGCGAGATCGGGTACCTGATTGGGGTGACGGGCAAATACAGAACCCGATCAGGTCCCTGACCGATCTGACTTGAGCCTAATGCATCCGCTGGTCAATCCGAATAGCATTATGCTCTCCCACGAAGTCATCCCGGCGCCCTTCGTCTGTTAAAGACAAATCTCTTGTTAGCAACAAACGATCTGCGGGCAAGGAGCTGTATAAATCGCTGAGATGGGCCGCGCGCTCAGATCAGATCATCTTTCGTCAAATCGCGGGAAAGATAGTGGCAAAACAGGTTCAAAGCTCTAGTACGCTCTACCAAGGGGACATTGGCTTTCCCGCACGTTCCGTTTGGCTAGGTGATAGTTGTATTGTCGAGATACGATCCACTGCCAGGAACTGACGTCATTATAATCCCTTCCGCTCTCACCAATCGCCTATTCGGGCCATCAATAACTCGCCAAGATAGATAGTCCCCTCCGCAAAGCAACATATCTCCGTTACCGGCATTCCACGTGAATCCGCCCCCGTCGTCTAAGTACACCGAATATCATCCCCACAGGTTGTACAATCTAGATCTTCGTTCCCCTCCCAAAACCTTGCAATCTCTTTCAACGATCAATAATTACTCCCCTCAAATTTCCAGTGGAAAGTCTAATCATATCTTGAACTTAAAAGTACTAAAAAGACCGATGTACGGGCTATACTTCTTCCAAGGGTGCCCTGGGAAATGAAGTCCATGCACCGAGTGCGGGCGGGCACGGTTGGCGAGAGATCTGCCCTCCGGTTGGGGGGACTATTTTAAGGACGCTGGCGCGATTTCAGGAGATTAGAATGCGTACACACGCTGCAGTTCACACTCGTTAAACGAGCGGATCCAGGATTTCGGTCCTTGAGAACGCGTTTGACATCTCATTTTGCGGATATGCGCCTGGCAGATTAAAAGATGTTTGTATCAGGGATCAAATTTCGATTATGAAAAGGGGGCGAAATTAATGACTTCGCGAATGGAATTGCGACTGGAGATTTAGTGGCGCACGCATTTTGAAGGATATACGACATGACATCTCATTGCGGGAGCTGTGTTCTAAATTATTATAGGAAGGATATACGTATACATACGTCATTGAGGGTATTGTTTCACCGTTGAATTTGAGGCCTTTCTCAGGGAGGGGTTCGACATGCTACATGCTCTTTGGGATCCGTGCGCAACGGGTGGAAGTTTCGTCCTTGTGGCTGGGCTGAATCTTTAGCCGAGATCAACAAACGGGCTTTGTGTCAGCGATTGCCAAGGACAGTTCCACAACAGTAATCTCTTAATGGCCATTCCGCGAGGCATCCAATGGAGCGCCCGAAACGGTACTTCCCACGAATTCAGAACTTCGCCATCACTTTTCCGAGGAGCCGGTTCGCTGCCGTTCATCAATTCAGATCAACCAGTTCAGATCAATTACTCGATCCGCCCAGCTATTCCGAAGTGGGGACACCACAGCTCTTTCGGAACATATCGGGTCCGTTCCAAGGTGTATGTGTTGGTGGCGAACTTTCATGTGCAACTGGAATTTTGTCCATCTCGTCCCGTCCCTGACCAACTTTTGTGCCTGAGCGTTGCCGTCTGCGATTGGATCGGCGAAATTTTTATAGCTGCACGGGAAATTGCAGGATGCATTTTACCGTTCCCCTGAATCCATATATGCATGTCGTACAATTATCCAAAATAGCAATGATGCTCAAGGAACGTTTCTAAAGCGATCAGACTTCGATCGCGTGGCTTTCAGCAGTCAATCAAATTTCAGACAGCGTGGATATTGTCCGAGGGGGGCGAGGCGGGATGAACCATTGTTCCTGAGATTCACAGCAACGTGTGTCCATGGCCAATAATAGACCTTTGAGGCCCGTGAGCAACTGCAAACTGCGTCTTTATTGGGACGCTCTGCCGAAATTATGCTGCAGCGATGCGGAAGTAACCAAGGCACGGACCGCGGGAGATCATGGTACCAGGCGCTGAGGCTTTTGTGCCCCGTTTTTTTTGTCCGTATGTAACGTGCACCCCAAAATGATATCATTTTCAAAATAGGCTTTTTCGGTGGGACAAGGACTCTGGGACTCGATGGGGAACAATGAACAGGATGCATATTGTTACATTGACACCTATCATATGGCTTGGGATCTCCGGCGCTGAGGCGGTGGCTCCGTCCTATTTCTGGGTTAATCACGAGTCTGGTAGGCGGGATACTTTATGCGAGATTAGCCGAGTTAGAGGCCTGTATGGTCAGGTGTTGCCGTTCAGGGATATCAAGGATAGGGGCAAAAAGTTTATTCCAGAGATCGGCGGCGAGTAGCTTTTCGCTCCTGCATTGTCACCTCAATGCTGGCCGCAATTTGGCGTAGAATGCAAAAGCCTATGTATGTCCCAGGTTGAAACCGGGTATGCCGCTCTCCAAATCCTTAAATGTAAGGTGCGCTTCATTTGCGAGTGGATCCCACATTGGGACACGCGGGCGCCGTAAAGGCCCCCCCCACAAGGACGGCGCCCAAACCCCTGATAAAAAGAAGCCAAAGTCGCGTGCCAAATCCTCTGAGACGGATAATCACTGCCTTTTATATACGAGAGGAGTGTGGCCGCAATGGCCTTTGAGAAGGTTGAGACGGCATACTGGAACCGTTAGCGCCGGCGGTGGGCACTCCCAAATTACCAAATCAAGGGGTAAAAGGGGAGATCAGGCCGGTATTTGTTGCGGGCTGCGACAACGCGGACACGGCTTCTTAAATGCTGACCTGCTTCTCATAAATGAGGCCATGCTTGCCCTGCATTCGCGGGTTGCCACTTATAGCCGAGGTTGATGCATGTAGACATAAGTATACCAAATAGATTTGCACGAGACGCGGCATCTCAAGTTCGTTAAATTGTAATACTTAGTAACAAACCTCCCATTCTCTCAACGCTTTCGACGAAATTAGGCGGCAAGTTATAGACTAAATCCCGTCGAATAAATGAGTGATGACGTCTGGCGAAAATCATGTTATAAATGGTGGAATTATCGCTTGGATGCGGCGTCGCGCCCTGAGTAAATTATAAGATTGCTCCGTTCATAATTCAGACTTCACACTCTGTTTGAGTGTGCGCCAATCCGCTACCGTCCGGCAAACGACCAACGGAGGCTGGCGTGTCTTGGCTACTCTAATTGCTGGTCTTAGCCGTTCCCTCAGCCATCCTCCGCTGTCGCCAGAGCGTCCCTTTGCGACAGTATTCCGCCGCCGTTGTCCGGACCGAAATTCATGATCGCTCATTCCTCTTCCGCACCTTTCATGACAGTCCCCTGCGCGTCGTAACGAGCCTCCTGGATCAAGGAGTGAACATGGAGACTCTTTGCCTCTAGCCCACAGAATACACGAACGCTCTCTCTCGTCTGCGCCGTTCGCACACCATGATGGACAGGGGCCAAAGCCTCTCGACACACGATCCACGACTCGAACGTCAGCAACAGCAGCAGCAACCTTACGATACCCAACCCTCGCCAATACCCCGGAATCACGTCTCACGCTCAGTATCCTATCCCATGGCGGCTCAAAATCCATATGCCATGCAAATACACGAGAATATGAGTTCTAGCTCTCTGCCGATGTCTCATCACAAAGATGAGCCACAGGCCTCGTACCCTGGGCTCGGCATCTCCTTGCAATCATCCGACAACTCTCCAAACCAGGGCTTACACTCACCGGACTCGCCTTTCAGAGCTCAGTCGAGCCACTTCATTTACGGACAAGGCCAACCGTCTACCCCCTCGGTTCCAGTCCTCCGAAGTTCGAGTCCCGCTAGCAGTATCTGGTCCACGTCCGATACCGGTGCGTCCAACAATCTCAGCGGATTCATTCCTCGATTACACAAGTACGCTCCACTGTTTATGGTCTCTGACGCGTTATAGGATGGTGTCTGACGAGAAATACCAAGGTATGATTTCATGGAACGCTACTGGAACGAGCTTCTACATCACGCGAGTCCAGGAGTTTGCCGCGACAGTCTTGCCCCTCCATTTCAAGCACAGCAACTTTTCAAGTTTTGTGCGTCAACTGAACATGTATGTCCCCTTTAGGCCTCGTTAACTTGCAGGTACGGGTTCCACAAAGTGAATAAAACACCAAGGGGATACAAGATGGCATCTGAAAATCAAGTCTGGGAGTTTTCGCATACCAAATTCATACGACACCGACCGGACCTCTTGGATGAGATCAAACGACGACAAGGAGATGTTGATTTTATCCGGGAAGGTGATCTATCAACACACATCAACCTATTGCAGGTGCAGCAGAATGACATCATGAAGCAGGTAATATATGCCGATACGAGACTAACAAGCAGCTTCATGCACTGCAAGAACAGGTTGGCACACTTGTGAATAGCTGGACCGAGACTCAAAAACGACAAGCAAGCCAAGAAGAGCGATTAAACATGGTGTTGGAGTACTTGGAAAAACAGAAATCGCAATCCCCTTCGTCTTCTCAATCTGCATCACAATCGAGCAATACAGGCACCATACGACGAATATCGTCACAGAAGACACCAAGTCGACGTCCGTCCAATGTGTCGAGACTAGTTCTTGACGAGTCGATCGATCGAAAGTACACGATTACAACCCCCCATGAGCTTGAAACATATTTCGAATCTGATAATCCGGTTGGATATCTGGGAACACCGCACTCCTCCCCGGCGGCCTCACAACCCTCTTCTGGGGGTTCTCAACAGCGCTCCCCTGGAACTACAAAGACATTACGTGCCGCACCAAGTTTTTCAACTCCCTCAACCGTAAATACTTCGTCGACACAGTATACACCCGCCAGCTCGATCAGTTCCCTCTCCTCCCTCGCACACCAACGATCTCAGTCGGTACAAAGCGTGTCTCCCTCCATTCGTCGCCACAAGTCTATGGTCATGCCTTTACCCTCCCCCAACGTCACTCCCTCCCCAGTCTACAATTATCCCGCTCAGTACACTCAAATCTCCTCAATGGACAACAGTCAGATGATGTCCAGCGACAACATACGCCCGCAGTCGTCGCATACCGCACAACCACCAGCGACATATTCATCCGCTGCAGCTCCGTATTCAACACCACCACGCATGCAACAATTCCAATTCCAAACTCCCGTACGACAAGATCAATTCGAAGCAATGCAGTTGGCTTCCGGTTTCATGCCCTTCCAACGTCGTAGGCGAAACACCACAGACGACCCAGAAGACATGGAACTTGCATAACAGATCACACGCACACGACACGTATACCCTTGCATTCATTTGGGTTGCATGCACACCAAAACTCACGACCAGTCTCCTCGGTGCGTCCCGGGGAGACATATATAACAACAATCTTTAATGGTTTTCCGGATTTATCGTATATAATAGCATATCATTTTTCGGCGGCGTTGAACGGATTTCTATCTTACTAATTCTGGAGCGAAAGGGGTTTTAACATTTTCTGGTTTTATTATTATACTGGACGGGATGGTTCGGGAGTTATATGACTGACTTTTTTAATGGGTTTTTGGATGAATTACGACGACTTTACGACCTTTGGTTTTGAGAATTAGCATACCTTACTCGATGACGGTACGGGGATGAGTTTAATGAGATGATATATGAGGAAATAGCCATATCTGCAAATATAATAATAATGAATTTGGCGAGGAAATAGTACGACCTATAAGGTGATTCCTTTGGCGGCGTGCAGGAGCCCCAGAGATGAGATGTACCATCTGTTCATTCGAGTTGTGATTGTGCCTGATTTGGGACAACGTGAATCCATTCGGCGCGATCGACAACGAGCAAACAAATATGCCGCGTCCATCAAAGCGAGCTCCAATGGGCATCGCGAACGGCAACTCGTATGCTTCATTCCATCTCTTTCTGACGTACTAGCAAGATCACTTCGTTCTTTCAAAAGATAACAGAGCCGCCGAAAGCAACAGTGGAGCCGAAGGTTATCGACGAAGTCCCAATGGGGGAAGTAGAAAGCACGGCTCCGGACTCTCGTACGTTCCTTCCTGTATCGCTATTCTAACCTACTCAGACGAGGACTCAGTTACTCCTTCACAAAATACTCAAGAAGACCCAGAAGAAGATGCGCTTTCAAATGAGTCACTTTCCAGCATCGACACCCCGAGTCCTCACAACGGATCGCCACTGTCCCTCGCGGGAGACTCCCAAGAGGATATAGATGTAACTCCCTGAACTGCAATGCTAATGCCAGATACTGGACTTAGCTGACTCGGACGAGGAATTGCCTTCCCTTGAGGCGCTATATCCATCTAAACGGGACCCAGCGGTTCGACGATCCGCGCGTCTCCACTCCTCTTCCCCTTCCAAACCCGAACCGGCGCCGAACAAAAAAACGACTAAACCGCTTAGTCCAGATATTTCTCTAGCATGGCTAGCCACAATAGCCAAACAAAGAGTAGAATCCGATGAACGACGAGCAGCAAGAGCTCGAACAGATGCGATGTTGAATGAGGATATCCAGGAATTTGAATACGACGATGAAGACCGGTGGGATAAAGACGCGGAGAACGCATTGGGGAAGGAGTCGAGTGATAAGTTGAAGGCTGTACTACAAAGGATTGGTGGGGATTTGAACCTGGAAGGGGGGTTTCGATTTATTCGGCATACTAGACAAGAGAGGACGTTTGATAAAGCTTGGATCAAGGATGCGGAATGGTTGATGGGATTTGATGGTTGCTCTTCGGAGTGATAACGCTGATTGTAGATGAAGTGACGCGGACAGAGTTCATTAGATATGGATTTGTGAAGGATATGCTGAATAATTTGGGAGAGGAATTGCCTGCTGAAATATTGATATGGTTCTTGGAGCACAGTATTCCCAACGTACTGGTGGCGTCTAACTTTAGTTGCATTTGAGCAGTCACAACGGATTGCGCTGACTTATTCAGAGTTGGTAGTCACTTCTTTGGTAATGCGCCTTCGGACTCACTGATAAAAGATGAAATCGGCGGATTTTATGACCACCGATGTTTTCGATCAGGTTCTTTTGCAGTATGGCGCCGATGGGGATCTTTTGAAAGACGATGCTTTAATAGAGATCACGAAAAAACCCATCAATGTTGAGTGCAATAAATACGGCCTGCTCCTGCTGGCCTCTATCTTGGGAGGCTTAGCTTCATGGTACCGACTTTCTCTACCTATCTAATTTTAGTTTGATTTCGGATGTTCGCATTCATGTAATAATAATATTAATGAAGATGGCCATGGATGCGGAATACGGCCCAGATCTAGCAGAAACAGTAGAAGCATCTCTCGTACCGCTTCTGCAATCCCTCGAACCACAAGATCTCACCACTCTACTCAATTCCCTCCAAATCATAAAAGATCCCTCTCTTCAAATACATCTTCTGAATCTTCTACCAATCTACCCCGCCTCAGTCGCCAAATTCCGCCAATCCCTCGCAAAACAGTTCCTCGGCGTATCGCCTACTGCCCCCGTCGACGACCTCCTCACCTTTCTACGAACTAAATACCCGTTCAAAGAATTACCCCGCGATATCTCCAATACACAGATCCAACATATCAAAGCGGCTATATTAGTGTTTGACATTGCGATCTCGTTCCCGCCGAGGGAGGAGGCGGATGTCGTTCGGAAAGTCATCAAAGAACTCCAATATATGCATCGATCAATTATCGATGGCAGAGCAGCTTTCATTGTACGAACGGAGGCGAAGGAGATTATTCAGCGACTCTGGTTGAGGCTGGATTACTCGGTCAATCCAATCAGTGGATTTCGCGAGGATGCGTTGACTTCATACTACCATGCCTTGTGAGGATGGGCATCTAGACGACAATCCATGGTCGGCTCATTAATATACTTATTCTGTCGTATATAGCTTTAAGACCATGTGTTATATATTGGAATAATCAACTGAAGATGCATGATTAAGCGATTGGGAAGGGGAAGAGTCTCGTCTGACGTGTTTCCGCGTTCCTTCCGGATTCGGCCTTCACGTGACCGTGCTTAGTCATGGTCGATTTAAGGCACACGTTAACAGTTTCCCCAACCCGGATCAACTCCTTGGACACAAACAGCACAAAGCAGCGCAAAACAGCCCATGTCATAGCCACTGCAGCGGGAATCTCGACAAGACGTCTTCTGTACGACTACAAACAAGCCGCCGCGATGGACACAATACCTTTATCGGCGGGCCCAATTACGCTGGGCGTGACGACAGCCATCATCACATCGCTCATCCAGTCTCTCGGCCTGACGCTGCAGCGTAAATCGCATGTCGCGGAGGAAGCTCGGCCGCCTCATCAGCGGAGACGGCCCTTTCGCAGAGGCCTGTGGAGATTGGGTCTGATCATCTTCCTCTCGTCCAATATCCTTGGCAGCACAGTCCAAATCACCACGTTGCCGCTCGTCATATTAGCCCCGTTACAGGCCAGTGGGCTGATATTCAATGCGGTACTAGCGAGTTTGATCCTGCATGAGGGATTCACGAGACTGAGTTTACTGGGAACGGTGTTGGTCAGTGTGGGCGCTGGATTGATTGCTGGATTTGGCGCCCTGGAGGAGCCGAGTCACAATTTGAGGGAGTTATTGGACATGTTCTCACGGACTCCGTTTATCATATGGATGGGCATTCAGGCGGGGATTGTAGTGGTGATATTGGTGGTGTCAAGGGTGTTGTTGATTTCTATTCGGAGAAAAGCGGCGGTTATGGATAATGCTGGGCTGGGATTCATGGCGATTTCATCCATTGCCGTGGGACGCAGTATCAAAAGACTGAAGATTGTGAGGGGATGTGTAATGGGATGTTTGAGCGGGTTGATCAGTGCTCACTGTCTCCTTCTGGCAAAGACGGCAGTGGAATTGGTGATTCGGTCCATTACCGATCAGAACCAGTTTTCGCATTGGCAGTCTTGGATGATTGTGCTCTGTCTTCTTGTCCTTGAGCTCGCACAGGTATCCTCTTCTGATAATCCGCTAAAAGAGTAGTTGTATTATCTGAATTCGGGATTACGGCTGTGTTCAACGACAATACTGTATCCACTCGTCCTTTGTATATACAACATCATCTCCATCTTCGATGGATTAATATACTACCAACAAGCCTCTCGTCTCACAAAACTACAAATCACATTCGTCGCAATAGGAACAGCCATCCTTCTGTCTGGAGTATTAAGTCTGTCATGGCGACTATCGCCGGAACCAAGTCCCCCGCCGACAACGCCACTCGCATCAAATCCCTTCACCACAGCCCCTGCATTCGAATTATTCACTGACGACAATTACCGCGACGACATCGAGAACGATGCCGGCCCCACAACAGCCACGCTCGACAAAAGACGGAGCAGAGCACTTAGTACAGCGGAAGTAGAAGGTCTGAAGAATTTACTAGGGGACCTAGATGACGAGCAATCGATCATCAACGAGGAGCCCGAAACAGAGACAGAGGACCAGGGACAGGACAAACAGGACGATCCAGTGCGTCGGGTTTAGCATTATTATCATCGGGTAATTAGACAATGGTTATAGTAGCACTGACTTTTGCATTATCGGCGTTGGAAAAAAACTTGGAGGAGTTAGGCACATACATACATACATAGAACATTGCATAAACTTTACGTGGTCATGGTGGCCCCCACGTTTTCCTTATCGCATTTTATCGCATTATGGGATCTTTTTCAACAGTTATAGCCTGTCGCTTCGTTTCCGACGATTCTTACATTACATACGCTTGCATGCTGCAGGTCCGGGGATGTGGAGAGTTGGGCATGCGCATAGAGAGCGATGATCGTTCGGAATGAGAAGGCCTAGCCTGTAGTCTGGCTTAATTTTTCGAACCTTGCGTAATTAAACTTCGATCGATTGTGATATTCCCCTTTCTGGGATAGTCGATGATGCTTTTGTCAAGATACTAGAGTGCCACGATATGGAGGCCGCATGAAAGGTGGAGGCTAGGCGCCACGTTTTACAGAACACGTCCCATCAACATACAGTAGTATATTGACTGTCAGGCCAATACAGAAAGCTCAGGGATGGTGAACGAGATAGAGCAAGTCAGGATAGGAATAGACCACATCGTAGATTATACAGCCACTACGCACCACACTCTGACAACCCATTCCGAAACTACAAGAACTACCATATACCAAGTAAATCGACCAGACTTTCATTCCCAACACCGAATCCTAACCAAACAAATGCCCAAACGAACGTCCCAAGTCAACAAGAAAAGAGTGATATCATGGACGATACCCTCCCCCGCCGGTATTCTGATTCAAGTACTGCTGATATGCAGCGGCTTGTTCAGGATTGTACGGCTGGTAGCCAGAAGACTGGCTTGGGGGTGCTGCGGAAACAGCAGGCGGCGGATGAGAGGAGAGCGGCATCGCCGTCTGACGAGCGTTTCGTGACCCAGAGTTCGTGCGCTGTTTGGGAGGAAGAGGCGAAGTCGTGAGGTCTGGGGAATCCTCTATACAAATAGTCGGCAAACAGTTACATAAAGAAGGAGAGTAGTAATAATAATGTCTTTTATTTTATTCGGGTGAGGGGATGTAGGATGTAGGATTGGGATTGGGATATCGATTGTAGGGAAGGTTAGATACCGTCGTTGGAGCCGCCGCTGGGTTCAGGTGCGTTGAGACATGACTGGATGAGATTTTTGCCCTCGGGTTTGGTGACGAGCGGTTGCAGTTTCGGGGTCGTGAAGGTGTAGACGAGGCCAGTCTCTGATACGACGAGGAGGAGCACCTGAGTTCCCGTTAGGACGGACAATTCGTAGGCCTGCGCAATTAGTGGTGTCGATCAGGGGGGTATACCTTTTTCATGATGCCGGCCTTACGTTTTGAGAAGGTGATATGTCGGCGGGATTTATCCTTGATGAAGGCAATCTCAATCTTTCGTCCTACGGTTAGGGATATCCTGTTTGAGGGAGTACGTTCTTTCTTGCTGCCTTCCTCGTCTTCGTCGTCGTCGAGCTCGTCGTCGTCCTCTCTGGGTCCTCTAGATCGCTTGTTTCCATTCGAGTTCTGTCCCATGTCTGCGTCGGCGGGATTAATTGGTGGTGCAGCGAGAGATGGATCGTCTGAGGAGGAGGACAATCTGGGCGGCATGCGTGATTATATCCCGAGTTGAGATGCGAGATATAGCGAAGCTATCGAAGATCTATGTCAACGTCAGCTTGTGCCCAGAGCGAGTTGCAGCGTGGGAGATACCCGTGTGAGCGTGGGAGCGACTTCTTTTTGTAGGCGGCGCCGGGCGGCAAATACTGTGTCTGGAGCAGAGTGTCGTGGGACGTAGCGGCGGTATCGAATGGGGCGCGCAGTTGCTTAGTTGTTTAGAGTTGCAATATTTCTTGCAGCGATATGAGGAGGACGGCGAGAAGGTTAGCCGCGATGAGCAGCAGCGCTTCGCTTCTTCGGTTGCAGTGGCTCGAGAGGGAAGGATGCTGGTGTAAAGGACTTGCCGTATATGGCGATGTTCCAAATTGGGGCGATGCAAATGGGCAAACCATCGCCCTTATAGGAAAATTCCACGCACCACACACAAAGACCAGTCCCACTCAAAATGGCCCGCTTAGCTAACACACATCATCCCGTCCGTCGGTACACGCACGCCATTCAGCCAACCACACACACGCATCACATCCACTCGCTTTGGACAGCGTCTTTTGTTTTTGACTCTGCTGCTGCTGCTGCTGCTAGTAATAGTTGCTGCTCCATGCTGCTGGATTCGACTCTTGGCGACAAGGCGCTACACTAACGCCCACGGTCGTGTGATTCAGCACCACAGTCACACCCTGCGCTTGCTACTTCTTCTTTCTCTGCACCCAATCCGAGCTGCTATTTATATGTACAGTATGCGTCGGCAATCCGGTCCTCTCACCGCAGCCAGCACGGATCGGCGTTAATCCAGCAAACTCTCCGGCGATGCCCAAACTGTCAGCCAAGTTACTCATCGATATGCATCCGTCGTGTGTCCTACTGTATGTATCCCATCTCCGAAGACGGCAGTTGAAACGGAATTCCGTATCAGCCTCGTATACTAACTAGATCGTAGTATATCCTCCCCATCAATCGGTCCCACCCACGCTTCCCAGCAAACCTTCCTTTGCGAAACCTTGGTCTAGCCCCATACACACACCACGGATCATCAGTGCAAATCTTATCGCCCTAAGGGGAATATATTATGCGCACACTTTTCATTCGCTCTCAAGCCTTGTGTGTTTGTTTGTCACCCGTCGCTTTTCTCAAAGGGAACAAACATAACGTTGGTTGGGGGGGGATGTCATTGATTGCCCCTTGGGGCGTGCAATAGACCCGCCTGTCAAAGGATCAGGAAACCCGACTCCGTGGTCGTGGCGTCTCTTTTCTTTGAGCAATTTTTGCTACGAGTTTAAGGGGCGGATACTATACGTATGTACTTATGTATGTTTGTGGTATTATGTGGCCATGGTATCACTGGTAGGGTCCTCTTTCGGTATATGCGACACGGTTTCATATGTGTGTGTTGTGTGCTTGAAGCAGAACGGGGCAAAAGTCTATTGATCACCGCGTTGTGGGCCGGCCGCGGTATGCATACTAGTACTATACTCGACAACAGCAACAGGACAGCATGACAAAGTGATAATTGATTAAGGCTGAATCGATCGGTGGGACGACAAACCCTGAGACGACAGAACCACATCGCTTTCTAAACACAGAAAGAAAAACTGCACCTGGACAGCGATAATCAGGTCCCATCGACGGCTCGTGGCCACGCGAGAATAAAGGTTTGTCGTTCGAATTTCCAGTTCCCTGGAACCACCCCGCCGGGAATTTAACTTCCATATTCAATATTCGATATTCTATAGCTATGTTTGCTATGTCAACCTAATACTCCCCCTCTGTTGTCTTGTCATACATACAGTACCTCTTTATCGGAGAATAAGTTACAATAAAAATCCATTCACAAGCGGCACGGAGTGTTCCTGACCCGTCGTCACGAGTCCCCCCTGCGGCGGAAAGTCTGGAGATGGTGGTCCCACAACCCGATCCCAGCCGACCCCATCTCAACTCACCCCTGCGTGGAAATTCGGAAGAACTATGTACGGGCTATGTATGTCTTATTCATGCGATAGGGAGGGGTACTTGTATACTTGTTTGTTCCAGGAGACAGGCTCGCGCGCACTGGATCTCGTGGAAACATCGTTGGCTATGTATGGATTTTCGACAACTGGGGGACGAAAAAAGTGTGTGCTGATGGACGGAGTGAAATTTTGTATCCTTATTTACTCCTTTTACTTGAATGATATTCTTCGTTGTGCTTCCTACGAGGCTTCGTTTCAGACCGTACTGAAGTTAGCGGTATTTAGTCCCCTCCCTTGCTAGAAAATCCAAACAACGTTCACGAAAGGCGCGTCAATAGACCGTTCTCTTTCATCCCATCGATCGAACACTTCAATGAATACATCTAATCCTTAATTCCTATTCAATCAATCAATGATATAAATGATATAAATCCCCCTCCCATCCAGCGCCAAAGCAACTATACATACACACCCATCCCTCCCCCCATCCCCATCCCCCTCGA
>Ga0302325_10010816_pt1 | contig 19723 bp, 19 predicted proteins | sample Palsa_T0_2_FD_201948 | JGI IMG/M metagenome (GOLD analysis project Ga0302325, IMG submission 201948) | Peat permafrost microbial communities from Stordalen Mire near Abisko, Sweden - Palsa_T0_2 | ecosystem: Environmental > Terrestrial > Soil > Palsa > Peat permafrost | place: Sweden: Abisko...
CGGTGGACCCGGGAGTTCATCACCTCTGCGCGAGTTGGCAATCGTCGCTGGGTGCTTTTAAGAAGAATATCGATTTGACGTCCTTTACCGCCGAGGTGGGACAGACTTATTACTTCGCGGCCGCGGTCGCGGTGGGCCGCGATATCGTAACGTTTGGTCTTACGCCATTGAACGAGGATGAGGGCAAGTATCGGCTGACGATTTCGAAGCTGAGCATTTCAAAACCAAAAGAGGTAAGGACGCGCGGGTGAAGTGAGACGGCCGGTCTTTCGCCTTTCGGGGCGATGGGTGTGCTCAGGGTTTCCACGCGGCCAGGGGCTTTAGCCACTGTGGCGTTCTTACAACTTTCAGATTGAGGATGGCGCGTTCGAAAGCGCTGCGATACGACTTGGTCATCTGGTTCTTCATGAAGGATTCGCGGGTTTCCTGCCAAAGTTCGTAAACCAGGAGCTGCTCGGGGTGCTCGATGTCTTCCTGCAGCGAGGCGTTCACAAAGGTGTGCTCGTGGCGGATGTGTTCGAAAAGTTCTTTCAACTTTTCCTGAAAGAGCGGCTTGGAAGCGGCGTTCACATAAAATCGAACGATCAATACGATTTGGCCGGCCACTGTTTTTCTCCTAGAGAGAACGTGAGCGCGAGATTTAGGAAGTGAGATTCGAAGTTCTCTAGTGAAAATGTTGCGTTAAGGACGTCCCATCACATGCAAGTGCGCATAGGGTGAGCCGGCCCACATGATATAGGCTCCGGTGGGCTTGTGCGTGGTGGGAAGCCCGGTGGTTTTGGGATCGAAAGGCCACATGATCATCCAATGCGGTCCGATGGAGATGGGTTTGCTGGTGGTGTCGTAGGGATCGGAGTCGCTTCGCTGCGTAGCTCCGGCGAGCATGTAGGTTATTCCCGGGACGGTATTGGTGGGCTTGGGCTTGTGATCGGCGAAATCCTTGGACCACTGCATGGAGGCTTCGTCTTCGCACATGGCGGGCTGTCCGACTCCGGTGGGATCGCCGGGCATGCAGGTAAATCCGTTGGTGCCGGGACGCAGGATGGTCATTTTGCCGAGAAAATTCATTTCCGCGACGGTGGCGTCCTTGGCCACGTCGGGCGGAGCAGCGGAGAGAGCGCGCGCGATCTTAGCTTTCACCAGCTCGTCGGGAGTCATAGTCGGTTGCTGCAGCGCGTGATTCCGCGCAGCAGCCCGCGCGCCAATTCCGGCGAGCGCGAGCGTCGCAAAGATTACGGCGAGAACGCCAAGCTTTCCTTTTCGACGGAACATAAGACTCCTCGGTGGTGATGAGAGCGGCAGCGCGAATTGAAACGCAATCTCCGATTTGGCGCTGCCCCATGCTAACACTGAAACCGACGCCGTACCCTTCTTGCCTGACGCGATGATGACCGCGTCAGTTGGTTACGACCGCGACGCTGGTCAAACCTGCCCCGGTATCGGCGGAACTTTCGATCTCAATGTAGAGTCGGTTGCCTGGACCGCTTGCGATTGCAGCGGTGGCAGTGACGAAAACGGAAAAAGTCGCGCTTGTTCCTGTTGGCATTGGGACACTTGGTACCATATTACCCGGGACGGGCGGAGCCAGACACGCGCCTTCGCTGTTTGTCTGGCAGACTGTGACATTGACCGGCAGATTCCCCGAAGAAACGCTGACGCCTGCGTCAGTTGCAGCACCGAAGTTGGCAAGCGCGACGGTAAATGCTCCCGCTTGCTGCGATGAGAAAGGTATGGTCAGGACACCGTTGTTCGAAGGGGTGGCCGCGACCACCTGAAATGCCGCAACGTTTATTTCGGTATTTACGTTGGCGAAGCCGGCTGCTTGAACCGTTCCTTGAGAGTCTGAGAAGGTGAGATACACCACATTGTTAACCGGGTTGTAAGGAATCGCCGCGGTCGGGGTGACGAAAGTCGTAACATTTACGACGTCATCGTCGGGCGGGACTGTTACCGAGAAAGTTGACGAAGGCGCGCTCAGGCACGCATTTGTTGACGGGTCTGTCTGGCAAGCCAACAGGGTGACGGGCAGCGAACTCAGCGTGGTGGGTGCGACGGTCAAAGTCTGCGATACTGCGGTGGCGTTGATGACACTCGTGAAAATCACTGAAGTTTGGCCCAAAGGAGCCTCAACGTAATCCGTGATATAGGACACCCCAAAGTTGGCGCTTACGCCGCCGCCGAGTTCCGGCAGGATGAATAAGTTCCAATCAACAGGCGGGAAGTCAGGCAGGAACGGTTGCTGAGGCTCATAAGGGCCAGTCGGCGAAGCACCAGTGCTCAGAGTCGCCACGTTATTAAACGGATTTGCCGCCATGCTTTGGGTTGCCGTCGCGGTATTCGTTGGAGCCGCGGGCACACCGGCTGCTTCCGGTTGGGCGCCGGATTTCGCGGCGCGATCTCGCGTCAAGAAAACCTGAGGCGCGCGAGAGTTTGGGATCGCCGCTGGGCCAGTAATCGGACCAGGAGGTGTTGCGGCGGTGAACAAATTGCCACATGCGCTGCTGTCTCCTGCGACTCCCCCGGCGGTCTGAACGCAGGCCGCCAGGATGTCGCCCAGCGTGTTGAGAGTTAGCACTGTGACGCTGTCGTTTGCCGGCAGAGCTGGGCCGGGAGCTGTCCCTGCCGTGGTATCCACCAATTCGTTTACGCTCGCGAAGTCCTTGGCCAGATCCGCTGCGTTTGCGCTGCTGGAGCCGATCTCGGTCGGCGAAGTCATATACGTCTCCAGCGCGAAGATGCTGGCGACGGTGGTCAGTTCATTGATCACGATCTGTTTCGCGGACGTGACCGTGCTGCAGGCGCCGAGCGCGGACATCAGAAGGATCGCGGCGTTATTGGTGCCGGCAGCCAGTCCTGGATTGCCGCCGGTGGCGGTGATGTAAACGAGCGAGCCTGGCGTGGGACAAGTGAAAGTGGGCAGCGCGAAATTGCCGGAGGTGTCGGTGAGCACAGGAGCGCCGGTGAGAAGAGGAGTGGAGGCCGATCCGTCCGCCGTGGTGCCCACGGCGTAAAGCTGAATTGTGGAGTTGCAAACCGGCACCAATCCGCCCAGCACAGTGCCGGATTTGTTTGCGACCGCGTTTACCGTCAACGTCGCATTCGTGGTTGTAGCGCTTCCGGCCACATTCGTGAACACGGCGTGGTACTCGTTGCCGTTCATGGCCACGGTAGTGCCCAGGATGGTCAGCGTGGTGGACGTTGCGCCGGACAAATTTGTAAACGTGCCGCCGCCATTGGTGCTGACTTGCCATTGCACCGTCGGCGTTGGAGAGCCTGACGCAGCCGCTGTAAATGTCGCCGTGGCGCAGGCCGTAACGGTTACGTTCGTGGGATTAGTCGTAATCGTCGGCGCAGTATTTCCGGCGTTTACCGTCAAAGTCGCGTTCGTCGTCGTCGCGCTGCCCGCTGCGTTGGTGAAGACGGCGCGATACTTGTTGCCGCTCATGGCGTTGGTCGTGCCGGTAATGCTCAGCGTGGTCGAAGTCGCTCCGGATAAGTTTGTAAACGTTCCCCCACCGTTCGTGCTCACCTGCCACTGCACGGTCGGCGTCGGTGTGCCCGTTGCCGCCGCTGTAAAAGTAGCAGTCGCGCCTGCGGTGACAGTCAGGTTCGTGGGATTGGTCGTGATCGTCGGCGCAGTATTCCCGGCGTTCACCGTCAAAGTCGCGTTCGTTGTCGTCGCGCTGCCCGCTGCGTTTGTGAAGACGGCGCGATATTTGTTGGCGCTCATCGCCACGGTGGTGCTGGTGAGGCTTAGCGTGGTCGAAGTGGCGCCTGATATGTTTGTGAATGACGTTCCGCCGTTCGTGCTCACCTGCCACTGAACTGTCGGCGTGGGAGAGCCCGATGCTGCGGCTGTGAAGGTTGCGGTGGCGCCGGCGTTGACCGTTACGTTCGTGGGATCGGTGGTGATGGTTGGCGCAGTATTTGCGGCGTTCACGGTCAGAGTTGCGGCCGTTGTCGTCGCACTGCCCGCGGCATTGGTGAAGACGGCGCGATATTTGTTGGCGTTCATCGCGACGGTAGTGCTGGCGAGGCTCAGGGTGGTCGAAGTGGCGCCGGATACGTTTGTAAATGACGTTCCGCCATTTGTGCTCACCTGCCACTGAACTGTCGGCGTCGGACTGCCCGATGCTGCGGCGGTAAATGTCGCGGTCAACCCGGCGGTCACCGTCACGTTCGTTGGATTGGTGGTGATAGTAGGCGCGGAGTTCACGGTCAGAGTGGCGGCCGTTGTCGTGGCGCTGCCTGCCGCATTTGTGAACACGGCGCGATATTCGTTGCCGTTCATCGCCACGGTAGTGCCGGTGAGGCTAAGCGTGGTGGAGGTTGCGCCGGATACGTTTGTAAACGTCGCTCCGCCGTTCGTGCTCACTTGCCATTGCACGGTGGGCGTCGGAGAGCCTGAAGCAGCCGCCGTAAACGTCGCCGTCGCGGCAGCAGTGACGGTCACATTCGCCGGGTTCGTCGTAATCGCAGGCGTGGTATTTCCGCCGGTCACCGTCAGAGTTGCTGCGGTTGTCGTCGCGCTGCCTGCGGCATTGGTGAACACAGCCTGATACTTGTTGCCGTTCATGGCTCCGGTTGTTACGGCGATACTTAGCGTGGTCGCTGTCGCGCCGGATACGTTTGTAAAAGGTCCGCCGCTCGCGCTGACTTGCCACTGCACGGTTGGCGTTGGCGTGCCGGAAGCTGCTGCTGTAAACGTTGCTGGCCCGCCCGCCGCAACCGTCAGATTCGAGGGGTTCGTAGTGATCGCAGGCGCTGTGTTCACCGTCAAAGTCGCCGGCGTGGTGGTAGCGCTGCCCGACGCGTTCATGAACACGGCTTGATACTCGTTCCCGCTGAGGGACGCGGTCGTGCCCACGATGCCCAGCGTGGGCGAGTTCGCGCCCGCTATGTTCGTAAACGTGGCGCCGCCGTTGGTGCTGACCTGCCACTGCACAGTCGGCGCGGGCTGGCCGGAAGCTGCAGCGTTAAACGTCGCGGCAGCTCCCGCTGTGACTGTGACGCTCATCGGGTTGGTGGTAATCACCGGCGCGGAGGCCTTTGGCTTTGAGCTCCCCGCGCCACACGCGCCGAGAACAGCGCAAGCGACAACCAGAGCGGCGACGGTGGCAACGGTCGATAGATGTGCCATCACAGATCGACCGTTGCGCTGGGCACCCGCCGAAGGACTGCCGCTCAGGGGAATGGAAACCAGGGTCGCGCACGCCGTGGAGCGCGTTATGGAACGAAAAAGAGCGGTGATGCGTGGAGACATGGAACTCCTTATGTGCGACGCATGGTGATGTGAACTGCCGGCAGAACGGCCAGGAAACAGTTGTACCCGGGGGGATTATCAAGGGATTCGGGTCGCAGCACAAACGGCAATCAAGGACAAATCGGGACAAATCGGGATATTTCGGGGGCGAAGGTGTCGTGGGGACGTTGCCACGGCAGGACAGTGCCGAGACAGTAGACGAAAGTCAAAAGAGCCGGCGGGACGCCGGCGCTACGAAAACCGGTCGCGTGCCGAGAGATGCACCGTGGATGCGTTGAAGCGGGCGCAGCAAGCGGCGCCCCTACGGATGTCGCCACGACTAAATACGCGCGGGCTGAGCCGGGGACAAAGTCAAACGAGCCGGCGGGACGCCGGCGCTACGAAAACCGGTCGCGTGCCGAGAGATGCACCGTGGATGCGTTGAAGCGGGCGCAGCAAGCGGCGCCCCTACGGATGTCGCCACGACTAAATACGCGCGGGCAGAGCCGGGGACAAAGTCAAACGAGCCGGCGGGACGCCGGCGCTACGAAAAGCGGTGATTTGCCAGCGGATACGCCGGGCTTGTGTTACGGCGGGTACAGGACAGGTTTTTGTAACGACAATTGTCGTGGTTAGGAGGGGCCTCGGTTCATTACGGTGAAGTTACCATGCGGTGGCGCATGGTTGCGTTGAAATATTCAACGGGTAATGGTTTTTCCAACGGTTTTGAAAGGGTGGCAAAGCGGTCGGGCGGGGGCGGGCGCAGAATCGAATGAACTTAGCGCGCGCCGTGCGAGGCTGTTGACATTGGCGCGCAATTTGCATACAAGGTGTTATTCGCCCCAGGGGGGCAATCTCACGCAGGAGGAGAAATCCATGCCGACCAAGAAACCGATTAAGAGGACCAAGCATTTGAAAAAGGCCAAGAAGCTCGAAGCGACCAAGCCGCTATCAAGAGCAGCATGGAGCGGACCTGGCACAAACCATCCGTCAGGTGGGGTAGGACCAGTGATCATTCACTCCGTCGAATAAGGGCCGGGTGGGCGATCCTTTATTTTCGATGATTCAGGCAGTCGCCGAGACGGCGCTGCGGTTAGCGCCAGACCGGTAGTTCGCTTAAGAGGTTCCTGCAACCTGCGCGGGTCCCGAACCCTTCCGTGTGTGAAGGGTTCGGGTTCTGACTCACCCGTGTCTTCGCTTTTCGCAAGACAATCCCGACAATTAAATAGTAGCGGTGCGGCTCACCATCGACGTGAAGATGGGAAGATCCCGGCACATTGGCCGCGGTGATTCTTCCTGCGATTCCCAGGGCAGGGAGTGCGTTCGCGGTTTACAGATGCGTTGGCGCTACGGCGGTGGCGCACGTTGAATTTGCAGCGTCTTGCGCCGGTCTTGGGGGCGTGGCATCATCGGGTGATGCGCGAGCGCGATAGCAAGAAACTGCAAGAGATGAATGAGATGGAATCCGCGATCGAAGCTATTCCGACGGAGGAGAATCCCTCGTTGCTATCCAGCCCGGCGCTGCTCGCGAAGGTTATGTCTGAGACGGGCACGGAGGCGGGCAAGATTGGCAGCGAGCGACGTGCTAAGACCAAGACGCCGCGAGGACGCAAGGGCGCCGCTTCCAAAGTTGGTAGAGCGGGACGGAAACGCAAAGGCGCAGCTTCCAAAGCTGGTAGAGGGGGACGGAGACGCAAGGCCGCAGCTTCCAAAGCCGCTCGAACGGGACGGAAACCCAAGGCTTAATCTGCGACGATATGGCGGTTCATCATCGCCATCTGTAATTCGGACTCGTAGTCGGAAACGGCTCGTATTCCTCGAACCACTACCCGCGCGTTCTTGGTCTTGGCGTATTCGCTTCTTGTCATTTCGACTGAACCCGTAGACCACGTTTCGCTCGCTGTATCGTGACGCGCTCAACTCCGGTAGCACGCGGATGACTGAGCGCCATTTTCGCCAGCCGCGCATCAGTGAAGTCGCGATATTCAACTTGCCATCCAAATCGGGCGAGAGCATACTCCGCAGCCGCTAGGCGAAAACCCGCCGAAGCTAATCCAAGGAGAAAAATACATGAAGCGTATTCTGTTGCTGCTCGCAGTTCTGGCACTCTCCGCTGCCGTCTCCGGCCCGCTGAAGGCGCAGGCTATGATGCAAGCAAATCCTTATGTAGGGACCTGGAAACTGAACCTCGAAAAATCGAAAATCACAGGCGTACCGGCGCCGAAGAGTTTGACGCGGGAAGTCGTCGCGGATGGCGCGGGCGCGAAATACACCTACAAGGGAACCGCCGCCGATGGAAAGGCGATCGACTATAGCTTCTCCACAAATTACGACGGCAAGGACGGCGCCATCACCGGATCGGGAGCGCCCGGAGGCGCGGACGCTCTGTCCATCAAACGCATCAGCGCCAACAAGACTGAGGCGATCGTGAAGAGGGACGGAAAAGAAATCGGGAAGTCCGGGGCAGAAGTGTCAAAGGACGGGAAGATTACGACCATCAGAGGCTCGGGAAAGACGCCGGACGGCAAGGACTACAGCTCCGTACTCGTCTTCGAAAAGCAGTAACTAACTGCGTCCCCGCGAGGCCGCCCTTCGCAAATGCGCCAGGGCGAATTCGTTCGGGTTTCGGGGGCGGCAAAGCGGGGATTGCGGATTTTCCGCGCGGCCGCCTCTAGCATCCATTCCGTTACGGAGCCTCTGTACCTTGGGGATCGTAGCTTTTGCCCCAGAACTCGGGGGCTGCGGCCTCGAATTCTACGCCGAGCTTGTGCCATCCGGTCGGATCCGGACTTCCACACCACACCACGTGGCCGCGAATTTGCATTCCCGTTTCGGGATTGTTGAAACTGAGCGCAGTCCCGTGGGGCAAGTTCACGGGAGAGAGAATTAAGGCTCCATTAAGATTGATCACGGCCGTCACTGCCTGGTGGGTCTCGAGCTGAGCTTCCATCTGCAGTGGAATGGTTGCCAGGATACGACGACTTCTGCGCTGTTCCCTCATGGAAGTACTATACCTAGCGTAATAGTACTAAGCCATCTCATTGTAGTAATACGTACGGCAGGTGATAACCGCTGTGCCGCTCGCGATTAGAGAAACTTCATCAGCGCTTCGGTGGTTTCCTTCGGACTGACCTGGATGGGGCCTAGCAAGGCAGGCTCTGATGGGTTGCACGGCGCACGAGCGAAATCGAAAATCCCGGGCGTGCGGGAAAATTTATGTTAGAGTCGGGCACTATATTTCCACGTAATCCGTTGAACGGCAGGAGGTAGGTTATGTCTAACACCGGAGCTAGCCCTTCCCCGCAATTGACGCTGGCGGTTGAAAAGACCCCGGCGGAAACAATCGTTCGCTGCACCGGGCGAATCACGTCCAGCACAAACGAGCTGCTGAAGAGCACTGTGCGTCCGCTGATGCCGGATACCAAGCGTATCGTGCTGGATCTTACGAACGTGAGCTTTTTGGATAGCTCGGGGCTGGGGACGATTGTGGGATTTTGGGTAAGCTCGAAGAAAGCGAAGTGCCAACTGAAACTCACCAACGCGAATCAGAGAATCATTGACCTGTTTCTGATGTCCAATCTGGCGCCGATCCTCGGCGGCCACGAAGAATATCTGGGAGCTACGCCCGACTAAAGCAGTGGGACGGATTTTGCGAGGGGCGTCTGCTTGCTACTGAGCCGGCGCCGCATCGCTTCGACGAGGATTCCGTTTAACCTTCGGCGGGGTCACTTTTTAGTTGGCCAAAGCATCCCATTTGAGAGGTCACTCCCGTGAAATCATTTAGACTCTATCGAACGTCGCTGACGTTGATGGTATTGCTTGCCGCTCCCGCCGCAGTGATGGCCCAAAGCGATTGCTCTCAGATTGTCGCGCATGGCGTTTTTGGCACTGCGCCCACGGACACCTTGGAGAAACGGACGCGGGCTTTTGTGAATTGGCTTTCGCAAAACACGTTCGACAGTTATGGAAAAGCGGTTGATGCCGCGCAGCAGCTTGGATTCACGATAGCCGACATTCCAGCGCAGATTGGCGGCCACGCGAGAGCGTCCGATTGGCGAAACTACCAAGCGTCCTTGCAGACGCTGGATATGTCGGATAAGAGAAACCTGTCGAAATTCTCGCAAATCGTTAACACCGCCGACGAAGGGATGGCGAAGGCCTGGCAGAGTTGCATTTCAAACAGCAAGGGCGTGGCGCACGCAGCAATCGAGTTGAGCTATGACCCGATGCGATTCACGGTGAGACTCAGCTACGATGCCGCGGGAGCGCCCCCAGTCAAGATACGGGATTTCGCTATGACTCCCGAAAGCGCCACGTGCACGCCGGCGGTAAACAACAGCACGACACTGGAATCGTCCGGATTGATTTTGAACTGCACGCGCAGGGTCGCGTCCGACGCGGTTCAAATCACAGGCAAGACGGACAAAGGGGCGCTCCTGGCGAACCTTCCCGGCCTCACGCCTCCTTCTTCAGTGGCGACGAGGGTAATCGACACGCCATTAGGACCGCCGCCGGGAGGTTGTACGACCGACGCCAAGGTCAAGGCCAACGTTGATGACAAGACCCAGGATGGCAACCAACCAGTTTACGTGTGCCCTTAATCTCCGCTCGTCTTATCAAATCCTAAGGATCCTGCGTGAAAGTTTCGCGGGCGCGGTCGAAGCCGCGCGGCTCGATGTGGACGGTGCCTTGGAATGGGCGGTCGATATCGGCGATGGCGATCAGGATAAACGACAACATCAAGGCCAGCGACACCACCTGAATGCAATGCAATTTGAAATCTTCTATGCCGAAGAGGCAGGAAGAAAGCGTGGTGATGCCGCCGCCCACGATCAGAACCAGCCAGAGAATTCCGGGCAATTTGGATTGGCTTTCGAGTTGGCGGACGCGGCGATGTTCGGTCATGGTGGAAATTTCGCCGAGAGTTAGATTCATGCTGGTCTGCTCGCCGAAGGTGGCGGGCTTGGTTTGCAGCACGGCAGTCCACAGGTCGTGGATGGTGTCGTGACCGGCCAGGCTTAATTTTCCTTGGTGCATCACGGGCCATTCTTGTTCAACGACGATCCTCGCGTACTGGCGGGCGAGTTGATGAACCTGTTCGCGTTGCGCGGCGGGAAGGCCGTCGGCGAGGCGGTAAACGCTGACCAGGCAATTCGCTTCGGCCTCGGCGTTGATTTCCGCGTCCTGATAGGAACTCCAAACCGCGTACAACATGAAACCCATGATCACGGCGTAGGTGGTGCCGAGCACGCCGACTTGCCAACCGATAATGTCGTTGTGAATCCGGCGGCGGGTGGCGGGCCAGAAGCGATTCAGAATATACAGAAAGGGAAGAGGTCCCAGGGTGAAGGCCAAAATCACGATGAAATTATCGAATGCCGTCAGCACGGTTACGTCTCCGGGTTGCCGCGTCTCGCTAGCAGCGGGATGATTCTAGACTTTTTTTCGCGATTACGGGGCAAGTTTGGGTGGTGTCCTAGTTTCGATGGAAGCGGAAAGGCGGCTTTAACTGCGGAGGCCTCAGGGGTTAAAACCCCTTCGGCTCCGAAGAGAATGTGGCACGGCTGAAGCCGTGCCCTGACGATTCCGATAACGATGTGGCACGGCTGAAGCCGTGCCCTGACGATTCCGATAACGATATGGCACGGTTGTAGCGGCGGAGGCCTCAGGGGTGAAAACCCCTTCGGTTCCGATGACGATGTGGCACGGCTGAAGCCGTGCCCTGACGGTTCGCGAGATTAGGAAACGACCCAAGTTTGGCGCTGATTGAATTTTCCGGCGGCGTGGCTCGCAGCACGCGAGGATTATTACTAGCCGAGGGAAGGCGCGTGATTCACGCGCTTAGCGGTGAAGTGGGCGCTAGCCCAAGCGCTGCTTGAAGGTGTGGTAGATTCCGTCCGGCAATCGCGGAGTTTTCAGTTCGTCCACGTACCAGTTGGTGCCTCGTTTTTTCAGTTCGACGGTGCAAGTGTCGTTGACCCAATCGGAGCCTTTATCGGGAAAAGTCTGCAAAGCCACACTGACGACGGCGGAATCACCGTCCGTGTTGGTTGATGTGATGCTCGCAGATTTTGCCAAAGCCGAGCGCATAGCAGCATAAATTGAGGCGCTGCGCTGGTTGTCTAAAAACAGGTTCGCAAATTTCTGCTCCTCGGGGGTCATGGCGTCCTTGCCCTGAAGCATGTGTCCGTAATCGAGGCGGTCTTCCAGCACGTCATGCGGGTTCTCCGACTCGCCGCCCTGGTCCATCATTTGGAACACGGTGTTCACGGTTGTATCGGGAGTGGCCTGTTCTTCGCGAGCGGGCTCTGAAGCAGCATGTGTGGAAGGGAACCAGTATTTCAGGTTGGGGATGACGTAGCCAGCTATGGAAACAAGCGATATCGCCGCGATGATCCACCATAGTTTTATTTTCATTCTTGTATTTTATCCGGCCGGCACCACGCACAGAGGCGTTAGACGGCAAGCTGTTACTTATGCGTAATGTACGCGGGCTGCCGACTCACCGATTTCGCGGGAAGGGCGCCGTATGCGGTTGAGTGATTTTCCAACGGGGAAAATGGTGGGGCGGGGAAGAGAGGAGCAACCCGCAAAGTGCTTTGTATCTGTATAGAGCCCCTCGCCTACAGGAACTAGGGCGGGGAACTACCGGATGGACCTGATGCCGCGCGGCCCGAAACGGAATATGATGCGGGTGGTCTTAGGAAATTTTCCAAGGACGGCGTAAAGCAATGAAACGTCCTACAGGCGTGACGCTCATCGCGATTTTGATGGTTGGCGTAGCGGCGATTCTGGCGCTAGGCTGTTTTGCTTCGTTCTTCATTGCAGGGATGGGCATCACAGACGCAGTTTCGGCCGATGCGGTCTCGGCTGCGATCACCGGCATGGCAATCGGAGGCGGATTTTCGCTGCTGATTCTGGCGGGAGTGGCCGCGGGCCTGGCGATGGCGGTGTTCAATTTGCAGGAATGGGCGTGGAGCGCGTCAATGGCGACGATTGGCGTGGGCACGGTGTTGACGGTGATCAGCCTTTTTGCTTTGCGGAGATACGTTTTGATCCCAGTGGGGCCATCGCTCGCTTGCCATCTATTTGTAGTGGCGACAGCGATCTGGATGCTGGCGTACCTTTCGAGGCCCAGAGTGAAGCAAGCTTTCAGCGCGTCGAACGCTTAAGCGGCGCCGACCCGCAAGAATTTTGAAGAGGAGGATATCGAGATGGCTAAACTAACCGCGGCCAAGCGAAAAAAGCTTCCGAAATCGAGCTTCGTGGAAAAAGGCGCGAGAAAATATCCGATCCCGGACGCCGCTCACGCGCGCGATGCGTTGGCGAGGAGTTCGGGAAAGCCGGAACACCGGGCGGTGGTAGCGGCAGTTCGGCGCAAGTTCCCCAATATAAAAATAGGGAAGAAGAAATAGGAGGCTGCGAATGTTTGGTTACGGGATACTCGGGACGCTGTTGATTATTTGTCTGATCGTTTGGCTCGTGCGAAGAGCCTAAGGCACGCGCCCGAGGAAGTCTCAGGATCAATTGCTGTAGGAGAGTTGTCTCCCACGAGGTCTATGATTTCGTCTCGCGCCGCACGCGGTAATCAGAACGGCGGCCGCATCATCCACTTGCCTGAATCTTTATCCTTGTAGAACTCGCCGCTGGTCACGTTGTTGAACATCTGCGCGAAGGCGTTGGCGGAAGTGACCGTCACGGTGAAGGTGCAGTGGAAACCTTGCGGAGTGGGATTGTCGCAAGCTTCCTTCTTGAAAAAAGTGATCTTGATGGGATCGGAGTTCTTTACGCCCGGCGGGTGATTGAGGGCGTACGGCGCTTTATCTTCGGATTACCTGGCATCCTTTTTGGTGAGAACATCCGGGTTCTCCTAGGAGCAGGACTCATTTCGTTGCACAATTACTGCGAAAAGTTCACATGGCTTTGCGCCAATAGGATCTGCTGGGATGCCAACCCCTTCTATTCTGGTAGCGACGTGGGAGAACGGGCTATTTAGCATCACGGGGGAAATGGTCCGTCAAGAACTCGCCAATCAATCGGTTCGCGGTTTGGTGGCCGATGGACGTGGAGGAGTGCTCGCGATTGTCGGTGGGCATTCGCTCTGCAGGCGATCATCTGACGGCGAATGGACGACGATAGCGAAAAGCGAATTGGACCTTTCGTGCTGTGTGCCGATTGGAGACGTGGTCTTTGTGGGAACCGACGACGCGCATATCCTGCGCGTTGATCCGGACGGCGCGCTGCAATGCTTGACGGGTTTTGACTCCGTAACGGGCCGCGACAAGTGGTACGCGGGATCGGCGGTTGTTGACGGCAAGCGGGTGGGGCCGCCGCTTGGAATTCGTTCGATGGCGGCGACATGCGACGGTGGCGTGCTGCTGGCTAACGTCCACGTGGGCGGCATTCCGCGATCAACCGACTCCGGTTTAACCTGGCGGCCCACGATCGATATCGATAGCGATGTTCATCAGGTGTGCGCGCATCCGACCCGGCCCGACATTGTGATCGCGGCGGCGGCAGTGGGTCTTTGGATGAGTCGCGATGCGGGAGCGACCTGGACAATCGAGCAGCGAGGACTTCACGCGCATCATTGCTCTGCCGTTGCTTTTGGGAGAAACGACATTTTCGTGTCGGCATCCACGGACCCTTTTGCGGCGCAAGGCGCGGTTTACCGGCGCGCGATTGACGGCAAGGGTCCGCTACAGCCTTTGGGCGGAGGCATGCCGAAGTGGATCAACGGCAAAGCCGATACAGACTGCATCGCGACGCGAGATGCAATGGCTGCTGTGATCGACCGATCGGGATGCCTTTACGTGTCGCATGACGATGGCGCCACGTGGTCGAGCCCATTTGATCCTCTGCCTGGTCCAAGCGGGCTGCACATTTGTTGAGCTAGTCACGTCACCAAGCAGTTTAATGGGTCCCGGTCCCATTACGTTTCGTGCTAGGATTTTGCACAGTGGGATGCTGACTTTCACGCAATTCATGTGGTTCAGCGGGTGTTTGATTGAGGCTGCGATTCTGGCCCGCTCGATTCAGTGCAAATCATTCGGGAAATACTCGTTATTTTATGCCTACATTATTTCTTTGTTCGGCTTGTCTTTTTTTATTCGAGCCGCAAGCATTGCAAGGGCGCCGGTTGTTATTCGACTTTATTTGCCCGTGGTGTTAATCACGTGCGTTTTGGGCTGCGGAGTGATGGTTGAAATAATCAGGCACGTGTTCGCCGAGCACGCAAGCCTGGAGCGATTTGCGCGAAGGGCCGCGGTGATGGTGTTTGGAATGATCTTCTTGGAGCTTGCGATACTTGCGGCATTGCGGCTGCATTGGAGTGCAGCGGATTATGCAGCTCATGTGACAATGGATTTGCAGCTAGCCCAAGGCGCCGGATTGACGGCGATACTTTTCCTAATGGGACTCTACGGCGTCGAAGTCGGGAGAAACATGAGGGGAATCATTTTGGGGTTTGGAATTTGCCTCGGCGCGAGCTTAATTCTTGTTCCGTTGCGACAGTTGCTTGGGATGCGATTTTATCCGACCTGGAGAATCACTCAGATGTCCGCGTTCTTAGCGGCTTTATGTATCTGGGCTGTTGCGCTGTGGACTTACGAGCCGGAGGCGGGTGCGATGAATGGACCCACCGCTGAGTAACGCGCAAACCGGGAATTCCGTTTGGCATCAGGCGGACTGGAACAGCGTTGCGCCTTTGCCGCTACGTTTGGCCTGATACATTAATTTGTCCGCGACCGCCAGCATCGCTTCCGGGGAATCGAGCGGAGCGGGAAAACTGACCACACCAAAGCTGAAGCCGACGGGCCAGCGCGTGCGCTGCACCAGGTTTTGCAACACAGCATTCAGTTTTTTCATAATGACGGGAGCGACTTGCGCATCTGTTTCGGGCAACAAGATTGCGAATTCGTCGCCACCCAATCGGGCCACGGTATCGGTGGCGCGCAGGCTGGAGCGTAACGCCTCCGCAACAGCCGCCAATACCTGATCGCCGGTCTGGTGGCCACGCCCGTCGTTCACCTGCTTGAAGTCATCCAGGTCCATGTAAACCAGCGTTATCGGCCGGTTGTATCGCCGCGAGCGTTTGCACTCCATGTCGAGGGATTCCTCAAAAGCGCGGCGATTGGCCAGGTGGGTGAGATGGTCGGAACGCGAAAGGGATTTCTCGTTGTCGAGCGCCAATGCCAGCCGGCGCTTGTGCTCCTCGAGATCGGCTTGCGCCTGCACTTGCGCGGTAACGTCTTGCGCCGATCCGATTACAAATCCGGCGTGCTCGCCATCTTCGACGACGCGGTTGGAATACGACCAGGTGAGTGGTTTGCCGTCTTTCGACTGCACCGTCATATAACCGCTGACTTCGCCTCTTACCTTCAGAAGCGCCAGATATCCCTTCAGGTTCTCCTGCTGTTCGGGCACCAGCAGGTCGCGCAGGTTTTTGCCCTTCAATTCTTCCGGCGCGTAGCCCAGCGCGGAAGCGCCTGCTTTATTCACGGAGATGATAACCCCGGCCAGATCGTGGGTGCACATTAGCCCGCCGCTTTTTTCAACGAGAGTGCGATAGCGGTCCTCGCTTCTGCGCAAAGCTTCTTCCATGCGGTACCTTTCCGCGATGTCCGAAAACGAAACGACGGCACCCTGGATTTTCCCATGGAGCAGGAGCGGGGCGCTGGTGCACTGGGCCATCAGGAATGAGCCGTCTTTTCTGCGGAACCAGTCCTCCGGCACTTTGCAAATGTCTCCGCTTCGAATCACGGCGACCAGCGGACAGTCCTTCTCCGGGAGATGGGTGCCGTCGGGACGCGCGGCATGAACCATGTCGTGCATGGACCGGCCGCGGATTTCATCCTGAGAATAGCCCAGCATTTTCTCTCCAGCGGGATTCAGGAAAACCAACTTGCCATTCTCATCAAGCTGGTAGAGGCCTTCGCCGATGGTGTTTATCACCGCAGAGAGTTTTAAGTGCGCTTGCGACAACTGGGCGCCGACAGTGGCACGGTACTTCAAATCGCTCTGGACCGTAATGGAGAGGATTAACAAAAGAAACATTTGCCCGGCGAAGGCGGCGGTAAACAAAAGTTCGGTGCGGACCACGCTGGCCCCGTACTTGTCTTCGCTCAATGCCTGGCGTCCGCGGACTTTGCGATCTATTTCCGCTACGACCGTGCGGATCGCGTCCATCTGATCGTTTCCTTGGTCCGTGTTTACAATTGCGAGAGCGGCTTCCAGGCCCGCGTCTCTGCGTTTTTGGATGGTCAGTGCCAGTTCGTTAAATTTCGCGGATGTAAGGGTTTGCAATTGCTGCATCAACGGCGCGCAGTCGGCATCATCTTTCGTCTGCTCCGCCAGTTGGGCGAGCCGGTCAGCGATCTCGGATTTGGCGGCAGTATAAGGAGCGAGATAGATTTCGTTACCGGTGAGCAGGAATCCGCGCTGGCCCGTTTCGGCGTCCTGAACGGTGGTGAGATAGCTGTGTAGAGCGTCCACCTCAATCCGTGTATGGGCCACCTCTTCCCGATATTGCCGAAATTCCAAGGCCCGCTTGCGAAGATAGATCGCAAGAACGCCAAGCAAAATGACAGCTAGCAAGAATCCGGCGAGCACGCGAGTTGGCAGGCCAACTTTCACAGGTTCTTATCTTAGTTCGTTTGCGCGCGGGAAATTTCGCGAAACCGCGGCGAATGCCGAAAGGCGCAACTATTGTGAGCGGTCAAAATTCTGCTGTTGGTAATAACCGGCGTGAAGATTCGCGGGCAGTTAGCAAGCAAGCGGTTCTTCCAGCCCGGGTGGCGCCGTCCTTCAGAAAAATCCGCTTCGATTCGGGGAATTGCGAGAGCAAATTCGCGGCGTACCGCCTGGACACTACAAAGCTTTCGCTTGGGAAAAAGTTGACCAAGACTTGTATGCCGATCCCGAGTTCGTAAAACCCTTCGAAAGCAAAGCACAATCCTTCGACATCGCCGCTAACGAGCAAAAATCTGTCCAGCTAAAAATGATCCCCGCATCCGATTCTGCGAATTAGTTTTGCTCGCTCCGAAAGCCGAGAGAACGCGAGTTTACTTGAGCAATACCCGCGGCGGTTTTTGAAACCATGTGTCGTAGCCGATGATGAGCCATCGGATGGGGAAGCCGCCCTCGTGCGTGACTACGGCGCCGACTTCGCCGGCGTCACTCGGAACCAGGAAAGAGCGGGTCACCACAACGGATTCTTGCGGGGCTAAAAGCGCGGTGTATGGAGCGGATGATTTGTCTCCGTCCGGATCGTAGCGCCGGCCTTGAGCGTCGGTGAGATACATCGCCAGATTGTTTTCTCTCTCTGAACCTCGCAGCGCGCGATTGGATAAACGCAGGTCCACGCTGTACTCGACGCCGGTACTTTGCGGAATGCGCCTGAAGGCTTCAACCGAAGCGCAGTAATCGTCGAAGCATTGCGTCTCGCGCAGGTTCATGGTTCGTCGAGGCAGAATCGCGGAAGCCACGATCACGATGGCCATGTACAGCGCCCCACACGCCGCAATTCGGATAAGGATACGGCCGGCGCGGCTAAAGTGTCCGCGTACGGCGCACGCCGCGGCCCAGAGCAAGGAGCCGAGCATCACGAAAAACAGCAGAATGAAGATCAAGTCGAAAAGCGTCATAAAGTACTTTGTAACATAAAGTACACGAGCTTGCAATAACCACAAGTCACAATACCTAAAACGAAGAACCCGCTCGTTAGTGGGCAGTCCCCGCGCTGATCGTGACGAGGTTTCGGACCCATCGAGCGGGGCCTTTGTCTTCGAAGACGATCAACTGGTACGGGCCGGAAGTCGCGAGCGGCTGGCCGTCGCGAGAATCAGCTACTACGATTTGGCCGTCGTGAGAGGTGGACCGACCTCCGCGAGAAACGCAAGCAAAATGACGGAAAATCCGCGAAACCGCGACAAAATGCCGAAAGGCGCAACTATTGTGAGCGGTCAGGATTCTGCTGTTGGTGATAACCGGACTGCAGAGACGATTGAACCTGGGCCACAGTTCAGTAGCCGGCGGCTTTGCCGGAGGCGCGGCCATCCGGGGCGCCTTGGAGCCAGCCGTCGCTGATTCGAATGGCCTCGACAAGAGCGGAGTACCCTTCGTCAACGGAATAGCCCATGCGTTTGAGGATGGCGATGGTATCGGGTGAAACGCCGTGCTCGACTGCAAGGCGGTCGGGCTTCCATTGATCGTGGACGCGGGGAAAGTCCACGGCATCCTGCAAGCTCATTCGGAAATCAATGACGTTGACAATTACCTGGAGCACGGCGGTGATGATGACGGGTCCGCCGGGAGCGCCGAGCACCAGGAAGGGCTTGTCATCTTTGAGGATGATGGTGGGAGTCATGGAAGAAAGCGGGCGCTTGCCGGGCGCGATGGAATTTCGCTCACCTTGCACGAGCCCGAACATGTTGGGTGTACCGGGCTTGGAGGCGAAGTCATCCATTTCGTTATTGAGCAGAAATCCGGCGCCGGGCAAAGTGATGCCGCTGCCGTATCCGCCATTCAAAGTGTAAGTGACGGAAACTGCGTTGCCTTGGTCGTCCACGATGCTGTAGTGCGTGGTGTTGGTGCCTTCGCCGGCGGAGGGCAGGCCCGGGCTGATCTGGTCGCTCGGAGTGGCGCGAGCCGGATCGATCGTTGCGCGGCGCTTTTGAATGTAAGCGGGATCGAGCAGCGCGGAGATGGGGTTCTTCACGAAATCGGGGTCGCCGAGGTATTCGTTGCGGTCGGCGAAGTAGCGCTGCATGACGGCGGCCAAGTAGTGGTAAGTCTCCGCAGAGCCCGCTCCGGTTTTTTCGTATGCGGTGCCATCGAGCATGGCGAGCATTTGCAGGATGCCGACGCCGCCGGAACTGGGCGGGGGCGAAGTAATGATGTGATAGCCCTTGTAGTCGCCTTCGAGCGGCGTGCGTTCGACCGCCTGATAATCGTGGAGGTCAGCGAGAGTGATCAAGCCACCGTTCGCGGCCATGGCATTGGCGAGCAGGTGAGCGGTTTCGCCCTGGTAGAAATCGCGGGCGCCGAGACGCGCGATGCGCTCGAGGGTGCGGGCGAGCTCGGGCTGGCGGAAGATTTCCTGCCAGTCGTAGAAGGCGCCGTCCTTCAGAAAAATCCGCTTCGACTCGGGGAATCGCGAAAGCAAATTTTCAGCGTGACCTCCGCGCCAGGAATCCATTTGCGATTTTGAGACCGGAAGCCCGTTGGCGGCGAGATCGATCGCCGGCTTCACCAATTCGGCCCAGGGTTTGGCGCCGAAATTCTGGTGCGCGAGTTCAAAGCCGCGCACCGTCCCGGGAACTCCCACGGAACGCCATCCTACGATGCTGTCTTGGGTGGGGTTGCCGCTGGAATCGAGATACATGTCATGCGCGGCTTTGGCGGGCGCCTTTTCACGGAAATCGATGAAGGAGGTGCGGCCGTCGGCCATGCGGATGAGCATGAAACCGCCGCCGCCGATGT
>Ga0302325_10010820_pt1 | contig 19716 bp, 30 predicted proteins | sample Palsa_T0_2_FD_201948 | JGI IMG/M metagenome (GOLD analysis project Ga0302325, IMG submission 201948) | Peat permafrost microbial communities from Stordalen Mire near Abisko, Sweden - Palsa_T0_2 | ecosystem: Environmental > Terrestrial > Soil > Palsa > Peat permafrost | place: Sweden: Abisko...
ATTGGTGCATCTGGGGGCCTCGCCGTCATGTCATAAGTCTGCAGGGTGCACAAAGCCACGACCGGCAACCGTGGAGGGCGGCGCCAGGACCAGTCCGCTGCCCTCCACTTCTTTTGTGGTCGGACCGGTTTTTTCCACGCGGTATCCTCATGCCCCGCGTGGTCCTTCATCGGTTCGGCCATCGGTGTGCCCTTGGCGAGAGCGGCGCACCAGGGCGGCGGCAGGTTTCCCCCTGCTGCCGCCTTTTTTTTACACGGAGTAAACACATGCGCGTTAACATCAAGGAGATCGAGGTTGAGATTATCTGATGTTGATTGCCACTAGCATCATTCTCGCCTTCCTGTTGGGCAGCGCCGTGGCGTTCTTTCTCGGCTTCGTGGTCGGCTGGGGAGCGAAGCAACAAGCGCTCCAAATTGTTGAACGCGCTGAGCGCGCCATTGAAGAGGACAACGCGCAACCGATCATTAAGGAAAAAGCTGATGCCTAATCTTACGATGACGGCGCCCTTGCCGAATCGTGGTGCGCGCCTGCGCGGAGGGCCTCGGTGTAGCTCGGGGGTCGCGTGGGATGGCTAGCCGCCATTCTTTGGCCGACCATTCAGCGCGATACTCTACACGAAATGACGCGTCCAACGTTACCTGACCTGCTGCGTCCTGGGCTCCGATTGGTGGTCTGCGGTACTGCCGCTGGCCGCGCCTCTGCTGCGCGGTACGCGGGGCACGGAAATAGGTTCTGGCACGTGCTGCACGAAGTCGGTCTTACCGCGACTGAATTGCAGCCCGGCGACTATGCACTATTGCTGGAAGCCCGGATAGGGCTGACCGACTTGGTGGAGTACTCGGCCGGTGTGGACGCCGCGCTGCCTGGCAATGCGCTGTATGCCGCACAGCTGCGCGATGTGGTCGAAGCTATTAAGCCGCGTGCGCTCGCCTTCAATGGAAAGAATACGGCCAGCATGTTCTATCGTGCAGAAACGCATCGGCTCAGCTATGGACGCCAATCCGAGCGCATCGGCGCGACCGCTTGTTACGTGCTGCCTTCCACTGCGCCGACGAGCGCCTACTGGTCTATTGAGCCATGGCGGGAGCTGGCTAGAGAACTTCGGTGAGACGCCGCAGGAGTGGCGCGTGTGAGAGAGTATGGCTTGTCAACGAACTTTATAAAGGGCCACTTTCCATTCGAGACTTCGAGCAGCTAAGCGGCACAATGAAACCACCGACAGTTCAAGCACTCGGTCCGCCCACATGACCCTGTTAGACCATTTTACTGTCTAGTAGGACGAACCAAAGAAATAGTGGCTCTTTATTTATTTGGACCAGACTGCCACCGTTACAGCGATTGTCGTGGCCACGCGTTGCACTGACCATCTACCGTCACTCATCGGAACAACAGTGAAGCAGTTCGCCTTGAGGTCTCAACGGCCTACTACGTGTCGTTAAGAACATCAAAACTTGTGTCAGAAATTGAACAAAATATCGATGTATTTCGGCGGTCTGACTTATGCCGAAGATTGTCGCCCATAAAACGAACCGCATTGTCTGTTCCCGATCGAGCCGTGAACTACTGCTTCCGACCTTGGTTCTGTTGGTTTGTTGGGTCTGATGGATCGGGTCTATCAAACGTGACTCATGTCGAATGCCACGATTGATATTAATATCATCAACACCCGGTGTTGAAAGCATGTAGGTTGCGGGCAATTCATTCACGCAGTTGATACGACATTCCTTCACTGTTTCCTTCCTTGCCAAACTCGCATAATGCGAGCGGTCGGAGCTGCAGCACTACTTCGAAGACAGGAGAGCTTTCATGCGTGGTCTGAGTGCGTTTACAAATCGATTGAGCGTTTGCCTCAGCCAGCTGACTGAAGTTGCCGAACTCAATTTCACAACGTCTTTTTGAAAAGCTCCAAAATATAAATAGTTTCGAAGGAGCACTACATATGATCAATGATGACTCAATTACCCGCAAACGATCACTTGGAGCATTGCGAAAATATATCAAAACAAAGCCTCGATCACCCGATCTCACAGGACAAATTAAACTGCAATGCCACCTGTTCGAGACCATCGCCAGGCAGTTCGAAGACGATGAAGTTGTCGTCAATCTTGCTGGCTGGTGTAATCAAGATTTCCAAGGCAAATAAAAGTCCGTTACGGCACAGTTTGTGACGCTTAATTTGAGTTTTAGAGCCGATAATAGTAACGCTCGCAAAACGTTCCCGCGAACTCCGCTCAGGCTACAAGGACTTTCGGACCTTCGCCGCGCCGTATCAGTTCATCCGCCAACGCGCTCACCCGCTCCTGGGCTCGCTCTTGTTCTGGCGTCAGACGGTAGTGAACAACACCACCATCCGGGCAACACAAGTCAGAGAAGGTGTAGCCCTTCAACCAATCTTCCACTAGAGCGTCGGTTATCTTGTCGTCTGCGTCGGCTTTCGACGCTGCGGATGCAATCAGCGCGTCCCAATTCGCTAGTGGCTCTGCACGCTCTGCGGCTTCTGCTGCACCATCCGGGTTGGCGAACGTCCCGAAGCGCAACAAGCTTTTTACGTGAACCAAAGGCGCTGCTGCTGTCCGGCCCGCGTCGTCATCAATGAACTCACGCCAGAAGATACCGAAAGGGCCTTTGGCCCATCCTTCGACAACGATTAGGCCATCTTCATCACGATAAGCTGGAAAGCTCGCGCGCTCCCAACCGGGTCTGTGAAGTTCATGGCCTTCATCAGAGACGTTGACGTTTTCTACGCTGAACATTTCCTGTTTCGCTTCCCAGGTCGTTAGCCAATCGAACGAACCGCTGTACGCGCAAGCAGTGACGCGGTGACGGACAGACAGATAGCGCAGAACGCGGCCACTGCCCCTCGCACCCAGTCATGAAGCAGCACGTCATAGAGCGTAGCGCCCCAGACCACGAACGCGGCCACGGTGACAACAATAGAAAACCAAGCGAACCGTCGGGCCATGACGGCTGTCAGTTCCTGTTGTTTGGGAAGCTGGATCATCGTGGGAGGTCTAACACGCATTCTCGCTGGCGTGACAAGAAACCGCCGCGCCAATGGGTCCCTCCGGGCCGAAATTCTATAGGATTTCTGCGGATTTCGGACCTTCAAAAAACCGTTAAAGCCCCAGGGTAGTAGTATAACCGCAACGCGTCGTGTCGTTCCTCCAGAACCTATGGGTCCCTACGAACTAAAAACTGATAATTGGGTCCGATATTTCGCGAACCGTAGCGATTGATGGGGACCTACAGCTTATAAAGCTCTTCGTCTTTATCGTTTTGAAACACGGCACCCGTAGCGCCTCGTCCCCTGTAGTCAGCACAGGTCTACCAGAAATCGGGGCCAGCGATTACATAGAGCAACACCATTCTATGATTTCAGCCTGTCCGGTCCTCCGTGAAATACGTGGTCACCTTTCTTCTCTTGTTCATAGTACCCGTGCTGATTTCAACTGGTGATTATTTTGTAGAGGACCGCCGCGGCAACTGGCAAACGGCTGACCGCTCAAGCTCCGGCCTACTGCCGAAGCCTTCGGAACATGTAGACGCCCTGATCCGAGTTTACGCGGCGCGGACTGTGCGTTGGCGCGGAATATTCGCCGTACACACCTGGATCGTCTTAAAAGAGAGAGATGCATCACAATACAGTCGATACGACTACACCGCTTGGGGCGATCCCATTCGGATAGATGGGTTTGCGCCAGACGGCCGATGGTTCGGTGCTCTTCCCGATACAGTTGTTAGCGTCGACGGAGATGAAGCCCAAAGGCTCATCCCGAAGATACGCTCGGTCATCGAGAATTATAGATTTCGATCCTATGGCGACTACCATCCCTGGCCCGGTCCGAATTCTAACACGTTTGTGCAAACGGCTCTGAATGCCGTTCCAGAATTGAATGTTGTGCTTCCACCCACCGCAATCGGAAAAGATTATCCCTACGACGGCCGTTGGTATGGCGTGACGCCCTCGCGTACTGGCGTGTTTGTTACTTTGGGCGGCTATCTGGGTTTAAAACTGGGTTGGGTAGAAGGATTCGAAGTAAATCTTCTAGGCGGCGTCATCGGAATAGACCTTCGTCGGCCAGCTCTAAAACTGCCGGCGCTCGGCCGGATAGGGATGCAAACATCTCCATAACTTCTACCCCGAATATGACCTTTCCGCCGTTCGGGCCTTTCGCGGTACAACCCACTCACCGTCCAACAGGGGCTTCTGTCGCCACCGAAACTGATATGGGAACAGGAAATGAGGATATTTTTGTTCACGGCAGCAATAGCGCTTGCGGTCCCAACAATGGCAGATGCCCAATCGTGCTACACAAACGACTTTGGCTATTGCCATGCATCAACGTTAGGTTCGCTCGATTCTACTTGCAGCCAGTCCTGCGCTGTAGCCCACCCCAGCGGACACAGATACCCTAGGCACCATCATCCAAGACTCATGAAGCCAAATTCAAACGAAAACCCGAACAACCAATAGGAAAAGGCCGCCTCACCTGGCGGCCTCTTTCATCATTCCGGGGACAACCTGCCTCACGAGCACCATAAAACACACCAATCAAAATTCAGCATGGCTACTTTTGCGCCGCTGCTGACTTCGCGACAGCTTGAAGCAAACTCATGGCCAACACGTTTGCGGCCTTCGCTGACAATTGGAAGCGTGTCGGAACGGATAATGGACCTTGACCATCAACGATGGAATTCACAGTCACCTCAACACAACTACCTACATATTTTGCTGAGGCGGTCTGCGTCCGCTCTAGGTAGAATGGCGGTGGCCCTACATAAATAAGACGTCCGGTCTGTTCCACGGGTTCTGCAATGATTTCTTCAGCGGGGTTCCGTCCGGCCCACCGTATTGCGGCAGCTAATAATCCCAATTCTCCTATGAATTCTCCGGGTGACATCTTTGGAAATCCTGAAACTGAAATTAGGGCTTTTTGTGTGTCGCCGTAGTGTACTGTCATCACGACGCCATTAGCTTCGCGGCTTGGGCTATTGAAACTTGTCAGATGAATTTCGATTGCCATGTTTGCACCCCCTAGATTTAGCACTCAACTGGTATTTCTAGCTGATACGGCGGTTCTGGCTCCAGGCTTCGCGACTGACTGTTTCCTAGGTTCGAGCGATAGTCGATCGTTTACTTTTGCCGACCGCAAGACCATTCGCTCGATGCGATCTATGAGTCACGAAAACTAAAAATCATGAACTGTCACAAGAAATTCGGCGCGGCATCATGCATGACGGAAACTGTTTTGCAGCGCATGCATTTCAGTCTTTGACATATGCACCGCGGTCCGTAGAATGATCAACATAGAGACATCGCTAATTCATTCAGCAACTCTTCAGTAGTTTTTTGTTTGAACGAACCTTTTTAGGTGCAATGTCTAGTCGAAGAAGAAACCCTCGTCGCAATACCGCGGCTTGGGTAATTTTAACACGCTGAACTGTTTCAGCATATTTTTGAAACGCTGAATATTTTGAATCGGCGATATTTTGTCAGTTCGAATCTGACGTCGCTCGATTTCAGAACAAGACGGTCTCAACACAAGAAGTAATCCAGGAACGGCGACTGCGACGGCGCAGTTCGCTCGCTCATTGGTCAAAATCATACCCACAACAAAATTAGAAAGGAGAACTTTTAATGGCAATGGACGTTTTTGGGCTGAATCCTACTGGCGAGAAAGGTAAGTTTTTCGGTAACACGGTGTCGTGGTGGCATCCTCTCGCATCGTATTGCTTGGAGGTCGCGCCAGAGATTTCGAACAGGTGTAAAGCCTGGCATACCAATGATGGCGACGGCTTGAATAAGAAAGACGCCTTGGCGCTTGCTGACGCACTTGCCGCCGAGATGAAATCAGGGCGAACGGACAACTACGCAGAAGTGTATGATGCAGCACGGCGCATCGCTCCTGACGAGAAATGCTCTCTATGCGAAGGCACTGGTGTTCGCAAACCAATCCCACAACGTGGTGCTGGCGAACTGATTGAAGGTGGCCTCAAGTGCAATGGGTGCGATGGAACAGGTAACACATGACCATCCTGGACGCATTATTCATTCGACGTCGAGAATGTCGAGGAGTTCGTCGCGTTCCTTCGAGAATGCGGCGGCTTCGAGATTGCTAAATTAAGCGACTCAATGCGAGGATGAGTGACCACAGTTGTCACCGCCGCCTTCGATAAAATTCTTGACACTGCTTTCATTCGAAGCATCGTTTAAAGTATTTATATTGCAACTGAGTTCATTTGAGGCGTTTGGCAGTTGCCAAAAATAATACCTCTTTCGAGGCCCGTAACTCGTTCGACTCCGCATAAATATAAAAGAATTAAACGAGGGAGGACCGAGCACTGACACGCAAATCAGTCAGAACTTCAATTCACGCCTTTCCGGTCACAGATTGTGATGCCTGTTACAAGCACGCCCTTGTCGATTTCGTACAATCCAAGGGTTGGGACTGGTTCATAACGACCCCTATTGGCAGCGTTGACAATGACGACGCATTACTCAAGAGGCTTCGACTAATCGAAGCTGATCTCTGTAAAACTTGGCTCGGCAATCGCCATCATAAGCTGCCGGACGAGGGGCGGGTGAGGATACTAGTGGCCTTCGAAGGCGAGAGGCATCTTGGTACACGTCACGCTCACATTCTCGTCAGCATGCCCCGTCCAATAAGAAGGAAGGTTTTCCGTGCAAATAACTTAGGGAGAGCGCATGGGCAAAATCTTACGCGCAATGAATGTTTGGATTTTGATCAGCCTAATCCTTCCGTGCGCGCCCGGCTTGGCGATCACGCAACCTATCCAGCTCTTTCCGTCGGAAGCACAAGCACAAGCACAAGCACAAGCACAAGCACAAGCACAAGCACAAGCACAAGCACAAGCACAAGCACAAGCACAAGCACAAGCACAAGCACAAGCACAAGCGCATTGCCCGTCAGATGTCGTAGTGTGGGTAGCCGCCCTCGTACTCCTCCTTGCCGTCGAGCGCGTACTGGTGGTCAATGCAGAGGTAGAAGGTCGCTTGCGCCGCCTCCGGCCACACATCAATCCAATAGCTCGCCTCGGTGGTGCATCCCTGGACACCGCACATGATGGGAACGTGCTTCATACCGTTGTCGATTATTCTGATAATCAACGGCCGAGCCCTTACGCGGACTTTTTCTCGGTCTTCTTGGCGGCGAACCGTTGCTCGGCGGCTTTCATGGCCGCGGCCTCTTCCTCGATGATGACAATGGTCGGTACGAGCAACTCCAGTGCGTCCCGCAAGTCCTGCGATGCGGCTCGCATGCGCTCAATGCGCTGGGAGAATGTCAGCTTGTCCATAGTGATGGTGAGGTTGGTTGGTAATCTCGACCTCCTCCGGAGCGCCGCTCCGAAAGACGCCCACAACAAGGGCAGCCGGCCAGGCGATGCAGTCACAAGGGCTTGTCCCTTGACGGCAAGCCGCGGCTGCCAAAATGGAAAGAGGAGAGGAGAGGAGAGGAGAGGAGAGGAGAGGAGAGGAGCGGCGCGACCTTGGGTGAGGCGGGGGAGTGCTTTGCGGTCAACAAAGATGCCGCGTTAGCGGTCGACTAAGAGCGGGGAAGGGGACAGCGTCAGGGATCGATGCCGAACGGCGGAGACGTTTAGCGGCTCCGTTTACGAGAGCCTGGCGCCGAAGGCGGACGCCCCAAACACTTCTGCGTGCAACATAATTCAATCGGGTCCTACGTCTGCTTTCACCAGAAGCGGAAGTGGTCTGAATGACAGAAACGACGCTAAGGGCCATCTTCTGCCGCACGCACCTGCAGCAAAAGCAGCGATCTTTTCGTCGCCTCCGAAGAGCCACCCAATGGCGCTCGCTGCCGGGAGCGGGCACCATCCATCACATCAACAAGCGACATCAGCAAACGGTAGCTGTGCCGGGCATCGGCGACATCGGCCTATCTCCAAAATGAAGGCGTCAGAAGGCCGAGATGCCCCACGATGGCCATTGCGGGCATAGAAAAGGAGCGGCGGCCGTGCTGCATTAATGTGCAAACAGCACACACCAAAAGTTAAGAGGTTTGCCCTAATTGTGGTTCAACGTGAACTTTTTTACTGAGGCTCGGCTGAATCGTGCAATCGGCTTCAGTAATTGACGAACTTGAATCTGCGATCAGGCACGGGTCCTCAGAAGATCGAACGCGGACCCTTCGCCAGATCAGCGATCTCTTTCTGTATGATGCCAACCGCCTAAATGATGAGCAGATAGGCGTCTTTGATGATGTCCTGTGTTTGCTGGTCGAGAAGATTGAAAAGACAGCCTTAGTCGAACTTGGACAGCGACTGGCACCTGTCGATACCGCGCCTCTAAAGTTAATCAAACGGCTCGCTCGGGATGAAGAAATTGCCGTTGCCGCGCCGGTATTATCCGGCTCGCGGCGGCTCTCTACGGCCGATTTGATCGAGATCGCCCAGACAAAAAGCCAGGCTCATCTGCTGGCGATTTCCGGCCGCGCGACCCTGGAAACCAGGCTTACCGATGTCCTGCTCGTCCGTGGCGATAAGCAGGTCGTCTCAAGTTTGGCGAGGAATACCGGAGCAAATTTTTCCGAGACGGGTTTCTCCAGGCTCGTTGAAAGAGCCGAAGGTGACGATAGTCTCGCTGAAATTGTGGGCTTAAGGAAGGATCTGCCGAACCATTCTCTGCAAGAGTTGCTTCGGCGAGCGACAGATGCGGTCCTCCAAAAGCTTCTGGCGATGGTGCCGCTGGAACGACGCGGAGAGATCGAACGCGTCATCACCAAGATCGGCAAGCGGATCAGCAAAAGTACCGAGCACGATTACAGTGAAGCTGAGCGCAGCGTGGCTGCGCTCGCTGCATCGGGAAAGCTGAATGAAGCCGCTCTGGTCGATTTTGTAAAGCGGCGTCAAAAGGATGAATTGGTCGTCGCTCTCGCGCGTCTGTGCTCTGCGCCAATCAATACCGTTGCGCAGCTGGTAAACGGGCATCGCAATGATGCGATTCTTCTGTCGTGCAAGGCGGCACAGATCAGTTGGCCTACCGTAGAGTTCATTTTGCATGACCGGCTGACGGGACAGGCCGCGCTTGATCAGATCATCGGTGTGGCACGGCGAGATTATGGCAACCTGACGCTCGCGACTGCACAAAGGGCGCTTCGCTTTATGACCGTCCAGCAGACGGTCAGATGAGCACTTGGGTCTTTGTTCGGATAGCAACGGTGTTTCAAGATTTGAGCAGACAATGGCTGCGGAAAATAGGGTGGGCAGGCGCCACTTGATAAATCATGGCGCCAGAACTGCGGCGCTGGACGGCAGTGAATTGCAGTCTTGCCACATAATCGACATTTCCGGTACCGGCGCGCGACTTAAGGTTTTGCAGCCCGAAGCACTACCGGACAGTTTCTCACGACGGAAAATTACAGCGCCTTTGCTCCGTTGTCTGGCGACGGGATAAAACCATCAGCGTTCAGTTCATTATCGATCGCAAACCGGGCCGGGGTGCTTAAATCGCTAGGTAGCTTCGTTGATTGAAAAAGCGTCTTCGGCGGACTTCAGCAAATGATGCAAGGCTAAATTTACTTCTCCCGCTACCCGGTCGCCGACATTCGCAGCTTGCAGCTCCACGGAAAGAAGATCTGCAGCACGTTCGCGAACATCAGAAAAAACAGTATGGACGCTCTCCCAGCCAGCACAATTTTGGCTTTTCAAAATGTCGATGCGATTGCGAAGCAGATCGAGCTGCAATCCCGAAAAAGGCGGGTTTATATAATCGTATAGCGACGCAAGGAACATTAATGCGGCGGTCTGAACTGCCTCATCATAGGCGATTCGCTTCTTGGTTGAAGGATCCTCGAAGCCAACGGCGACGTTGGTGGCATTACGGCCACGGAAGTCGGGACTACGTGGGTTGCGAGGCCGTCTAATCAAGAGGGACCGTGAATGATGTATCACAGCTGCCATTATCGACAATGCTGTCACTGGCTTGGCCAACCAGCTGGCTCCACGGATGACTGCCGTCGCTGTTTGGTAGCTTTCGCAGCTGTTGAGTTCGTTGGGGCTAAGCCAGCAATACTGTGCGACAAATCCGATATAACCTAACGCACCGGATGCGACGATGAACAGCGCTAGACAAGCAATCAAAATTAGAATGTACGACGATGCCGTGCTTCCGTTTGGCGATTTCCACTCGTCAGCGGTGTTGTCGTTCCAACGCATGACCCATGACCGACTGCCTACTATCCAATGGCAGCACCGATTGGACGGCGACCTGGGCAGCCGATCCTAGCCTCCAAATCTGCAGAGGCGGCACTTACCGATCGGCAACATAAATATCGCGTAGCGTGGTTAAAGAGCGGTTACTTGGCACGCGAAGCGAAGCGGGGCAGACGCGTACGCGATTGAGCAATTGCGACCTTGCGTGGCAGACAGTCCCGGAGGCTGGTTGGGATGCCAGAGACTCCGTTCGAGGGCACAGGAGACTGGTTCGACATTGCGTATCGTCGCGCCGACGGCACACAAGCGCCTACCCGCTCGAGAGCCGCGAGGCGGCAGCGCGTGAAGTGGAGCGCCTGAACCGTGCTAGTGACCGGAGGGTTCCGGCGCGATGATGTTTGGCGCCGGGCTTACGTCAGATCGCAGAACGCAATCGGCTTTTGGTCGAGAATCAAGCGGGTTGCAGAGATGGGTCGCTGCCCCACGGCGATCAGCGAAAGGGGGCGCCTCCGCCTTGCAAGATAAACCCGAACTCCCCCCATCCCAGTAGGAACAGCAAAAGCCAAAGAAAGAGGCCGTTGCCGATCCAGCCGTAATTGCCGATCAAATTTGGAGAACGCCACCATACGAGACCGAACAGGAGCCACAGGATCATCAAGGCCCAGAATAGAATGCCGATAGGCATCGCACATTTCCTTTCATAAAATAATGAGACGCGAGCAGACGCATCAAATACGCTAGTCTCTCAACGCGCGGTTGGCCTTTTTGTTCGAGGAACTATGATCGATGGAGGTTTCTTCCGGCCGTAAATGCGAAAAAAGGCCCCGGGCCAAGTCTTAGGGAGGAAACGCCCAAGAAGCTCCCTCCGCCTCTGGCCGTGCCGCCTGACGTGCTCCGTTAGCGATACTGTTTGCTGCGGTGCGTGAGGCAGTTGTCGGCGCTTGCCGACGAGGCGATCCAATGAGGCGGCAGGCTTCCGTTGTTGATGCTGTGGACGGCTCCTCCACCCGGCACGGGAGTGCCATGGATGTAGGCGCTGATAAGGCTCCCACGATTCGGAGGAGCTACTTATGCAAACGATCACGACAATGGGTCTCGATATCGCGAAGTCAGTTTTTCAGGTCCACGGCGTCGATGCTGAGGGCAATGTGGTTCTGCGTCGGCAGATCAAACGGCGCTACGTGTTGGCATTCTTCCAGAAGCTGCCGCCGTGCTTGGTCGGTATCGAAGCCTGCGCCTCCGCGCATCATTGGTCGCGCGAGCTTGGGGCGCTTGGTCATACCGTTCGACTGATGCCGCCGGCCTACGTGAAGCCGTATGTAAAGCGTCATAAGAATGACGCCACTGACGCTGAGGCGATCTGTGAAGCGGTTACCAGGCCGAACATGCGGTTCGTCGCGACCAAGACGCCAGAGCAACAGAGCTGCCTAACGCTGCATCGGACCCGGCACTTGTTCATCCGCCAGCAAACCTCGGTGATCAATGCCATCCGCGCTCACCTTGCGGAGTTCGGGATTGTCGCGCCAGTCGGACGCAATGGTGTCGAACAACTGCTCGGCGTTGTGGCTGATGGAAGTGATAAGCGATTGCCCGAGGTTGCACGAGCGTGCGTCGCCGCGCTCGGCACTCAACTGCGCGTGCTGAAGGCGCAGATCCTGGAGTTTGATCGCCGTATCATGGCCTGGCACCGTTCGAACGAGGTCAGTAAACGGCTTGATGAGATTCCCGGCATTGGTCCTGCATTGGCGACCGCTCTGGTGGCCAGCGTCGCCGATCCGAAGGCATTCCGATCAGGAAGGCACTTCTCAGCCTGGATCGGGCTCGTCCCCAAGCAGAACTCTAGTGGAGGCAAGGACAGACTCGGCAGCATCAGCAAACGAGGCGATCGTTATCTGCGCAGCCTGTTCACGGCTGGTGCGCTGGCCGTCATCCGCTATGCCAAAATCCATGGCACCCGACATCGGCCTTGGCTCACAGCACTGCTGGCGCGACGGCCCACCAAAGTTGCGGCTATCGCACTCGCCAACAAGATCGCAAGGATGGCGTGGGCGATGATGGCTACAGGCAACGACTTAACAACGGCATAACGGCAGCCTTGGTGACTTAGGCTGCGGAGGTATCGTCGTGTAGCAAACAACCGCCCGCGACGAATGTAGGTGTTCCACAACTTACTGAGCTAGCGCGGCGCCCGGTCGGAAGCCTTCACTCACACGTGAAAGGCGACGAGGGCTGTATAGGAGATGGTGAACGCGACGACGACCGCCAGTAGGCTCACGACGAGCACATAGCGGACGTTATGGCCGGTTACGCCGCCGCGTGCTTCGGTTGTCGAGAGCACGGGACGGGTTTCAGAGGACGGGTTGGGTTCGTTTGTCATTTTATGTCGCTCATAGGGAAGGAGGCTCCGGGATCACCGGAGCCTCAAAAGTCCGCTTAATACCAAAGCGGCGTGTCGTAGTAGTCGTAGATCTCACGGTCCCGCGTGCGATCGGCCCAGTTCCAGTCGGTGGCACTGCTGAATTTCGGCGCGCCCTTGAGCTGATCTTCGGTTACGCCGATGCGATAGCCGTCCAGACGCGTATCATATTTCAGGTTAGGCCATGGTAGCGGGTAGTAGTCCTCTCCGATGCCCAGGAAGCCGCCAAACGAGACGACGGCGTAAGCAACCTTTCCGCCGATCTTGTCGAGCATCACGCGTTGCACCGAGCCGATCCTTTTGTCGTCGGCGCCGTACACCGAAGTCCCTTGCACCTTGTCGCTTCCGATGAGGGACACCGTCTCTTTTCGTGAATCAATTGTCGTTGCCATTTTTTTCCTCCTTTTAGGGGACGACCTGGAAGGTGAACCGCCCGCCTCGCGGCGAGTTCCTCATACGGCCGAGGGAACTGCTAAAAGAAAAAGCCCCCGAGAAATTCGGGAGCTCTTTCATCAGCAAATCAAACGCTAAGAATTAGAAAAGGTCTGTAATCAGCACGTCATCAAACACTTCCAATTCGCTGGACGGCGCGATCACTTTTGGTGATCGTCAGTTTCTTGCGAAACAGCGCCGTCCCAATTTGACAATGCAAATCTGTCGAATTGGTTCCATTTCTCGCCCGCGAGTTAACCCAGCGCTTTGAGAAAAGGGCCGCTCGGTGAGCGCCCTTTTATTTTGGAGCAGCTGGTCATCACGCCGCTCTCTGAGTTGTCTGCGCGCCGGTACGAGGCAGTTCGATCACCGTACCGCCCTGAAACTGTCGCTTGCTGAATTGCATCACTTGGAAAGCGCGGCGGGACGCCGGATCCCCAGCGAAGGGAGCGAAGAAGACAGTACTGGATGCGCCGAGCAGACGCAGGGGTAGCCCTCTGTCCGCCGGTGTCACCGGACCACCAAGACCGCGGGCGAGACGTTGATTTAGGCTCGGCGCTTGCGCGAGGTCTTCCCGGAACGCACCCGAGATTTAGAGGAACCGGCTGGCGGCGCCGCTAAAATCTCGTTTTCGGCCGTAAGCCAATGTGCTTCCGATTGGCCTTCAGGCGATCCGTTCGTGATCCACAACTCATAGGCACGTTCGCGAATCTTGTTGCTGAGGTCTTGGTCCATTGTAGCCACCTGCAAATTGGAGGCATCCCCAAGCGTCGACCATGTCTCGAAGGATGCTCCGGTCCTTCGGCGATCATTTATTTGATTCGTCGGGTTCGTTCAAAGGGCCAATGAATCCTCCGCGTTCAAAAATTTCATTAGAGTGGTCCGATCAGGACCGTGGCATGGGAGAGAATGAGTTCGATGGCTTGGGTTATTGCGGCGAGACCAGCGCACAAAGCCGCCAGGCGGTTCCATCTGCCCTGGCGTCGGAGGAGGTCGGGAAGTGCGGGCGCGCGAATACAGGCCGCAACGAACCACAAGGCGGCCGCCATGAACCAAAGGAAACCGATGACAAGTTCAAGAATGTCCAGGGTTGTCATCGTCATTTCGTGGCCTGGCGGGCGGTGCTTCCCTCTCAAGAGGTAATGCAGGCGAGCGAGGTCAGTTCGACTGGCCGAAACCTGCGGGTGACCGTGACCGCCGTTTAGGCAGGAACAAGCGCCCGCCAGGACGCGTTGAGCTTCCGTTCCCGGGATCGATGATCGTTCTCACCTGCTGTTGGCTGGCTTGAGCCGGCCCAAATCGCAGCTTGCTTGAGCATTGGAGACTCTGATGAGCATGTACGAGCAGGGAAACTAAAGGCCGCGGATGAAGGTGCGAAGGCGGCGCGCGAGACCGTGCGAAAAGGCAGAGCCAAGACTGAGCAATCGCTAGAAGCCTCGCAAGAAGGTTTTCAGATGGCCGGCGACAGCGCCCGGCAAATGAACCTCAAACTACTTGAAATCATGCGAGCCAATACCGAAGCCTTCTTCGAATTTGCGGAGGACATGGCCACGGCAAAGGATCCAAGTAAGCTTATCGAAATCTGGACCAAGCATACGCAGAAGCAGATGGAATTACTGAGTAAACAGGGCCAGGAGCTGGCGTCGTTCGGGCAGCAGTTAGCCACTACAAATGTGAACTCGCTTTCCGACCGCATGCGCTAGCTCGCGTTGTGATGATGGGTTGCCGACGAAGTGATTGAATGACGATGCGGCCGACCGCTTCACTCGGCTTACTAAAGGCATTCTCAATGAGGTCAAAGACCACGCGTGCGCTGTCGGTTACACTGGCGTCAGCGCCAACTCTCAACTAACTTACAGGTGGACCACTTATTGAAGGCCGGTCAGTGTCGCGGAGAGGACCGCTATTGGGACAGCTTGTCATAGTCTCGAATAGAGTCGCCATTCCCGAGAAAAACGCAAAGGCGCGCGCTGGCGGCCTTGAAGTTGCCGTCAAGGCAGCACTCAAGCACAAATCTGGCATCTGGTTCGGCTGGAGCGGAAAGGTCGCCAGGTACACCAAGATCGCCGCGCAGAAGGTCGTGCACGACAAGATTACCTACATCACGCTCGATCTCTCCAAAGAAGACCACCAGGAATACTACAATGGCTTCACAAATCGTGTGCTATGGCCGATCCTGCACTACCGCATTGATCTCGCCGAGTTCTCGCGCCGGGATCTGAGCGGTTATCTGCGTGTCAATGATCACTTTGCGCGTGAGTTGCACGAGGTGTTGGGACCGGATGACGTTATTTGGGTGCATGATTATCACCTGATGCCGCTCGCCAAGGCGCTGCGCGAGCGCGGGCACAAGAATCGCATCGGCTTTTTCCTTCACATCCCATGCCCACCGCCGGAAATGCTGACTGCGTTGCCCCACCACGAGCGTCTCATTCCGTCGCTTTGCGAATACGATCTCGTCGGCTTTCAGACCGGCGATGATGCATTCAATTTCAGTCGTTACCTCACGAGAGAATGCGGCCTGCACAGCCACGATTTCAATTTCATCGTCGCCGACCGGACCGTTCAGATCGACGTGTTCCCGGTCAGCATCGAGACCGCGGCCTTCGCTCATCTTGCCCAGCGTTCAGTGCGATTGCCGTTCGTTAAGCGCGTGATCGAGAGCCTGGTTGGCCGTGCGCTCATCATCGGCGTCGACCGTTTGGACTACTCGAAGGGGATTCCGCAGCGGCTTGCGGCATTCGAGTTGTTCCTCCAGACGCAACCTAACTGGCGGGGCAAAGTGACTTATCTACAGATCACGCCCAAGAGCCGCACCGAGATTCCGGAATATGCCGAAATAGAGCAGGACATTGGGTCGACCGCGGGACGCATCAATGGCGCCTTTGGTGAGGCGGACTGGACGCCGATCCGTTATGTCAACCGTGCTTATAGCCACTCGACGCTTGCCGGGCTTTATCGCGCCGCACGTGTTGGACTCGTGACCCCGCTGCGTGACGGAATGAACCTCGTCGCCAAGGAATATGTCGCCGCGCAGAATCCCGATGACCCGGGTGTGCTTATCCTGTCGCGTTTCGCTGGTGCGGCTCATGAATGCAAAGCCGCGCTACTGGTCAATCCTTACGATCCCGACAGCGTTGCGGCGGCCATCGGGCAGGCGCTCTCAATGCCACTGGCCGAGCGGTGCGAGCGGCACGACTCGCTGTTCCGGGTGCTCTCATACAACGACATCCAACACTGGGCTGACCGCTTTCTCACCGCACTGGAACGCGAGCCCATGACTCTAAACCGACTCGAGCAAATGCCCTCTGTCGGATCGTAATGTATCGTCGTCCGCTACCTGAATGCTCGTCGTTGCCAAATCGTAGAGTCGCTCGAACTCTTTATCGGTTGCGAGGACATAGTAAGTCTCGTAAGGGGACATTCCTTCGCTCTTGACCTCATGCAGGCCGGTTGCGAGTTTTTGCATTGCTTTGGAAACCGTTCGCCAATGGCGCGACATGGCAGGACTCCTCAGTTTTGTGACTAGTTGGCGCGCGTACACCCCTCGAACTCCTCACCCTAGCGATATGCCACCTTACCTTCGGCCGTTTTGACGGAGTCGGGCGCTAACATGGCATGGTCTCGGTGGATCATTTCGAGACCGGGGACGTTAGGCGTGACCGCGGCCTTAGTTTCGTGAGCCTGTGAATAGAGGAACCCGGGCACAACGACCGCCGCAATTAGCGCGGATAGCAGGTATGGCAACACCTCCAAGACCAACCACGATGTTCGCTTCAGCATGGAAGATCCCCGAATATCCGTAAGCATGGAAGACTCCTGCATATTCAGCGCTCTTACCTTAAAACGAATCTATCATACGATCATTTGAAATTCAAACAGTCGTTTGAGGTCAAAAGATGACGTTTCGCCACGACTGTTTGCCTTCTGGCGGATCACGTATTAAGTTCAAACATTCGTTTGAATTGGAAATCCATGTCCCGTCCGGCCGAATACACTCGCGGTTCCATTATCAAGGCCGCCGTCCACCTGTTCGCTGAAAAAGGGTTCCAGGGCGCGAGTGTGCGGGACATCGTCGTCAAGGCCCGCGTCAATCAGGCGGCTATCAATTATCATTTCAAAGGCAAGGGTGGGTTGTACCTCGAGGTCCTCAAAACTGCGTTCGAGAGGCTGACGGAACAAGCGGGATCTGATCCGGAGAAGCTCAAATCGCTTTCCCGCGAGGAGGCTCTGCGAAGCTTCGTGTACCAGCAATTGCGGCCGCTCTTATTTCGCGACGAGATGAGTCGCTACATTCGCCTGTTCGCCTGGGAGAGCGCCCATCCCAGCAAGATCTTTCTCAAGTTTATGGCAACGAATACGGTCTCCTATCTGACCACTGCGGTCGATATCGTGCTCCGATTCCTACCTCCAGGCACACAGAAACGGGTCGCCCTATGCGTGGCCATATGGCTGATGGGCCAATGCAGTGTTTTCGTGCGGAACCGCGACCTGTTCGCCCACGAGCCTTTCAGCATTACACCCGACGAGCCATTCACGGATGAACTGACCGAGCTCGTCACGCGACTAGCAATCGGAGGCTTGCTGCACGCATCGGCAGCGGCTTGATCGTACGCGCGACGGCCCTACGGAGCTCAAAAGGGCGATTCGCTCATTTCGGATAATCGGCCATCAGCGCTGCTGCGCATGGCTTCCTGGCCCACCTCGACCAATCGCAGCGCAGCTAAATTTTGGTCGTTATTGGAGGAACAACAGACATCGGGCGGTTCTAAAACCGGGAAGCCTCAGTAGCGTTTGACCCCTAACGGCGCTCGGTCGCGAAACTTCGTTGCAGTGCGATACCAGCATCTGCGAGATGAGCTGACGCAAATCGCCTAACGGGAGTTACGGAATATGGTCCGTGACGACCGGCCTCACTCCGCTTTGATGCCAGCCGCCTTGATAATTGGCCACCATTTCTCGATCTCGGCTTTTTGAAGCGTGCCGAGCGCATCGGGCGTCTGTTGATCGCGTGGAACAACCAGCTGACCGAGTTGAGCCAGCCGTTCTCGTAGTGCCGGATCGGCCAGGGAATCGACAACGGCGGCATTGAGCTTGGCGATAATTGGCTTCGGCGTGCCCTTGGGAGCCCACATCGCATTCCACACCGCTGAGTACAACCCCGGCACACCCTCGTCGTCCACTGTCGGGACATCCGGGGCTACCGCCAAGCGAGTCTTTGCCGTCACGGCATAGGCTTTAATGTTGCCGACCCGTATCTGGGGCAATGAGGTGACCTGATCGGCAATGATAAAGTCGATCCTCCCGGCCACTAAATCCTCCATCGCCGGGGCAGCACCGCGATAATGCACAAACTGAAAGCGCGTGCCGGTGGCGCTCTGAAAGAAAATGCCCATGACATGTTGCGGACTTCCCACTCCGGCAGTTCCCTCCGACGCTTTGTCAGGATTCGCCTTCAACCAGCTAATAAATCCTCTCAGGTCATTTGCCGGCATCGATTTTCTGGCGACAATGATTTGCGGATTGCTCGTCAGCAGCGCAACCGGTTCAAAATCATTGAGCACGTCGTACGGGAGTGAATAGACCACCGCGTTGACGACGTGCGTGCTCCAGATGCCGTTGATTAGCGTATAACCATCGGGCGCCGCGCGGGCGACTCGACCAACGCCGATATTGCCGCCCGCACCGCCGACATTCTCTATGACGACGGGCTGACCGAGGAATTGGCGCATACGATCTGTGACGACACGCGCCAACGTATCCACTGGCCCTCCCGCTGCAAACGGAACGACAACAGTGATCGGCCGGCTCGGATAGGTTTCCGCCCTTGCCAACCGCGACACGGCCGGCAGCGCTGCAGCACCCGCTGCTAAGTGTAGAAAAGTTCTGCGGGGAAGTTTCATTTCCGGCGCCTCACGAGCTTGAAACGGGGCGGCGCATAGGCCGCCCCGACAACGACCTATTGACCCGGCGGCGTGTAGGACGCCTGAATCTGTGCTCTTTTTTGCCGGACGGCGACCACTTCGTCCCTCGTGAACAGACGCTGCACCTTGACATTATTTACGCCACCGGACGCTGCGGCGACACCGACTATTGCAGGTGCTGCAGCGGGATCGATGTCGAAGATCACCATCGCGCCGGGACCTTCAGCGATGGTGCCGTACATGGCGACCAGCTTGCCGCCTGCAGCCGTCAGCATTTTCTCAACCGCTTCGCGGCGGTTGGTGTTGGGATTTTTGGCCATACCTTCCAGCGCCTTCGGCGTGTAATTCGCGGTAAAACAGAACAGCATGCAACTACTCCATGGTTGATTTGAAAGTCCAAACGCGTGGGCTCGACGCGCAAACATGCGTGACCGTATCGATGACGGCTTCTCAGGATTTCAGAGTGCTATTTTGCCAGCCGACGGCATGATGGCTGCCGGTAGCATCGGGAGTTCGGCACTTCCCGCTGGCAGCTCCAAGATAGAGTTCTCACCGTATCTGAGCCCTTTGACAAGCCGGTGATGGCAGCTCATGGCCCAAATCTGCCAATGTTAGTCGGGCAGAGCATGTCCGCTTCTCTAATCGGCCGTTTGGGGTCAAGCACTTTCAGACTATCCACCACTTCAGTGTCGATGTCGCTCGCGGGCTCGCGCTTCTCTTCGGACTCGGCACCAAGGCCCTTCCATCATGGGA
>Ga0302325_10010821_pt1 | contig 19714 bp, 11 predicted proteins | sample Palsa_T0_2_FD_201948 | JGI IMG/M metagenome (GOLD analysis project Ga0302325, IMG submission 201948) | Peat permafrost microbial communities from Stordalen Mire near Abisko, Sweden - Palsa_T0_2 | ecosystem: Environmental > Terrestrial > Soil > Palsa > Peat permafrost | place: Sweden: Abisko...
GCTACATCGTCCCAGTGCTCGCGAATCGTGCGCCCGTAAATGCGCCCACCCAGCAGCGGTTGGATGCCGTCGTACGCGGCAGACTTCTCGAAATAAAATAGGCGGTGATCGGACAGATCCCGGATCCTGGGCGCAAAGCGGAAGCCCAGCAAATGACAGAGGGCGAAGAGGTGATCCGTATTGCCGGAGGTGGGCGAGCACGTGCGCATCCAGTACGCGAATGCGAAAGGCGAGGTGCGGGAGTGCCGCGAACATGCCAGGGGCGAGGAACTCGGCAGATGAGGTATGGGTGGGCGGGAGAGGCGCGTGGCATACGCCAGAGTTCGGTCCGCGAGCGTGGGCGACCCGGATCGAATCTGCCCTTCACGTGCATAGCGACGCTCGAATCGCCCGTTGTCATTAGCCAGCCGATTTCCTGCCACGCCGGTTGGCGCTCGGCGCGATCGGCGCGCCAGCAACCGAGCGACGCCATCCGGCCCGTGCGCAGCAGGGCGACAGGAACTAGTGGACGCGTGCTGCAGCCCCTCGCTGGCAGAACTCCGCTGATATGAGTCGCACACTCAGAGAATCGGGTATCGTCCACGATCTAGCCAAGCAAATATGCAGGCAACTCACCCGCCGAACTATCGCGGCGCTCCAAAAACTGAACGATTGCTTGCTCTCAGGCGACGATTCCGGTCTCGTGAACGTCTGGGACGAAATTTGCGCCCAAGTTCAATACGAAGAGTCCGGGACTTGGGAAGCGTACGAAGAGACCGTCAAACAGTTTCTCAGCGCGCAGGTTGAGAAACTGTCCGTCTGTGAGCGCGAGGCGATCTGGCTGCAAACGCCCGAGGGCGAAACCTGGGAAGACGAAGACGAGTCTGATCGCAAACCCTACCCCGTCCTTGACGACGATATCGTCGAATACCTGCCGGGTTGCACGATTAGCAAGACCCATTCCCACCAGCAACGAATGGCCATGGATCCATTAAGCCCAGAATCACGGCGGACCCGATACGCCGTTGGACGAAGTTTGACCGGAATAGTCTGTGTAAGTCGGCTCCACAACGCGGTGTTGGTAATCACAGCGGCACTAAGGAGGCTGATCGCTAATCGCCGCCCCATGCTTCAGCGGCCGGATGCAGCAGTTCCAGCAGTGTGGGCGGCAACAAAGTCTGCCGGTCTTTGCGACGCTTGCCGCCGCGTATCCAGAGCACCTTGCGGATGTTATCGATATCGCCCACTCGGAGATGGGCGACTTCCGAGACTCTGGGTCCGGCGGCATACATGGTGGTCAGCAGGCGCGATGTAGGACCTTTGCCGCACACCATCCAGTGGACCCTCGATTGCGCGCGGCATGCGGCGCGATACCATTGCGCACGGCGGATAGCCGCAAGTTAGTTAATGGTCGAAGCGGAAAGACCAGGCCACCGCCTTGGAAAGAGGCGCGCGGCATGCGGCGCGATACCAACCCCAAAAATGGTCTAAGGCGGATTGGTAGGCCCGCCGGGAATGCGGCGAGGTGACGCTATCCAGCACCAGGGCCTTCCACTTCTCCCACCCAGCGTCCGCGTGTCGGACCAATTCCTTCATACCGATTCTTCCAGAGCGCATACCCGCGACGGGTCGCCGGGATCATATGGTTGTGGCACACCCGTGGTCGCCAGCTTTGGGATGGCGTTGCGCAGCGTCGACTGCGGAACGTGGTACTTTCGCTCCAGCTGCCGCCAGCTCATACCGCGCTTACGGTCCGCTGCCATGCGCCCGCGGGGAAACATTTTCCGAGGTCGCCCCAACCGCTCCATGAAACAGATATCGACGTTTTTGCCGTCCGCGCGTTTCGACGCAAGGCCGGTGTCTTGGCAACCTATCCACGACGCCTACGATCTCGTAGTCTCCGGTTGAATCGGCTGACTTCGTCGCCGGCAGAAGGGGCCACTGGATGGTGTGCGGCAAAGGTCCGTGATGTGCGGCAAAGGCCCTATATTCGCAGAGGCAACCGTACAACCTCGTTTCGCTCACTTAGATCCCACTCAGATCCGTAAGCGGGAGGCCGCGCCGGCCCGGCCTGTCACGCTCTTGAGCAGTTTTGAGCAGTACGTAGGATTTCCAAAATCACCGGCCCAAGACGGCCCAAGCCCCGGGATGTTTACGAAGACCTCGGCGACACTCTCGCCGATGAAGCGATCCAGGGCCCATACCAGCACGACTTGGAACTCGCGGCGCGCGGCAGAGCGGAATAGGTTTTTGGAACTCGGCGCGATGGCCGGTCTTACCGGCGTCGCGATCGACGAACAGGTAGACTTCGCGCTGTTGCGACCCGGCGTAACGCCGGAGCTCGTCCAACTGGTTTTCGGTGTCTTGGCCCTTGTTGTTGCCTATGTGGGAGTAAATGGAAATTATCATGATGATTTGCCTGATAGAGGATTCGACAAGTGGCGTTGCCGGTAAATTCCAGCGGGAGATAACGGCGAGGCCCAGGGCGCCCTGCAGATATATTCGATTGACCGCGAAGAGCAACAGTAGGATTCCTGGCTCGAAAGCTGGCGCCGAAGTGCGGTTACTGGATGGTGTGCGGCAAAGGTCCGTGGTGTGCGGCAAAGGTGCCATATTCGCAGAGGCCACCGCACAACCTCGATTACCTCACTTAGATCCCACTCAAATCCGCAGGCTGGAGGCCGCGCCGGCCCGGCCTGTCACGCTTTTGAGCAGTTTGACCGGCACATAGGATTTCCAAAATCATCGGCCCAAGACGCGCCCGGGATTTGGCGGCGAAAAAGGGGCCGCAAACGCGACCGTGCCATACTTGGTGTTCTCTTGGCGTGCGCCCTGCGACGATCTGAATTGGTTCACCTGAAGGTAGAGGATGTGCAACAATGAGAGCGTGGCGGTGCCGCGCAAATTCAGGTGAGGTTGCTCCGGTGCCCAGTAACACCCAGGCCGAAGATAATTAGAACTCCAATCGCAGCGAAAATTGGATGATGCGCGGGTCGTTTACCTGGCGGCTCAGGTCCAGCAGACCGGTGGTCGTGTTCAGATCCTGAGTACTGCCCGGTAGGTAGTTAACCGGGTGGTTGAACACGTTGAAAAAATCCGCGGTAAACCGCAATCTTATTCTTTCGGCGATCTCGAAATATTTGAAAATCGAGAGATCCTCGTTCCACGCGCCTGGACTGAGCATGAAGTTCTGCGCGTTCCACGTTAGATTGTCGGTGATGGTGGTTTGGACGACCTGGCCGTTCGCCAGGGTGAACGGAAGCCGATTGTCGAATGCGGCTCCGACCGGCCGCAGGACGCGCTGCGAGCGATTCGCCGGGATGAGGTTTTCCAGAGTCGTGAGATTGACGTTGGTCGCCGACGTCGGATCGAAATCACCGGCAAACCAGAGTTGCTGGGTCTTTCCAAAAATGGTTAGCGTCAGCCGTTGGCCGGAGCTCAGCGCTGGATTCCCGAACAGGAATTCAGAATTGTTCGGAATACCAGCACTGTTGGTGTTGACTCCCATCCAGACGCCACTCTGCCAGTTGCCGATGAAAGCCACCTGCCAACCGCCCACAAACTCGTTCACGGCCTTGGAGACGTTGCGCGCAAAATGTTTGCCGTGGCCGAAAGGTAGCTCATAAATTCCGTTCCACTTGATCATTTGGGGCGGAACAGCGTTCGAGTTGTTGTACACCAGCTTGAGCCTCTGGCTTAGAGAGAGGTTAGGGTCGCCGAGAATCGTCGAGTTCAACGGTACTGTGGAGGCGTCGGATCCATCACTGAATCCGCCTGAATCGCTGGTGGTCAGAATATGGTCGTACGTGTAGAACCACTGGAAAGACAAGCCGCTGGCGAAGCGGCGTTGAACCTGGAACTGAAACGAGTTCGAATTCGAATAGCCGATGTGTGAGATGAGGGTACCGTTCCAGTTTGGATTCGGCCGCCGGGCGTCGGCACCCGCCGTCCCCGGCAGGACCTCAAGCCCGGTTTGCGTCTGGTAGTTCCAGGCGGATTCCGCGCTGTTCCACCCCACCCGCTGTTCTAAATTGCTGCCATGGTTGCCGATGTAACTCACTCGCAGAGAGGTATTCTTCATCAGCTCGCGCTCGATGGTGAAGGTCCACTGCGCCATCCGGTCGTCCGCCCAGTTGTGCGGGTCGAATATCCATATTGGCTGGGAGGTGCTGGAAATGCCTGCAAGGCCGTTCACATTCACCGTCGCGGACGGGAGAGAGTCGGTAGCGGCCGGCGCGTTCAAGAGCGAATAATTGGGAACGGTGCCGTTCTTATCCTGAATGCTGTTTACGAAATCCAGGTTCAGCGGAGGATTGGTCCGCGAGCCCTGTAGGATCTGAGAGAGCGGCATGGGCCAGTAATACATCCCGAAACCGGCGCGCACGACCCATTTCGGGCTGAGCTGGTAGGCCGCGGAAAGTCTTGGGCTAAAGTCTTTCCAGTATTGCGGAATCAGGGCGCTCGGAAAGCCCGGCACCTGCGACGCCGTAGTCCAAGTCAAGCCACGCGCCGCCCAGGAGTCCAGCACTCCAGGCGGAATACCCGGCAGGCTGTTGATGCTGGTGTTGCCGGGACTAATCACCTCAAAGCCCGGGTAGTTCGTCGGGTCCAGGTTGACCAGTCGATTGTACTTTTCTTTGTATGGATTCCAGTGGTCCCAACGCAGACCCAGTCCTACGGTCAGGCGTGGACTTACCTTCCACGTATCGTCTACGTAAAGACCGACCTCCTTCTGCTGAAAGTAGAAATAGCCGCGGTTGTATTGATCGCGGAGAGCCGTGGGCAGCCCGAGCAACAGGCTGGCGAATCCCGTGCCGGTGAACGCCGCCTGGGCTTGCGCCGCCGGGTCGTACAGCCCGGTCCAGGAAGAGTAGAAACTATGCGAGCCCTCGGCCTGTTGTAACTCTTCGATGTTATTGTACTCCTGGCGCCCTTTGAAGCCGAACTTGATCGTGTGCCTGCCCTTTACCCAGGTCACGTTGTCATTGATCTCGAATGACGTCAGGTTTTGGTGATGATTATTGTCTCCGTCCCACCCGCCGTAATACAGCATGTTGCTGAAGGGATCGCCTGAACCGGCTGCGTACACAGTCGGCCAGCCGGTCACGCCGAACGGGTTTGGAAGCCCCAGTTTGTTCGCCCAGTTGGTGCTGTCGCCGAGGGTCCCATAATGTGTCGCCGAGCGAAAGTTGGCCAGTTGCAACTCGTTGATGAACGTGGGCGAAAACACGCGCGTCCAGCGGATGTAGTCGGAGTAAACCTTGGCGTCCTCCTCACCGGAGCCGCCGCAGTTTGTACACCCGGGCGGGGGATATCCGTACTTGCCGCCATATTGCGCGTCATAGAACGGTGACGAGGTGAAGCGCCCCGAAAGGGTGTCTTTCGCGGAGAAGGTCTGGTCGATCTTGATGGTCCAGGTGTGCTGGTTCTGGGGCACGGAATAGTAGGTCTGGAAATTCTGCTCTACCCAGGGATTGCCGGCGGCATTCGGTCCGCTGGGCGTCGGCGAAACGGACTGGAAGATCTTGGCATAAGGGCTGAGCCGGCTGGTGGGAATCACGTTGTTCGGAAATGGTGTGCGGGCTCCGTTGGGTCCGGTGGTGCTGGCTGGATCGTAGATGGTGTACTTATCGCCGCTGGTGTCTGTTATATTGCTGAGATTTCCGTTCCACATGGCAGCCGTTGGGACGCCTGTGGTGGCAAAAAGGTTCTGGCGCTGCTTCATGCCCTCATAGTCGAAGAACCAGAAGGTCTTGTTCTTGCCGTTGTACAGGTGGGGTATCCATACGGGCCCGCTCACGAACCCGCCATATTCGTTGCGGATCAGCTTGGCTGCGGTATTGCCATCCTGTCGCTGGCGCGCGCGCAGGCCGTCGGCGTTGTTGCGAAACACGTCAAACAGCGCACCGTGCAGTTCGTTGGTGCCACTGCGAGTGACCAGTTCGATGGTGGCCGGACGGGAGAATTGCGCATCCGAACCAGCCGTCTCAATTCGGAATTCCTGAATCGTATCGAGGCCGGGCTGCACGCGGGCCATGCCCCCGCCAAACCGGTCCACATACGACATCCCGTCCAGATTCATTTCCGTCGATCCCACTTTCATGCCGTTAGTGCGGGGGTTAGCGCCGCCCACGACGCCCGGTGTCAGATCGAACAGGTTTGAAATCTGGCGCCCGTCGAGGGGTAGGTCGTGGATGGCGAGGGCATCCTTGACATCGCTCACTTGGCCGCCCTCGGTGGCAATCACCGGCGCCACTCCGGTAACCTCGACGGTGGACTCCAGGCTGCCGACCTCCATCGCCGGATCGATCACGACGGTCTGACCGGCCTGCACCGTGAGAGTGCCATCCCACTTCTTGAAGCCGCCGGCTTCGATCAGCAGTGTATATGGCCCGATCGGGACACTCTCGAAGTAATAGATCCCGTCTACGTTTGTAGTCGCCTCGTGCGCCACGCCCGTAGCCGAGTTGGTCAAAAGAACTTTGGCGTTAGGCACAACTGCCTTGGACGCGTCCTGGACCGTGCCGCGCACGACGCCTAGACCAGTCTGGCCAGCCAGTGGGATAGCCAGCAGGGCGGCTGACAGTATCCACTTTCTGCTGAGTTGCAAGAAAGCATACCCAAACACTTTCCCCCCCAACTTCGTGATAAATTGTGCTGAGATTAGCAAAGAATATATTTTGCTGTCAAGTAGTTTTTGGCTGAAGTTCCGGGCGGCAGTTCGTTGCGCAAGTCAAGAAAGTATCAATGAAGACCATTTCTCCGCGGGAGAAGATCTTGCGGCCGCGCCAGGTCCGGGGTGCCAATAGCGCGGCCTTGCTGGAACTGTTACAGCGCCAAGAGCGGTTATCCCGCGCTGAACTCGCCAGGTATAGCGGTCTCTCCGAAGGCACTGTGTCACGCATCGTGACGGACTTGATCCGGCGGAAGCTGGTGATGGAGGACGGGGCCGAAAACTCGACCGGCGGACGCCCTGCGACCGGTCTGCAGCTGGAGCAGAATCGCTTCGCCGGGGGAGTGGATATCCATAGCTGGGAGACGCGATTCGGCGTCTGTACGATGCGCGGAAAGATCGTCGAGATGTCCACAGCGCGCACTCCCCGGGATCCGCAAGCGGCCATGGACATGATCGCCGCCCGATACACCGCCTGGCGCACCCAGTACGGCCGTGGCCACTTGGAGGGCATGGGTGTCAGTGTACGCGGAATCGTGAACAGCCAAACCGGGGTCGTGGAACTCGGCGCCGACCGCGGTTGGGTGGACGTGCACGTGAAGGAGTTGTTGGAAGCCAGGGTGAAGGCGTCCGTGCATGTGGAGAACAATGTGCGCGCCGCGACCCTGGCGGAGTATCGCTATGGGAACGCGGGTGTGCGCGATAGCCGCTGCCTGCTGGTGGTTGTGGTGGACGAGGGGGTGGGCATCGGCATGGTGCTGGACGGACACATTTTCCACGGACCTCGCATGGCTGCCGGCGAGTTCGGCCAGATGGTAATCCTTGCTTCCCATGCTTCCGAACGCCATGATCGCCCGGGATGCCTCGAACGGCTGGCTTCGAACGTAGCGTTGTGTGAACGGTATGCGAAGCTGGCCGAGAGCAAGTCCTTCGTGGGATTGGGCAACGTGGCGGCGCGCGTTCGCATGATCTGCCATCGTGCGTTGAGTGGGGAGGAAGCCGCCCGCGCGGCCATACAGGAGACCTGCCGGTACCTTGGAATTGGGATCTCTAACGTGGTCTGGGGGCTCGATGCAGATACGGTCATCATCCACGGCATGATCAACGAGGCGTGGCCGTTGGTGGCTCCCGTCATTCTGGACCAGTTTCCGGAAGCCGGCCCGACCGTAAGCCGCCAAAGCGTTATTCTGCGGCCTTCCCTGTTCGGCAAAGAGGCATCGCTGGTGGGCGCGGCGACACTGCCATTCCATAGGATGTTTACGGCGCGGCCGGCCGATTGGATGGCGAAGGGCAAGCCGCGCTAGATCCCAGAGGGAGCGGTCATCAAAACACCGTCCTTCCAAACATCCCCTGGCCGGGGCCCAAGCCGAACAGCCCCAGTACAGTCACAGTGAGATCTTTCAATTCCGGACTGGTCGCGCGAATGCTCCGATTACTCAACAGCACGCCCGGCACGTCGTCCGCGTTGATACAGTGGTCGCCGATCCAGGCGTCCGTGTTGTCTTCCAATATGGATGCCGGAACGCCGCCCAGTGCCGTTTGCCAGGAGCCGCGATAGCCGCGGGCATATCCGACGATCATATCCGGCCCCAGCTCAGTGCGCGGTGTGGCAACCACTTCCACCACCTGCCGCCCATTCGACGGATCGCGAAAGCGGACCAGTTCGTCGTTGAGCTTCCGGATCACCGCCTGGCCATCCGGCCCACGTTGCAGTATGCCATTCTTCTCGCGGCCGGCGATGTTCAGGTACAGCCCGTTGAGGCCCAGCGCATACGCCTGTGTCCTGGACCAGTCCACATTGGCGAATCCCCCTTCATCGCCACCCGGCGGCCCCTGCAACGAGAGAAAGCCCTCCTGCCAAAGCCAGGTATTGAGGTGCACGCTGCGATCGAACGACGTGAAACCGTGATCCGACATCACGATGATGTCAGCATCCGGGAACCGCTGCATGACTTCGCCAATCGCGGCATCCACGGCACGATATACTTCGAGTAATTCCGGTTCATGCTTGCCCCACAGCATATGCGAGCATTGATCGATGGAGGAGAAATAGAAAAAGAGCAGGCCGTGGCGAAAGTGGTCCAGCGAGTAACGCAACAGCTTCAACTCGTCGCCGCGCACCAGGGCGCTCTGCCGCAGAAATTCCTCCATGGTGAAGACGCCCTGCCGATACGCCGACGTGTCCTCCGCTATACCCTGCGTATAGAATGGGCCGGTCGCGCGAGCCACTGTGCGGCTGTAAGACGATGGCGCCGAAATCGGCAATTCCGGCAAGCGAGGATCTATATTGACCGGCGTCAGATACAAAGCTAATTGCGGATGAAATTCTTTGACATAGACTCGAAACATGCCTCTGGCCCCGGCCAGCCACCCTAGCAGCCGGAAGTCCGCGCGCAGCCAATCCGACCATTCGCCCTGCTTCACGATAGCGACCGCGCCGCCTATTGACAGGCGCGCCGCATTTCCATCCGGATCGACATCCACAATGAGATCGGTAGACGCAAATCGCTGATCTTTGCGGAGCGAGTTGGGCGGCCCTTCCACGGGCACTATGAGGTGTCCATCCTCCGCGTGAACCTTGACGATACGTCCGCCCGGCACATCGCGCGAGAGTTCCTCCGGATCGTCCGTGTAGAAGGTAAAGGTCCCCTGCGTTCCGCGCAAATCGGGCGTGCCCATGCCGGCTAAGGCTTCCCCGGCCTCGACTGGCGGGAAGTTCGTGGGCATGTGCATGATGCTGACCGGTATATGGCGATCCGATAAAATCTGCCAGAAAACCTGCCCCCGGCGGAGCGTTTCCACTCGCGCCGGGGAGAGCGGAAAGACGTAAGGACCTAGTGAAATCTTCCAGCGCGGCTCATCGATCCGGCTCATCGATGAGAAGGGTAGAAGTGTCTTGGGATCGCGGTGAACGAAATCGAAAAGGCCGTGTCCGGAAGGGTCCCGCCCGGTGATGAAGGTCGACCAGGCTACCGGACTTTGCGGGGGCATGGTGGTCCTGAGCCGCCGGAAGCCGCCCTGGTCCCGAAGTCGGCTGACATTCGGCAATACACTCCAATGGCGCTCAAGGAATGCGGGGTCCATGCCATCCACGCCGAGAACAATTACCTGCTTGCCGTGCGTCCCGGGGCGATGGCACCCACATGCGCCGGTCAGAACTACCAGAACCGCCGCCACGGCCCCGGCCTGGTCTCGCGTCACGGTTTTCCGCCGATGTATCCGAGGCTGCGCAACTGATCCAGCGTCTGCTGGTCCAAAACGGAACGCGCGCCCTTTCCCAGAACATTCCGAATCTGTTTCTGCGCGTCCACCCATTTGCCCAGCTCCGCCATAATTCGTTCTACATCCTGCACATGCTCCCCGGCGACATTCCTGGCTTCGGCCCGGTCCGCGCGGCGGTCATATAGCTCGACCCTGCTGAGGCCCGCTTCTCTGCCTTTCTCGCGATAAATCAGCTTCCAATTCGCTTCCACTAGCGCGAACGTGTTGACTCTGTTTTCCGGCACTAAGCCATTGGGCTTAGCCTGCGGGCTTGCAAAGCGCGAGGTCATCACGGGAGTGCGGCGATGAAAGGGGCGCCCTTTGGCCAGCGGCGCCAGGCTCTGGCCCTGCACCACATCCGGAGATTTCAGGTCGAGCAGATCCAGCACGGTGGGCATCACGTCGATCAACTGGACGGGCTCAGCCACACGCCGCGGGGCGGGCAGCAGCTTCGGATTCCAAAGCATGAGTGCGCAGTGAGTCAGCTCCTGGTACAACGTGTGGCCGTGTGCAGTCCAGCCGTGGTCCCAGAACTCTTCGCCATGGTCCGAGGCTACGATGATTATGGTGTTGTCGAGTATGCCGAGCTGCTTCAGTTTGCCGACGAGCAACTCCAGGCTATTGTCATTACGAAGGATTTCCGCGTCGTAACGATCGATCGCCCTACCGATGAACTTCTCCGGATCTATCCCGCTCCGCGCGCAACCGTCGCGGCTGACTACTGTGGCGCCGCCGTACTGACCCTTGTCGCGAAGGCTGGCGTAGTCGCGGTTGAATTCGGGGGTTTCCGCCGGATCGGCAAACTTCTCCTCGAACCCCGCGGGCGGCCGGTACGGCGCGTGGGGATCGGTCGAATGTGCGTATAGGAAAAATGGCTCGTCTCGATGACCATCGAGCCATGGGAAGATTACTTTGTTGACCGCGGCGGAATCGGTGCCGCGGTCCGCCGCATCCGTGCGGCGCCGCTGGATCACGGGATATTCCATTACGTAATCGAAGCCGCGCTGCAGCCCCGTAATTTTTCCGGCCCAAGGGCTGGCAGTGATACTGGCCGTGACGTATCCGGCGTTGCGCAGTTGCTCCGCCAAGGTGGCTGCGCCTTTGGGAATCGTATCGTAATCGTTGACGATGCCGTGGGTATAGGAATAGAGCGAGGTGAACAGCGACGCGATCGATGGCTTGGTCCACGTAGCCTGCGCCTGACAGTCGTCGAATACCACTCCCGCAGAGCCCAGCTTTTTCAGGAACGGGGTTGTATCGCGCCGGTACCCGTAGAGGCTGGCGTGATCGGCGCGCAGAGTGTCGATCATATAAATCAGGACGTTCGGCCGCGCTTTGGGAGCCCGCGTGGTCACCAGCGGATTGGCCCAAAGCCCTACAGCATCTTCCCGGTTCGCCTCGACACGTAAAACCAGTTTCAAATTCCTGCCTGTATAAGTCGAGAGGTCCACGTCGGCGTCCTCCCAGGCGTCCGGGGAGGAGATCGTTTTGGCGTACAGTTCTTTGGAGGGCGTTTGCGTGAGCACGCGAAAGGTCACCGGAGAACCGCCCGCCGCGAGCCCGATGCCAAAATGCAAGCGAGCATCGCGGGGAACCGGCACCTCGAAACTCAAGGGAGCCTGTGGATGCGTGTAGAGCACATTCCGATACTCCTCGCCCTTGCCGAAATAAAGCTTACCGGCCGTACCTGGGAACTCCGCCTTGCGCGGAACCAGCTTGATGGAGCTGATGGCCACCAGATCGGCCAGGCTATCCGTCGGCATTACCGCCAGGGGCCGCGTACCTCGCAGCCCGCCCACGTTCACGTCGAAATGGTAATCGTGATATTTGCCCAGAGTATCGATCGGCTGCTTGAATTCCTGGTCACCGATCCTGATCTTGATCTCCTGGCCGCCCTCGGCGAGCATTCGGATCTCAACGGCTTCGTACAGGTTCCAGTCGATCGGCTGTGCGTTGGGCGACACGATGACCGGCGTACTACCATCGCCCTTTACGATTAGATCTCCCTTGCGATAGCCGATGCGCCCGCGCAGCAGATCCCAGGTGATATCGTCCTCGGAGACGAAATTCTGCCAGACCAGTGGCGGCGCCGTCTGGACCGCGACCAGCGTTGAAGGCGAAGACTTGAAAACGTCATCCAGGCGATATGGCTTGAAGACCGGCGATTGCCCACGGACGGCGCCGGCAAGCAGCAGCATGAAGACGCCAGCGGCCAATTGTTTGCGTTCACCAGTACTCATCGCCGGCCTGTTTCCGGATCTCCACAACCCACCGCGCGCGGCACTGCCATCGATACCGATAGAAGTATTCCGCGGTAGGGTGATCTCACTCCGTCCATTCTAACCGTTCACCGTCGTTTTGCTCCTAAATACCCCAAGCTTCGCAGCCGATCCATAGTCTTTTGGTCCAGCGGGGCTCTCACACCCGGGCCCAAGGCGCTCCGGATCTGCTTTTGCGCTTCCACCCAGGCGCCCATCCGCGCCATCATCCCGGCCACCTCCGACGGGTTTTGGGCAGCCACGTTGCGTGTATCGCCGCGATCGGCGCGGTGATCGTACAGTTCGACTTTATTCATTCCGACTTCTTTGCCTTTCTCCCGATAGATGAGCTTCCAGTCCGCATCCAGAAGCGCCATCGAATCGATATGGTTCTCCGGGAGCAACTCGTCATGCTGGGAATAGGGATGCGCAAACCGCGAAGTCATCACCGGGCCGCGCCTTTGGAATGGCTGACCCATGGCTAACGGCGCCAGGCTCTGACCCTGAAGGACGGCCGGTATCTTGATCCCGAGCAGATCGAGTACCGTAGGCATTACATCGATCAACTGAACGGGCTCGCCGATCCGGCGCGGTACGGGAATCAGTTTGGGGTTCCATAGCAGCAGCACTCCGTGCGCCAGTTCCTGGTATAGCGACTGCCCATGGCCGGTCCAACCGTGTTCCCAGAATTCTTCGCCGTGATCGGAAACTACGATGATGAGGGTGTTGTCTAGAATTCCGAGCTGCCGTAGTTTCGAGGCTAATTGCTGGATGCTCCAGTCGTTGTGCAGTATCTTACCGTCGTAGCGATCCATCGCGCGCCGGATGAACCGCTCCGTGTCGATTCCGCTTTTCAGGCACATGGCCCTGTTGACCCCGAAACCGCCCTGGCTAAGGGCAATCTTCTTCAGCCTGGTGAAATCGCGGTCGAATTCGGGCGTTTCAGCGGGGTTCGCGAACTTCTCCTCGAAGCCCGCTGGAGGCCGGTAGGGCGCGTGCGGATCGGTCGCGTGCGCGTAAAGGAAGAAGGGTTCATCGCGGTGCTGATCGAGCCACGGAAAGAGTACCTGGTTGAGCCCCGCGGAGTCCGTAGCGCGGTCCTCATTCTCCTTCAAGTAGCGTGCCGCTACCTGCCATTCCGACAGGTAGTCGAAGCCGCGCTGCAACCCCGAAAGCCGGCCCACCAACGGGTTGGTCACCATGCTGGCGGTCACATAGCCCGCCGCGCGCAACTGCTCGGCCAGCGTAGTGGACCCCTGTGGAATGGTGTCGTCGTCTCGCCTGATTGCGTGCGTGAAGGAGTACAGCGAGGTTAGCAGCGAAGCGACGGATGGCTTGGTCCAGGTAGCCTGCGCCAGGCAATCGTCGAACACCAGGCCCTGCGCGCCGAGTTTTTTGAGGTAGGGTGTAGTGTCGCGCGCATAGCCGTACAGGCTGGTATGATCGGCACGCAAAGTATCGATCATGTAGAGCAGCACGTTCGGCCGGCCGGCTGGCGCTCTCGTGGTAAGAAGAGGATTCGCCCAGAAGCCCACGGCGCCCGGTTTGGCGGAGCTAGTCTCAAGAGACAGCTTGACCTTGCGGCCTGCATAAGTGGAGAGATCCACGCCGGCGTCTTCCCAGCTCTGCGCGTCCGCCAGAGTCTTCGCATAAACCTCCCGTGAATCCGCCACCACGCGAAACGCGACCGGAGAGTTTGTCTCGGCGATGCCCATGCCGAAATGTAACTGGCCCGCACGGGGGATCTCCACCTCGTAGATCAACGAGGATGGCGCGTGCACAAACAGCGTATTACGGTACTCTTCGCGCTTGCCGATCATGCGGCGGCCGGCCGCTTCGTGAAATTCCGCCGTTCGCGGGACCAGTTCAATCGACTTTATGGCCACCAGGTCGTTGATCCCGTCGGTAGGCATGATGAGCAGCGGCTGAATACCCGTTCCGGTTGCGAGGTGAACTTCGAAGCGGTAATCGTTGTATCTGCCCGCAGGCCCCAGTTTCTGCTTGAATTCACGGTCGCCGATTTTGATTTTGATTTCGCGGCCACCCTCCGCCATCATGCGAATTTGGACGGCCTGATAAAGGTCCCAGGCTATCGCCGGCCGGTCGGGCGCCAGCATCACGGGCGAACTTCCATCGCCTTTCATCACCAGATCGCCCTGACGATAACCCATGCGGCCGCGCACCAGATTCCAGGTGAGATCTTTCTCGGAGAAGAAGTTGTGCCAGAGAATCGGCTCGGTTTCCAAGGCCGTGGAGTACGCGGCGGATGCCGTAACCACGGCGTTCTGCAAATGATCGTCGAAGCGGTAAGGTGCGTAGGCGGCTTGCGCCGGTTTGGATGATACCCGCGGCGCGTTATTGCAACTCACCCACAAAACCATGAGCAGGATCGGTGCAGAGCTTCGCAAGCGCCATTGTCGCATGAGGCGGGCAGCAGGCCCACCCGCGCAGTTTTTCCGTGGTCTCCGCCCTCAACTACAATGAGCGCATATGTTCCACGCCCGCCGTGCAGCCCTCCTCCCGTTACTCAGCCTGACAGCTTGCGCGGCCGAGATTGTGCTGCCCGCTCCCGATATGGAGCGCGACCAAGCTGTTACCGCGATCTACCGCACCAGTGGGCTGGCCACGGGGAAGGGTACGCTCGCTGTGCGATGGAGTGACGCGCTGGGCAGGGTCGTCGAAGACCGGACCATCCCTGTAGAGTTAAGCGATGAGAACGAGATCCCCTTTCCGCTGGACATGCGCCGCGCGGTTGCCATGCAGAATACTCTCACCGCGAATTTTACTTTGGAGGGTGTCAATCGCAAAGGCGAACCCGACCGCCGCGATGAACGGGCCCAAGTCAATTTCATTGCGCGGCCGCCGGACCGCGACTGGAGAGACTACCGCATCATCATGTGGCAGGATTACCCCGCGGACCAGTGGAAGACGCTGCAGTCGCTAGGCATAAACGCAGGCCAATACATTGGCCGCAACTCACCGCCGCCTGATTTTCTGGCCGGCAGCGACCTACAGTGGTACGCCGAAAACATAGCCACGGATTTTTATTCCGAGTATCACCGCTACTTTTCGGACCGGCCGGTCAACTGGAAGTTCATAGAAGCTAAAGAACTTTATAAGATGGATCCGTCCAGTAAGGAAGCCTTCAAGCGCCACCCGAGCCTGTCGGATCCCGCATGGCTGGAGAGGATCCGCGACCGCCTGATTTCAGTGGCGCAGAAGCACTCCCCTTACCGGCCGATCTTCTACGATCTTGGAGATGAGTCGGGCATTGCAAACCTGGCGGCGCCCTGGGATTTCGACTTCTCGGATCAATCGCTGGTTGAGATGCGTGTTTGGCTGAAGCAACGCTATGGCACGCTGGCCGCACTGAACCATCAGTGGGGGACGCACTTTTCATCCTGGGATCTGGTGACTCCCGAAACAACGGCGGAAGCCATGAAGCGTACGGATGAAAACTTCTCCCCATGGGCGGATCACAAGGATTGGATGGACATATCGTACGCGCGAGCGCTCCAGATGGGCGCCGACGCGATTCACTCCGTGGATCCCAAGGCGTTCGTGGGAATTGCAGGCGGGCAGATGCCGGGGTGGGGAGGCTACGATTATGCGCGCCTCACCAAAGCCATCAATTTTTTCGAGCCGTACGATATCGGCAATAACATCGAAATCATTCGGTCGCTCGCGCCGCTGACTCCGGTGGTTACCACTGCATTTGCGCGCGGGCCTTGGGAAAAGCATCGTGTCTGGTACGAGTTACTGCACGGCAACCGCGGGCTGATCATTTGGGACGCCAAGCACGAGTTCGTGAATGGCGATGGGACGCCCGGGCCACGGGGAATCGAGGCCGGCACTTACTATAACGAAATCCGCGGCGGCCTGGGAGCGTTGCTCATAAATAGCCGGCGCGAGGCGGAGCCCATCGCGATCCACTATTCGCAGGCCAGCTTCCGAACCGACTGGATGCTGCGCAGCCAGCCGAAAGGAGACGCCTGGGCTACCCGGACGCCGAGTGCGGAGCGCTCGGACAATGACTTTCTGCGCCTGCGCGAGTCGTATTGCCGGATTGTGGAAGATCTGGGATTACAGTATCGCTTCGTTTCGTACTCCGCAGTGGAGCAAGGCGAACTGCGGCGGGGCGCGTATCGCGTTCTGATCTTGCCGGACTCGCTGGCACTATCGGAGGAAGAAGCCGCGGCTATCCGCGATTTCATGGAGCGTGGCGGTACGGTGATCGCCAGCGGCGAGATAGGGAGCTTTGACCCTCACAGCCGCCGCCTTGCCCGGTCGCAACTCAGCGATGTGCAGGAACAGGTGGTGCGGCTTCCCGGCGACGTGCTGAACTACCATCGGGACCGCCTGCTAGGCAAAGAGGGGCCGGTCCTGGAAGGTGCGCGGAAAGTATTTGAGACAGACGGTATGCGGCCTAAGTATCGGGTCATCGACGAGCGCGGGCAGGATGTAGTCGGCGTGGAAACTCATGTGTTCCGCAACGGCGGCGCAACGATTGTGGGCCTGCTCACCAATCCACAATTGCGGGTCGATGAGCTGGGGCCGCCCGAGTTCAAGTCCAATGAGCGATTTGAGAAGCCCCGCCGACTGCGGCTGGTAGCACCCGAGGAGTCGTTCATTTACGATATCCGCAAGAGTGAGTCCGTCGGCAAACGAAAAGATGTAGAGTTTACGCTGGATCCATATGAACCGGCTATCTATGCATTTCTACCGGCGTCTGTGGAAGGTATTCGCATGGCCGCATCCAAGGCCGTGCCGCGGGGAAGTACGGCCGAGGTCAGCTTCACCCTGGACTCGCCCGCGGCGGCCAGCGTGTTCCACGTCGCGGTGACGGATCCCAACGGAAACGGCGTGGCGCATTATTCGGGTAACTTTTTCGGCGTCGACGGGCGTGGTGGAATGCAGATTCCCTTCGCGGTAAACGACAGTCCCGGTAAGTGGGAGGTGCGGGTCCGCGAACTCCTCACGGGAACAACAGCGCGGAGTCTGATCGAAGTTCGATAATGCGTGAACGGGAGAAGCGTCTTATGAATAACCGCCGTGAATTCTTGATTTCTGCCGCCGCGGGGATGACCACGGCTTTGAGCGCCAGGCGTGTACTGGGCGCGAATGACCGTTTGACAGGGGCATTCATCGGGGTCGGCACCATGGGCACGGAGAACCTCAAAGTGGCCCTGGAGCATAGTGTGCGGGTCAGCGCGGTCTGCGATGTATATCAACCGCACCTGGAGCGCGCCGCCGCTCTGGCCCGCAGGCAAGGGAGCACGCCGAAAGAATACAAGGATTTCCGCGAGATTCTGGCGGACCGCTCCATCGATTTCGTGTGCATCTCCACGCCGGACCACTGGCACCCGTACATGATGGTGGAGGCGTGCAAATCCGGCAAAGACGTGTATGTCGAGAAACCGGCATGCGTGGTGGTGGAAGAAGGCCGGAAGATGGTGGCCGCGGCGCGCAAGTACAACCGCGTGGTGCAGGCCGGCACCTGGCAGCGCTCGGGCGATCACTTTCAACAAGCCTGCGAAATGGTGCGGACCGGAGTCTTGGGCAAGGTGGCGGCGTGCAAGACGTGGATGTATCAGAACCTGCCGCAGGCGGGCATCGGCAACCCTCCGGACAGCAAGCCGCCGGCCGGATTGGACTGGGAGTTGTGGCTGGGACCGGCGCCGGACCGGCAGTTTCAGCCCAACCGCTTCGGAGTCTATCCGAACGCCTATTCGTACTTTCGCTTCTTCTGGGATTACGCCGGCGGCATCCTCACCGATTCCGGCATTCACATGATCGATACCGCCCACATGGCCCTCGGCGACAGCATGCCCCGCGCGGTAGCAGCCTTCGGCGGCAAGCTATGGCTGCGGGACGACAGCGAGACGCCGGATACCATGATGGTCGCCTATGAGTATCCGGGGTTCTTGTGCTCGTGGGAGCATCGCACCAACAACATGGAGAACGCCAACCGGGTTATGGCGGTGACGTTCTACGGTGACAAGGGGACGCTGTACCTGGATCGCGCCCTGTTCAAGCTGACACCCGAAAAGGATTCCGGCCTCAAGCCGATGGAGGTCAAGCGAGGCATAGACGGACACCCGGCGCACTGGGCTAATTTTCTCGATTGCGTGCGGACGCGGAAGCGGCCCAACAGCGAGATCGAGACCTGCGTGCGATCGACGACAGCCTGCCTGCTGGGCAACGTCTCGATGCGCAGCAAGCGGCGGCTGGACTGGGACGATCGGACGGGCACCGTACTGCAACCAGAAGCCGCGCCGTTTTTGAAACGCGATTACCGCGCGCCCTGGAAGCTGGAAGTGTAGAGCGGTTCAGAGCCGCCTCCGGACTCAGTCCAGCTCTCTCAAACCTTCTCCGGTACGGTGAATGGCGCACGATACGTACCGGTGATCATAGCGTTGGCCTCTGCATCGCCCGTGAACGTCTGTTGCGCCGGGTCAAACCGTAACTCTCGCTTCAGGCGGTATGAAATATTGCCGAGCAGAGTGATGGCCGTGGACGCGTAAGTTTCGTTGATCTCGGCCGTCAGCAGGTCGCGCCGGTTCGCACGGATGGCGTCGAAGAAGTTGTGAAAGTGCGACAACTGGTCCTCGCCGTAGCGATCGACATCATCGAGTTTGCCGAGCGGCGGCTCGCCTTTCTGGGAGCCGCCGAGATATACTTCAACGCGATCGTCGGTCAGGCGGGCGACCAGGTACCCTTTCGAGCCGTAGAAGATGACGCCGGATTTTATGCCGTCTTCCTCGTTAGTGTAGCGGCCCCGGATCTCGACCACGAGTTGCGTTCCATCAGGGTACTCACAGGTGGTCAATTGCGTATTGGGAGTCTGCCCCTGGTCTTTGTAGCCAAATCGTCCGCCGGTCGAATGGATGCGGGACGGCAGTCCTCTGTTCAACCCCCAGCGCGCCACGTCAATGTAATGAATGCCATTGTTGGCGAGCTCGCCGTTGCCGAAATCCCAGAACCAATGCCAGTTATAGTGGACCAGGTTGCGGTGGAACGGCTGCATGGGGCCGGGTCCGACCCACAGGTCCCACTTCAGCGCGGGCGGCGGAGGCTCCGGCGTTTTGAATCCCAGTGGCTCGCGTAGCTGGTAATGAATGCAGCGCGCCATGTAAACGTCGCCGATCACGCCTTCGCGCAGCGCCTGGATTGCCGCGCGGAAATAACCGTTCGAGCGCCGCTGGGTGCCTCCCTGCATCAGCCGGTTGTATTTCTGGGAGGCCGCAATCATATCATCTGGCGGCCTTCGAACAGATCGTGACAAACCGGCTTCACCACGTACACGTGCTTTCCCGCCTGGCAGGCCCAGATGGCCGCCAGCGCGTGCCAGTGATTGCAAGTAGCGATGGTCACCGCGTCGATACTTTTGTCATCGAGCACACGCCGCAGGTCCTGCTCAAAGGCCGGCCTCTTCCCGGTAAGCTGTTCGAACTGTGCGCCGCGCTTTTGCAATTGAGTCTCGTCTGGATCGCAGAATGTGGCGACCTCCACTCCCGGGACTTTGGCGGCGAGCTTCAGGTGA
>Ga0302325_10010822_pt1 | contig 19714 bp, 21 predicted proteins | sample Palsa_T0_2_FD_201948 | JGI IMG/M metagenome (GOLD analysis project Ga0302325, IMG submission 201948) | Peat permafrost microbial communities from Stordalen Mire near Abisko, Sweden - Palsa_T0_2 | ecosystem: Environmental > Terrestrial > Soil > Palsa > Peat permafrost | place: Sweden: Abisko...
CCTGAGACCCACTGCGCGAAGCACTGTCGGCCACTTCGGTCAACCTCGGGCCGGGACAGGAAGGAGAGCCGTGGGCACGCGGTCAGAACACCCGCGGCCACTCGAACACGATCAGCGCGCCAGCCAATACGCCAATCCCCACGAGCGCCGCCAGGACGTACAACGACAAAACGACGACCGCCACCCGCTCGAGCGGCCGCCGGTACGCGGTGACCGCGGGCACGAGTACGAGCACACAGAAGGCCGCCAGACCGAATGCGCCCAGACCTGCCCCGACGAGGTAAGTGACCGATTGGTTGCTCATGGCTTCGCGCAATAAATTGTGACCGAAGCCGCCGACAAGCGGACCGCGGCCGGCCGCATCGCCCGCAAACTGCGGATTCGAAAGGTCACGCCGGCTGCGGAGCCGTGGCTGCGCAGTCGACCGGAAGCGCCGCCGCTGCACCCGGGAATCGAGCGCCCAGAGCGTGGGCGGCCTCCGTGGCCCGGCCGATCGCGTCACCGCCCCAGTACACCCCGGCGACCGTCGGCCCCGACCCGCACACGAGCGCGTGCTCGGCTCCGAACCGCAGCGCGTGTTCGAGCGCCACGCTGATCTGGGGACAGAGCGAGACCGCAGCCGGTGCGAGGTCGTTGGCGAGCAGTCGCGCTGGAAGCTGGGCGCCGGACCCGAGTACGCCAACCAGCTCCCGATAGCGCGAGCGGAGATCGTCCTGCGAGCGAGGCAGCCTGAGACGGTCTGCCTCGCGGTAGACCTCCGCGGTCGACAGGGCCACACCCTGCGGGAGGATCACAAACGCGTGGGGGGCCAGCGGATGCAGCGGCTCGACGATCTCGCCGGCGCCGGTGCCGATCGCGAGGCCCGGGGCGAGCTGGCTCGGCACGTCGGCGCCCAGCCCAACCGCCAGCTCGGCCACAACGTCGCCGGGGAACGGGGCCAATCTCAGCGCGAGACGGAGCGTCGCGGCGGCGTCGGCGGAGCCCCCGCCCATTCCGGCCGCCACCGGTATGCGCTTGTGGACCTCGACCCGGACCGGCGGGGCGCTCCAGCCCCGGCCGCGGAGCCCCTGCAGAGCGCTGGTGACGAGGTTCGGTTCCGCCACACCCGGGCAGATCACCTCGTCCTGCGTACCGGCGATCGTGCTCATCACCAACTCGTCGGCGAGCGAGACCGACTCGAACACGGTCACCAGGCGGTGTCGGCCGTCAGCACGTAGCGCACCCAGCGCCAGGCTCAGGTTGACCTTGCCCGGCGCCAGCGCTCGCAGCCTCATCGGCCCAAGCTCCGGGCCAGTTGCCGGAACTCCTCCGGCGAGAGCCGCTCCGCGCGCTCATCGGGTGGATGGCCGAGCGCCACCAACGCCGCCCTGGCGCGATCACGGATGTCGAGCTCGGCACCAGGCGCGAGCGCAAGCGAACCGGAGAGCGCCTTGCGACGGTGCGCGAACGCCTGGTGGACCAACGCGTTCAGCCCCGGGTCAGCCGCCGGCGCTCGGCGGCGCAGGCCCAAGAGCACCGAGTCAACGTTCGGTACCGGGCGAAACACGGTCCGGGCCACGGGCCGCAGCACATTGACCTCGCAGGCGAGCTGGGCCAGTACCGACGGCACTCCATAGGCCCGTCCGCCGGGCGTGGCCGCGAACCGCTCCCCCACCTCCCGCTGGACCATGACCACCCACTCGTGGACACCCGGCAGTTGACCGATCGTCCGCAGGATCACGGTCGCGGCGATTCCGTAGGGCAGGTTCGCGACCACCTTGCCGGGCGCCGGCTCCAGTCCGCCAAGGTCGAGCTCCAGCGCGTCGATCAGGTGCAGCGTCACGTTGCCCAACGGCGCCAGCGTGTCGCGCAGGCGTGGCTCGAGCCGGCGGTCCACCTCGACCACGTGCAGATGCGAGACCCGGCCAGCGACCCGCTCCGAGAGCACGCCCAAGCCGCCTCCGATCTCGAGCACGATGTCACGCTGATCAAGCTCGGCCAGCCGCTCGATGACGTCGAGCATGTTGCGGTCGACGAGGAAGTTCTGCCCCAACTCACGCGTCCGCGGCCGGCGCGCGCTCACCATCCGAACGCGGCCGCTGCGCTGCGTTCGATCGCCGCCTCGAGCTCAGCGTAGGGCAGGCGGCGCTCAAGCGCGAGCGCCCCGGCGGTGTGGACGAGGTGGGCGGGTTGGTTCGGCCTGCCGCGCACCGGCTGCGGGGAGAGGTACGGGGCGTCGGTCTCGACCAGGAGCCGGTTGGCCGGGATCGCCAGCGCGGCCGTGCGCAGGGCCTGCGCTTTCGGATAGGTGACATTGCCGGCGAACGAGAACCACCAGTTCTCGTGCTCGAGACACTCCTGTACGCGGTCGGGCATCGAGAAACAGTGCAGAATCACCCGCACGCCGCCGGCCCGTTCGTTCAGCAGCTCGAGCGTGTCGTCCTCCGCGGCGCGGGTGTGAATCACGAGCGGCTTCCCGGTGGAGCGCGCAAGCTCGATCTGAGCCTCGAACGCCCGCCGCTGATCGGAGTGAGGCGCGTGGTCACGGTAGTAGTCGAGCCCGGTCTCGCCGATCGCAACGCACTTCTTGTGGGCCGCCAGCGCCTCGAGCTCGGCCAGGTGAGCGTCGTCGAATCCAGTCGCTTCGTTGGGGTGCCGTCCGATCGCCGCGTACACCTGCGGAAAGTCCTCGGCAGCGGCCAGCGCGGCCCGGCAGGATGCGCTGTCGGTGCCGACCGTGACGACGCGGGTCACTCCGACTGCCTCGGCCGCCGCAACCAGTTCGGCATTCGGGGGTTCGCAGACGTCCAGATGCGTGTGGCTGTCAACCATGTCAGACCCGGTCGAGGACTCAGACCCGCTTCGGAAACAGCGGCTCGAGCGCGACGACCGATCCGCCGCCGCCCCGGGCGGCAAATTCGGCGCCGGCGAAGCCAACCTCCGGAGCTCCCAGCGCATTCAGCAACCGCTCAGTACTCGACGGCATGTAGGGGTGCAGCAACACGCTGATCACGCGCAATCCCTCGACCAGCGAAGCGAGGGCCTGATCGAGCGCTCCCACGGACGCGGGATCCTTGGCGAGCTGCCAGGGCGCACGCTCCTCGACGTACCGGTTGAGGCGGCGGACCCGCTGCCAGATCAGCTCGAGCGCCTGGGTCGCCTCGGCGCGGTCCAGCAGCGCGGCGACGTGGACGGACAGCGAATCGAAGTCCTCGGCCAGCGTCGAGTCCGTGTCGGTGTCAGGAACCCTGCCGTCGCGGTAGCGCAACACCATCGCGATCGTCCGACTGGCCAGGTTGCCGTACTCGTTGGCGAGCTCGGAGTCGTACCGGGTCCGGACCGCGTCCATGCCGACAGCACCGTCGCCCCCGAAGGCGACGTCGCGCATCAGGTAGAAGCGCAGGGCGTCGGTTCCGTACTGCTCCATCACCTCGAACGGATCGAGCACGTTGCCAAGCGACTTGCTCATTTTGCGCCCGTCGGCACCGAGCAGAAAGCCGTGCACGAACACGTGGTGCGGGACGGCGAGCTCAGCGGCCATCAACAGGGCGGGCCAGAAGACCGTGTGGAACTTGAGGATGTCTTTGCCGATGACGTGGTACGTGGCGGGCCAGAAACGCTCGGTCAGATCCTCCCCTGGGCGCGCGTAGCCGAGTGCGGTGTAGTAATTCAACAGCGCGTCGAACCAGACATAGAAGACGTGACTGGGATCCCAGGGGACAGTGACTCCCCACTGCAGCCGAGCGCGCGTGAGCGACACGTCCTGCAACCCAGAAGCGATAAACGACCGCGCCTCATTGAAGTGGTGGGACGGCATGACAAAGTCGGGCCGGTCTGCGTAGAGCCGCTCGAGCGGCTCCTGGAACGTCGACAGGCGAAAGAACCAGTTCTCCTCCTGGTGGCGCTCGAGCACGATCTCATGGATCGCACACCGGTTGCCCTCAAGGATCTCGTTCTCGACCTTGAAGTCCGCGCAGCGCGGGCAGTACCAGCCCTCGTAGAGGCCCTTGTAGGTGTGGCCGTTGTCGTGCACCCGCTGGAGCACGGCTTGGACCCTGAGCTTGTGCTGCTCGTCGGAGGTGCGGATGAAGAAGTCGTTGGACGCGTCCAGTCGCGGCATCAGCGCCTTGAAGCGCTCGGCATTGCGATCGGCCAGTTCCTTGGGCTCGAGCCCCAGTGCCCGCGCTGCGTCGGCCACCGGCTCACCATGCTCGTCGGTGCCGGTGAGGAAGAACACATCCTCACCGCGCTGGCGCATATGGCGCGCGAGTACATCGACGGCGATCGTCGTGTACGCATGGCCCAGGTGCGGCTGGGCGTTGACGTAGTAGATCGGTGTGGTGACGTAATAGGACATGGGACCGACGATGAAGGTTAGTCAGCGGTGAGGGCGCGGTAGAGCGCATTGGCGCTCGTCCCGGTCAGCTCTGCCACGACGCCAGCGGCGGGCCTCGGCTTGGCGCCGACGGCCACGAGCCGTCGCAGCGCGTCCAGCGCGGGACTCAGATCGGCCGCGACCGCGGGGGCTGGTCCGAGGACGATCACGATCTCACCCCGGGGCGCCTGGGCGCCGTAGCGAGCGGCCAGCTCCGCCGCGGTTCCCCGGATCACTTCCTCGTGGACCTTGGTCAGTTCGCGGCAGACCGCGACCTGACGCTCGGGGTCCAGCGCAGCGAGGACGGCCAGCGAGGCGGCGACCCGTCGCGGCGATTCGAACGCGACCACCGTCTCTGGGGAGCCGAAGGCCTGCTCGAGCTCGGTCCGCTTGCGCGGGAGGAAGCCCACGAAGCGCCAGCGGTCGGCCGGCAGCGCGCTGGCCACGAGCGCGTTGAGGGCCGCCGAAGGTCCCGGCAGCACCTCGACGGCCAGACCCGCAGCGACGCATGCCCGCACGAGCACGAATCCGGGATCGGACACCAGAGGCATCCCGGCGTCCGAAACGAGTGCGACGACATCACCTGCGCGCATCCGCGCGACCAGCTCGTCCGCCCGCGCGTGCTCGTTGTGCTCGTGGTAGCTGACCAGCCGCGCGTTGACGCCGTAGCGATCGAGCAGCACGCGCGTGCGCCGGGTGTCCTCACACGCGACCACATCCGCCTCGCGCAATGCGGCCAGCACCCGCAGCGTGATGTCCTCCAGGTTGCCGATCGGCGTCGGGCACACGACCAGGCGGCCCGTCGCCCCGAGGCCGGAGACGCTGACCGAGCCGGAGCTCATCCGCCCCATCCGGCTGAGCTGGCGCCTGGGCGACCGGCCACGCCATCGTAGGCGAGCGCGGCCGCGCCGATCATCCCTGCCTCGACGCCGAATCGGGCCGGCACGATCCGCACCTCATCACGCGAGGGAGGCAGCGCGCGCGCCGCGACGACGGCTCTGACCGGCGCCAGCAGCAGCTCGCCGGCCCCGATCACGCCGCCCCCAATCACCACCACCTGGGGGTTGAAGATGTTGACCAGGCTCGCGACCGCCACCCCGAGCCGGGAGCCGATCAGCTCGATCGCCTCCAGGGCGGCCGGGTCTCCGTCGTGGGCCAGCTCGGTCACCAGCGGTCCGGCCAGGTCGCGACCGTTCTGGTGCGCGCGAGCCAAGCCCGAACCGGGGTGTTCGACAGCGATCCGCCGGGCCTCGCGGGCCAGCGCGGTGCCCGACGCCAGCGACTCGACGCACCCCCGGTTCGGGCAGTTGCCCTGGCACGGGGGCCCATTCATGTCGATCACGACGTGACCGAGCTCGCCGGCCGCGCCGACCCCGCCTCGGTAGAGCTCGCCACCCAGGATCAGCCCACCGCCGATCCCGGTCCCGATCGTCAGCAACACCACCTCGCTCGCGCCCCGCGCTGCGCCCGCCCGATGCTCCGCCAGCGCCGCCACGTTGCCGTCGTTATCGACGAATACGGGCAGCCCGAGGCGCTCGGCCATCACATTGGCGAACGCGACATCGGCTAGCGGCAGGTTGACCGCGATCACCGCCGTGCCCGTGCGCTGGTCCATCAGGGATGGAATTCCGAAGCCGACCGCCACGACCTCCCCACCCGCGGACCGGCGCGCCTCCTGGACGGCGTCGACCGCCACATCGAGGAGAGCGGCTTGATCGAGCCCGGTGACGACGCGCTGCACCCGGTGATGGACTCCGAGCCTCGGATCGACCGCGCCGGCCAACAGCTTGGTGCCGCCGAGGTCCACGCCGATGATCCGCCGCGGCGACATGTCGTCACTATATGCAGTGCTCGATGTCCGACGAATCCCCCAATCGCGTGCAGTCCGAGGACCCCCCCTATCGCACCTACCGCGGCGAGCGGCGAGCTCGGCCCGCGGCTGACGAGCGCCCCTACACGGTCTACCGCGCCGCGCCGCGTGGCCTGCTCGCTCGCTTGCGCGGCGAACAGGACACGGCGCTGCCCGATCCCGAGAAGCCGGGCCGGAGAGATCGCCGCGGCGGGGGCGGATCGAGGCGGATCACGCCCAGGCGGGTGCTCAAATACGTGGCGATCGCGGTCATGGCCTGGCTGCTGTTGTCGTTGGTACTGTTCATCGTCAGCGCTCAGATCCAGAGCGGCAGCATCCCGGCCTCCGCGCAAGCCGCGCTGACCTCGGGGCCGAACATGCTCACCTCGACCGACACCGTGCTGGTGATCGGTACCGACCAGCGCCCGAAGGGATCCAAGGAGCCGGGGGCCGACACGAGCGATGCGGGCAGCCGGTCGGACACGATGATGTTGTGGCGGATCGGCGGCGGCGTCTCGCGGCGACTGTCAATCCCGCGCGACACGGTGGCGCCGATCCCGGGCTACGGCATCACCAAGATCAACGCCGCCTACGCCTATGGTGGGCCCGCGCTCACGATCAAGACCGTCGAGCAGTTCACCGGCATCAAGATCAACCACATCATCATCGTCAACCTGGCCAACTTCCCCAAGTTCATCGACGCGATCGGGGGGGTCAGCGTGACCACGGGACGGATCTGCTCGGAGATCAGCGGTGGCGCCGCCAACGGCGGATTCTCGCTGTTCCTCACACCGGGAACGCACCATCTGAGCGGAATCCAGGCTCTGACCTTGGCGCGAACCCGTGAGAACCAGTGCAACGCGGCGAGCACCGACCTCACCCGCGATGCCTACCAACAGAAGATCCTCAACGCGATCAAGTCACAGCTGCTCTCGCCGCTGACCTTCTTCAGGCTCCCGTGGGCGTCCTGGTATGCGCCGCAGACGCTCCGCACCGACATGGGCGGCTTCACGCTGCTGTCGCTGTTCGCGGCCTCGGAGATCGGCGGCTCAGCGCCGACGCAGATTCTCAAGCCGACCGGCGCGGAAACGCTCCCGGACGGCGAATCGGCTCTGGTCGCCTCGCCCAGTGACGTGCATCACGCGGTCTCCACGCTGATCAACGGCTGACCGGACCGATCCTCGGTCGGTGAAACGCCCGGTGGTTAGTCGGCCGCCGGGGTCTTCTTGCGCTCAGACATGGCGGTGCTTGACTCGGACTTCGAGCCGCCCGAGCCGCTCGAGTCCGAGCTCGTCGCGCCGGATTCCGACTTCGAGCTACTCGAGTCCGAACTGGAGGAGGTCGAGCCGCCCTTCGCGCTCTCCTGCTTGCCCTCGGCCTTGCTGGCCTCCTTCTCGCGCGAGCGCTTCTTGGTCCCGTAGTCGGTGTTGTAGAAGCCCGAGCCCTTGAAATGCACGGCAATCGGGTGAAACACTCGCGAGACCGGCGCCGCACACGTCTGGCACGAGGAAACCGGGTCGTCCGCCATGCGCTGCATCACTTCGAACTGATGTCCCTGCTCGCAACGGTACTCATAGATCGGCATTGCTTCACGAAGTATAGCTGAGTGTCTTGGCACTCTCAAGGTGAGAGTGCCAAGGATGCGGCGCTGCGCCGGCAGCCGGCTCGAAAGGTGCGAGCTCGCGCTCGTCGCGCCCGGACGGTCACGGCGGACGGATACCATCAGCCGCGGCATGGCCCCTGATGTCGTCACGATGGACAAAATCGTCTCGCTGAGCAAGCGGAGGGGCTTCGTGTTCCCGAGCAGCGAGATCTATGGCGGGCTCGGATCGAGCTACGACTACGGCCACTATGGGGTGCTGCTGAAGAACAACGTCAAAGGCGAGTGGTGGCGGTCGATGCTGCAGCAGCGCGACGACATCGTCGCGCTCGACTCGGCGATCATCCAACACCCGACGACGTGGAAGGCCAGCGGTCACCTGGCCGGGTTCACGGATCCGCTCGTCGACTGCCGCACGTGCAAACTGCGCTTCCGCGCCGACCGGCTGGAGGATGCGCAGTGCGGGCGCAAGCCGTCCAAGCACCCGGGCGAGACGTCTGAGTGCGACCTGACCGAGGCCCGCGAGTTCAATCTCATGTTCGAGACGACGGTCGGGCCGGTTAAGGACGAGGGCGCCACGGTCTACCTCCGCCCCGAGACGGCGCAGGGGATCTTCCTGAACTTCAAGCACTACCTGCAGTTCTCGCGCAAGAAGCCGCCGTTCGGAATCGCCCAGATCGGTAAGAGCTTCCGCAATGAGATCACGCCGGGGAACTTCATCTTCCGGACGCGGGAGTTCGAGCAGATGGAGATGGAGTTCTTCGTCCCCCCCGAGGAGGCGCCGCGCTGGTTCGAACACTGGCTTGATCAGCGGCTGCACTGGTACCTGCGCCTCGGCATCCGCCCCGATCATCTGCGGCTCCGCGCCCACGACCAGCAGGAGCTCTCGCACTACTCGAGCGCCACCAGCGACGTCGAGTACCTGTTCCCGATCGGCTGGCAGGAGCTGGAGGGAGTCGCCAACCGGGGAGACTTCGACCTGACCCAGCACGCCGAGTACTCCGGTCAAAAGCTCGAGTACGTCGATACGGCGACTGGGCAGCGCTACGTCCCGCACGTGATCGAGCCGGCCGCGGGAGCGGACCGAGCGACGCTGGCCTTCCTGGTCGATGCGTACGACGAGGACGAGATCGGGGGCGAGCAGCGAACGGTGCTGCGGCTGCACCCGCTGTTGGCTCCGGTCAAGGTCGCGGTCCTGCCGCTGGTGCGCAAGGACGGCCAGCCCGAGTTGGCCCACGAGGTCCACTGCGCGCTGCGCGAGCGCGTTCAGGCCGAGTATGACGAGGGCGGGGCGATCGGCCGGCGCTATCGCCGTCAGGACGAGATCGGCACCCCATGGGCGGTCACGATCGACCACCAGTCGCTCGAGGACCGGACGGCGACGCTGCGCGATCGGGACAGCCTGGCCCAGGAGCGGATCCCCATCGACGAGCTCGGGGATGAGCTCGAACGGCGCCTGCGCGCGCCATGGAGCTCGCCCAAGCTCGAGCTCGAGTAGTGATGGGCCTGCTGGCGCACGCGGTTTTGGGGTGAGACGCTGTCTCCAGGACGCGCTGTAGGCTTGCACCAGCGTGTCCATCCTCACCCGAAGCGAGACCGTGGCGATGCCCGACGGTGGCGAGATGGGGGCGTTCGTCGCGCTCCCCGAATCCGGCTCGGGCCCGGGCGTGCTGGTGTTGATGGAGATCTTCGGCGTCGGCAGCTACATCCGCCGCGCCGCCGAGCGCCTGGCCGAGCTCGGCTACGTCGCGCTGGCGCCCGACCTCTACCGCCGGATCGAGCCGGGACTCGAGCTGGCCCACGACGAGGCCGGGCTGGGGCAGGCGTTCGCCGCCGTCGGCCGGCTCGATGTCGAAGGCGCGGTCAGCGACGCGATCGTCGCGCTGGAGCACCTCGGCGGGCTGCCTGAACTCAGCGGTCCCGTGGCCGTGCTCGGCTTCTGTCTCGGCGGCACGCTGGCGTTTGCCGTCGCGGCCGCCGGCGACCCGGCGGCGGCCGTTGCCTACTACGGCTCGGGCGTCGCCGACGCGCTGAGCGACAGCGAGCGGATCGACTGCCCGGTGCTGTTTCACTATGGCGGCGAAGACCCCTACATCCCGCCCGATCACGCGGAACGTGTCGGCGCGGTCGCCGCCTCCCGGCCCGGCTGGGAGGTGTACGTCCAACCCGACGGCGGGCACGCGTTCGACAACCACGACGCACCGATGTTCAGTCGGCCCGAGGCGGCGGCGCGAGCGTGGGGGCTGACGGCGGACTTCCTGTCGCGCAACCTCCGCTGAACGGCCCCTTAACCACCAAAGGCGCCCTGGCGGGCGCCTTCAGCGGAACTCCGCGGGGCTGGCCGCCGGGCCCGCCCCTCGCCCACGGCTTGACCTACGCCGCGCTCACCGGAGATGCCGGCGCCGTCGCAGTCGAGGGCGGCGGTGGCGTGTACTGGAACTCCTCTTCGGCACCGAACAGAGTGTCGAGCACCTTCGAGCGGAGCTTCTCGCTGCCCGCCAGCGCCAACCCAGCAGCCAGGGTGACGACGAGCAGCTTGCGGCCCAGATGCAGGCCCTTGCGGGCGCGCTTCTTCGGGGCTTCCGCGAGGGCCGTGGTCGCGTCGCGGACCGCCTCGACCGCTTCCTGGATGTCTTTGTGGAGCTTCTTGTCCTCCAGCAGCGCCTTGGCGGGAGTCTTGCCGTTGGTGAGGCGCCCGTATGCGCTCTTTGACGAGTCAAGCGCCGCGCGCAGGTTGTCACGCAGATTGGCGTCCTCGATCAGGCGCTGAACGTAAGGGCTGACCTTGTTGATGTTGGCAAAGTCGGCGGCACTGAACGGGACCGCCTTGGCTTTCTTATATAGGAATGGCATTGAACTCCCTCGGTGCGTGGGGCGGGTCAATAGGATACGCGATTAGCAGTGACTCGCCGACGCGCGAGGGCGGCGTCGAGTACCTCGTCGATGGTTGAGACAAACACGAATTCGAGGTCCTTGCGCAGGTGGGCGGGGATCTCGTCGATGTCCTGCTCGTTGAGCGCCGGTGCGATCACGCGGCGGATGCGGTTGCGTTGCGCGGCGAGCGCCTTCTCCTTCAAACCGCCGATCGGTAGCACCTGCCCACTCAGGGTGATTTCACCGGTCATCGCCACGTCGGACCGCACGGGCCGGTCGAGCAGCAGTGACGCCAGGGCGGTGACCATCGCGACGCCGGCGCTCGGGCCGTCCTTGGGCGTCGCCCCGGCCGGAACGTGAATGTGGATGTCGTGGTTGGCGAACCAGTCATCCGCGAGGTCGGGAACGATATCGGAGGCGTTGCTGCGCACGTAGGAAAGAGCCGCCTGTGCGGACTCCTGCATCACTTCGCCGATCTGGCCGGTGATCGTGAGTCTGCCTCGTCCGGGCATCGCCGTCGCTTCGATGAACAGCACCACGCCGCCAACCGGGGTCCAGGCCAGTCCGGTCGCGACCCCGGCACGCGAGGTCCGGCGACGGGCCTCGGAGAGGAACTTGCGCTTGCCGAGCAACTCCAGGACGCGCGGTTCGGTGATCGTGACCTTGCGCTTGGCCGTGCCTTCGGCCACCTGGCGAGCGACCTTGCGAACCACCGTGCCGATCTCCCGTTCCAGCTGGCGCACGCCGGCCTCGCGGGTGTAGTCGGCGATGATCACCCGCAGCGCGGTATCGGTGAAGGAGATCTTGGACGGCGTGAGGCCGTTGCGCTGGATCTGCCGCGCCACCAGGTAGCGCTTGGCGATCTCGAGCTTCTCGGCCTCGGTGTAGCCCGACAGCTGAATCAGCTCCATCCGGTCGCGTAACGGACCCGGGATCGTCTCGAGCGTGTTTGCGGTCGTGACGAAGATGGCGTGGGAGAGATCGAACGGGAGGTCGAGGTAATGGTCGCGGAACGAGTCGTTCTGCTCGGGATCGAGCACCTCGAGCATCGCGCTCGAGGGATCCCCGCGGAAATCGGCCCCCATCTTGTCGATCTCGTCGATCATCAGCAGCGGGTTGTTCGCGCCGGCGTCGCGCAGGGTCCGGATGATCGCGCCCGGCAGGGCGCCGATGTAGGTCCGACGGTGACCGCGGATTTCCGCCTCGTCGCGCACCCCGCCGACACTGATGCGCTCGAACTTCCGACCCAGCGCGCGGGCCATCGAACGCCCGAGCGAGGTCTTGCCCACACCGGGTGGGCCAACGAACAGCAGGATCGAGCCCGGCGCGTCCGGATTGAGCGATCGGACGGCCAGGAACTCGAGGATCCGGTCTTTGACCTGCTCGATGTCGTAATGGTCCTCGTCCAAGACCGTGCGCGCGTGCGCCAGATCCAGGTTGTCCTCGGTCGACTTGTCCCACGGCAGCGAGGCGATCCACTCGAGGTAGTTGCGCACCACGCCGTACTCCGCCATCGCCGGCTGAAGCCGCTCCAGCCGGGCCAGCTCACGGTCGGCCTGCTTGCGCACCTCCGCAGGCAGCTCGATCGCGGCCAATTGCGCGCGCAGTTCGTTCACCTCGGCTTGGACCTCGTCGGCCTCGCCCAGCTCCTCTTGGATTGCCTTCAGCTGCTGACGCAGGAAGTACTCTCGCTGTCCCTTCTCGAGCTCGGATTGCACCTGGGACTGGATCTTCGAACCGATCGCCACGACCTCCAGCTCACGCGCCAGGATCTCCGAGAGCCGGCGCAGCCGCTTGGCGACGTCGAGCTCCTCCAGCAGCGCCTGCTTCTCGTCTGTGCGCAGGCGCAGGGCACTCGCGATCAGGTGGGTGAGCGCGCTCGGGTCCTCGACGTTGGCGACCATGATCTGGAGCTCCTCGGGCAGGTAGGGCACCTGCCCGACGATGTTCGTAAACGTCTGCTGGACGTTGCGCATCAGTGCGATCAGCTCGTTGGTCTGCTTGACCACGTCGGGCGCCTCGGCGATTTCCGCCACCAGGTAGGGCTCAGTGGACGTCCAACCCTCGATCCTGACGCGCTGACCGCCTTGGACCAATACGCGCAGGGTGCCATCGGGAAGCCGCATCATGCGCGCCACGACGCCGATGACCCCCACCGAATAGAGATCCTCGGGTCCGGGGGACTCGACCTCCGGTTTGCGGCTGGCGACCATGACGATCGAGCGGTCCCCGCGGAGGACCTCGTTGATCAGCTCGATACTGCGTTCCTGTCCCACGTTGAGTGGGATCAGCATGTCGGGAAAGGTGACTGTGTCGCGCAACGGCAGCACGCCGATCTGCTCAGGCAGCTCGCGGGCACCTTCGATCGGCACGTCTTGCGCGCCGCCCGCGGGAACCCCGACCTCGATCACCGCTGCTCGCCGCTCTCGATCTGGACCACCCGGCTGCGCAGCTCCTGGCCCGCCAGTGGGAGCTCGACCCGCAGGATCCCGTCCTCGTAGCGGGCGGTGGCCTGCTCGGCTCGAACCTCGACGCCGAGCTCGATCACCCGGCGGAACAGACCGCGCTCGATCTCGATCTGCTGGTAAACGTCGCCCTTGGGCACGGCGGGCCCGCGGCGTCCGGCCAAGATCAGCTTGCGATCCTCGATGTGCAGCTCGAGCTCGTCGATCTCGACCCCGGCCAGCTCGGCGGTGACAATCGCTCGCGGGGGGTCAGACGCGTACGCGACGTCGACTGCGGGTGAGAACCCGGTGCGCCGGCGAGCGAGCCCGGCACGTTCGAACACATCGCCGAACAGCTCGTCCATCTCACGCCGCATCCGGTCGAAGTTCGCAAACAGGTCGCGTTCAGACATCGGCTTCAGGTTATATCCGCTCGGGCAAACCGCCGCGTTCGGCCACCGCGTCGCAGCCTAATGGGCCGACTAGATCGTGTAGGTCGCCCCCTCGTGCGCGAGCTCCAATGGACCACCGTACGCATCGACCGCCTCGGCGCGGACCCAGTCGGGGTCGAGCTCATCGGAGTAATGGGTCAGCACGAGCCGCTTGGCCCGGGCGCGCTGGCCGTGCTCGCCCGCCTCGCGGGGGGTCAGGTGACCCCGATCGCCGGCGCGCTCGGGTCGGGGCAGGGTCGCCTCGATCAACAACACGTCGGTGTCGCGGGCAAAACGGACCAGCTCCTCATTGGGACTGCAGTCGGCGCCGAAGGTCATCCGGCCGCCACCGTTGCGGGAGAGCTCGACGGCGAAGGTGATCGTGAAATGCGGCACCTGGCAGAAGCGGACCTTGAACGGCCCCACCGAGAGCTGGTCGCGGCCTTCGTATTCACGCAGCTCGAATGCGTTCTCGATCAAATCCTCGTTCCCCCACGCACCGACAATCTGGCGGAACACGGCGGCCGCGCCTGCCGGCACGTAGAGGTCAGGGTGAGCGGGCGTGGAAGTGCCCGGCCAACCCGCCACCGGAACCGGCTGCTGGCGTGGCGCGTAGGTCAGCGCATAGCTGAACGGCACGAGGTCGAGGAAGTGATCAGCGTGCAAATGGGTGATCAGGACGGCGTTCACATCGACGTAGTCACACACGCGCCGTAGTTTGGAAAACACGCCATTCCCACAGTCGAGCAGCACCGTGTATCCCTGATCCTGGACCAGATAGCCGCTGCACGCCCCGGCGACGTCCTGCCAGGCCGGTGACTTGCCCAGCACTGTGATGCGCACACTCGCCTCCCGGCTGATCAGTGCCCGTCGTTGCCGGCGTCGCGGTGGCGAGACGGGTCCATCACCCAGCCGAGGAATACGGCCAGCAGGACGAACAAAACGAAACCCACGATCAACGGCCAGAACATGCGCACAAGATATACGAGCCCCGCCCCATGGCGCTGCGGCCGGGCCCTTAAGCGTGGAGGGCCTGCTGTTCGCTGGGCGACGGGAACGCCCACGCCACCTGGAGCCGGCGCTCCTGGCGGAACACGAACCGAAGCTGGCTGGGGGGGCGCAGACCATCGGGATGGGCCGGGCGAAATGTCGCGCACGGACCGGTCTCCGATATCGCGCAAAGCAGATTCTGCTTGAAATAGCAGCTCTCGCAGCTTGCCTTGGCGACTCCGGCGCGTCCTGTGGCCATGCGTGACTCCATCCCCTTCGTGTTGCGAAGGCGCTATGAAAGCGAACTTCACCCCCCTCATGCAACGACGATTCCCGGAAAACGCAGGAAGTTGTGACTCGATGGTAAATCCCTGCAAACTGCGGCACTTCTCGGCATCGGTGGAGGAACCTCCCGCATTTTCCGTAGCTTTCTCTGGTCATGCAAGCTGATGGCCTGAGCGCTGCGGAGCATGGGATGAACATCCTGATCACCGGGATCACCGGCTACGTCGGATCACGTCTGGAGCCGCGCCTGCGCCGCGACGGACATATGGTGCGAGGTTTTGCGCGCGATCCCACCCGTGCCGCGCCCGGCGTGCCGGTCGTGGCGGGCGACGCTGTCTCGGGAACCGGGCTGGAGCAGGCGTTGGACGGGATCGACGTCGCCTACTTCCTGATCCACTCGATGGAGCCCGCCGCCGATGGAGCGTTTCCGGCCCGCGAGCACATGGCGGCGCATCGATTCGCGCAGGCGGCACGAGCGGCGGGCGTCCAGCGAATCGTCTACCTCGGCGGCCTCATGCCCGCCGACGGACCGGTGTCCGAGCACCTCGCGAGCCGGTTGGAGGTGGAGCAGATCCTGCTCGGCGCGGCGCCGTGCTCGGTCGCGCTCCGAGCCTCGATCGTGATCGGGGCCGGGTCACGCTCATTCCGGTTTCTCGTACGGCTGGTCGAGCGAATGCCGGTGCTCGCGCTGCCGGCCTGGCACACCAATCGCACCCGGCCGATCGATGAACGCGACATCGTCGAGATGCTGGCCCGCGCCGCCACGAATGACGCTGTCTGCGGCCAGTCACTCGACGCCGGCGGCCCCGATCTTGTCTCCTACGGTGAGCTGATCGGCCGCATCGCCGATCACATGCTCGTGCACCGACCGACAATCAGCTTCAAGCGGTTGATGGTGACTCCGATCGCCAGCCGGATCTCTGCCTCCATCGCCGGCGAGAGCTATGAACTGATCGGCCCGCTGATGGAAAGCCTTGACCACGACCTGCTGCCCCGTGATGACCGAACCGCCGCGGTCTTGAAAGTACGCCTGCACTCGCTCGACGCCGCGATCGAGCACGCGCTTCGCGAATGGGAGGCGACCGAGCGCTTGGCTGCTCGGTAGACGCCGTCGGCGGGCCAGAACGTTAGTGTCTGCGTGGCCATGAGCATCGTGCACGTCAAGATCGACATCGACGCTCCGATCGAGCGCGTTTGGGAAACGATCATGGATCCCGACCAGTTCAATGACTGGGTCACGATCCACCGGTCGGTCAAGCACGTGTCAGAGTCGCCGCCGAGGAAGGGCTCGACGATGGATCAGGTCATGCACATTCGTGGAGTCACATTCCGCGTTCACTGGATGCTCGTGGCCGTGAGACCGCCCTACCACGCTGAATGGGAGGGGCGAGGACCTGCCCACTCTCGAGCCCGGATCCTGTATGACCTGTCTGGCGGTGGCGACGGTCCCACCACGTTCGAGTACACGAACGAATTCACGCCCCCGGGTGGACGACTCGGAAATGCTGCCAGCCGCATGATCGTGGGGACAGCGCCCGACCGCGAAGCGCACCATTCACTCTCACGACTGAAGTCCCTACTCGAGCGAAGCTGAAATCGCGACCGACGAGTCACGCTTGTATCGTTGTCAGCCACGATGCGTCCAAAACGCCCGGAGGTGGCTTCAGTTGGCAGATTTTGTTGACAGTACGGTTAAGGACATCGACAGTCGTTTGCGCGAGCTCAAGGAAGAGGTCAGCAAGTTGGAAGCCGCTCGCGCGGCGCTGGCCGGTGGGCGCCGCGGGCCGGGACGGCCACCTGGCTCCAGCGCCGCTCCAACCTCTCGGCGACGGGCGCCGGCGCGCCGGCCGGGACGGCCGGGACGGCCCCGGGGCCGCCGCAGCGGTAACACACGCGCGAACCAGGCGCTCGACCTGGTGCGCTCGCGGCCCGGTATCACGATTCCGCAGATTGCCGAAGCGTTGAAGATCGAGCCGAACTACCTGTATCGCGTCATGCCCAAGCTGGTCGAAGATGGCCAGGTCACACGCGACGGACAGGGCTGGCACGCAGCGTCGTGATGGCCGGCCCCGATGGCCGCCCGAGTAACCGCTGCGGGAGGCGGTTACACGAGCGCCCCGCGATCAAGCCGGGCGGGGTCACCATTAAGCTCCGGCCGGACTGGCTGTGCGCGACGTTCAGATCAGCCCGAGCGCTCTGACCGCCTCGCGCTCTTCCCTGAGCTCGTTCACCGTGGCGTCAATTCGCGACCGCGAGAAGCCGTCGATCTCCAGGCCTTGGACGATCTCGTAGGTGCCGTCCGAACACGTGCACGGGTGACCACAGAAGACGCCTGCCTCAATGCCGTAGGAGCCGTCCGACGGGACCGCCATCGAGACCCAGTCGCCGGCCGGGCTACCGAGCACCCAGTCACGTACGTGGTCAATCGCGGCGTTCGCCGCCGATGCCGCGCTGGAAGCACCCCGCGCTTCGATGATCGCCGCGCCTCGCTTCTGCACGGTGGGGATGAAGTGGTTCTCAATCCACGCCTGATCGTTGACCACCTCAGCGGCGGCGCGGCCTTGCACCGTGGCGTGGAACACGTCGGGGTATTGCGTGGCCGAATGATTGCCCCAGATCGTCATGTTCGTGATGTCGCTGACCTGTGTGCCCGTCTTGGCGGCAATTTGCGCGATCGCGCGGTTGTGATCGAGACGCATCATCGCGGTGAACCGTTCGCGGGGAATGTCGGGCGCGTTGCTCTGCGCGATCAGGCAGTTGGTGTTGGCCGGATTGCCCACTACCAACACTCTGATGTCTGAGGCGGCGTGTTGGTTCAGTGCCTCACCCTGAGGCTTGAAGATCCCGCCGTTGGCCGAAAGCAGATCGCTGCGCTCCATCCCCTTGCTGCGGGGGCGAGCGCCGACGAGCAGCGCCACGTTCACGCCGTCGAAGGCCTGGGTCGGATCGTCGTGAATGTCGACGCCGGCCAGCAGCGGGAACGCGCAGTCGTCCAACTCCATCGCGGTGCCCTCGGCGGCCTTAACGGCAGCCGGGATCTCCAGCAGTGAAAGGTGGACCGGGGTGTTGGGGCCGAGCAACTGGCCGCTGGCGATCCGGAACAGGATCGCGTAGCCGATCTGTCCGGCGGCGCCTGTCACGGCAACCTTGACTGGGGAATGACTCACTGTTTCATCTCCTGTATTGCGGTCTCTCGATGCTATACGCGCTCACCCCTGGGCGCCGCTCAGGTCGAGACCGTAGACGTCACCGAGCTTGCGCTTGAGGTACGTCGTGAACGGCGTGACCCTGATCGGGGCGCCCACGACGCGCGCCAGCAGCTCTGTGGTGGGGAACTTCGCGCCGTGCCGATGGACGCGCTCCCGCAGCCATTCGCGCAACGGGGCGAGCTCTCCGGCGGCGATCAGTTGCTCGAGATCGGGCAGGTCGAGCTGGGCGCGCTCCCACAGCTGCGCTGCGATCAGGTTGCCGAGCGCGTAGGTCGGGAAATAGCCGACCAGCCCGGCCGACCAGTGCACATCCTGAAGCACACCGTGAGCGTCGTCCGGAACCGTGACGCCGAAATAATCCGCGAACCGCGCGTTCCACGCTTCCGGAAGATCCTCCACCGCCAGGGTTCCCTCGATCAGCTCCTGCTCGAGCTCGAAGCGCAACACCACGTGCAGGCCGTAGGTGGCCTCGTCAGACTCGACCCTGATGTACGAAGGCTTGACTCGATTGACCGCGCGATACAGCGTGTCAGCGTCGAGACCCGCGAGTGAGCCGCCGAACAACTCGGCGACCCGGGGCGCGAGCACGCCACAGAACGGCCGTCCCCGGCCGACCATGTTCTCCCATAGGCGGCTCTGGGACTCGTGCATTCCGAGCGACTCGCTGTGGCCGAGCGGTGTGCGCTCCAGGGCGTCGGCGATGCCGGCCTCATACAGTCCATGTCCGCACTCGTGCATGGCCCCATACAGAGCTGTCCCCAGATACGCCTCGTCCCAGCGGTTGGTGATACGCACGTCGCCGCCGCCGATCTTGGTCGCGAATGGGTGCACCGTGTCATCGATCCTCCACCCGCCGGGCTCGAAGCCCATCCGGTCAATGACCTCGGCGATCAACTCGCGCTGACGTGCCACCGCGAAGCGCCCGTACAGACACCCCGCGTCGACTCTGTCCGCATGCTCGGAGACCGTGGCGATCAGCGGTACCAATTCGGATTTCAACTCCGCGAACAGCGCGGCGACGGTGGCCGTCTTCATCTGTGGCTCGTAGTCGTCGAGCAAAACGTCATAGGCACAGTCGAAGCCGTCGACGCCGTCAAAGCAAGCCACGTACCGGCGCGCCAGCTCGAAATTGTGCTTCAGGAACGGCGTGAAGACCGCGAAGTCGGAGCTCGCCCTCGCTGTGATCCACGCCTCCTGACCGACTGAGGCCGCTCGGGCAAGGTCGGACGCTAGCTCGGTCGGGACACGGCGCGCCTTCTCCCACTGGCGCTGGACCAGCCTGACCAGGCAGGCGCCATCGGAGTCGGGCGGCGCGCCGTCGAGCTCCCGGGCGGCGCCCTCCAGCAGCCTGCCCATCTCGTCTGCGACGAACATGTCATGACTGATCCGCTCCAGCGTGGCCAGCGACTCCGCGCGCGCTGAGCCTCCCCGGGGAGGCATCATCGTGTGCTGGTCCCAGTGCAGGACCGCACTGCTGTGGTTCAGGTCGGCCAGCCCGGCCAGGCGCTCCCGTAGTTCGTCAACCTGCTCGCTCATTCGTATCTCCTGACGTAACCGTTCGGCACCCTGGCAAATCCGCTTGGACGCCTATGCGACTATTGCAGCATGTTGCGTCGATCCGGCTCAATCAAGCTGATGGACGTGTTCGGATTCCGGATCGGAGTCGACGCTAGTTGGT
>Ga0302325_10010823_pt1 | contig 19713 bp, 14 predicted proteins | sample Palsa_T0_2_FD_201948 | JGI IMG/M metagenome (GOLD analysis project Ga0302325, IMG submission 201948) | Peat permafrost microbial communities from Stordalen Mire near Abisko, Sweden - Palsa_T0_2 | ecosystem: Environmental > Terrestrial > Soil > Palsa > Peat permafrost | place: Sweden: Abisko...
GCGGAACGAGTTGGGGCAGGTCGACCTGCAATCCATAGAACTGGTTGACCGGCAACTCCCAGGGCTTGAATCGGGCCTCCTCCTGATCCTCGATGAGCTGACGCAGCATCAATTCTTTACTCAACTGCTCCTGCTCCGACATTCCAGTCGTATCCACTTCGGCTAGTCGAGCAAGAAAGGCGCGACCACGCGCGAGGGAGTCGTTGTAGGCCTTTACGGAGAAATCCGAGAGCTGATCGTTGTAGCGGTTATCACCGATGGTGGAGGCGAACTCGGGTTCGTGCTTGAGGCGATCTTCCCACGCGTCGGAGAAGATGGCGTTGAGCGTTTTCACGCGAGTGCTGAGAGGGACAGCTGGCGTTGCGCTCGGAGTGCTTTGGGCGGCAAAGAGGATGCCGGGGGCGAGAGCGATCAAAACAAGACGAAGGGCGAAAAGCTTGGGTACTTGCAACAAACGGATTCCTGAGCGTGCAAAAGGGGCTGGTTAGGTCTAAGCGCAGTGTATCGACAATTCAAGCGGGCGAACAGGCCGCGGGTGGGTGGGCGGATCGTTGGAGGCGCCGTGGGCCTTGGTTACAGCGGATTTTTTAGCCAAACTGGGCGGGGCTATGCCAGGAGCTCGTCTTGCTTTACTTCTGGGGTTTGCATAGGCATGGCAATATCGGTTTCGAGCATGCGGTAAAGGGTGGACCGGCTAATCCCAAGTTTGGAGGCGGCGCGTGCTTTATTGCCATCACAGGCTTTCAGTACCTGAAGGATATGGCGCCGGATCACGCCGTCGAGGGTGTAGTTTTCGGGAATGGCGGGTTCGCCGTCCTTGGGCCGCGCTGGTTCCAGCGGCAGGATGACAAGATCGATAGGCCGCAGCCACTGGCCTTCGCTCGACAGGCAGGCAGCCCGGATCACGCTTTCGAGCTCGCGCACGTTGCCTGGCCAGAGGTGGCGGAGGAGGATTTGGAGGGAGCCCGGACCAAGGCCCTGCAAGGGCCTCTGCTGCTCCCGTGAGACGGCATCGACGAACATCTGCGCCAGCGACGGGATGTCTTCTTTGCGATCGCGCAAAGGGGGCAGGGAGAAGGAAACGGCGTTTAGCCGGTAGTAGATTTCGGGCAGGAATGCGCCCGCCACCACCTGGTTTCGGAGCGGCTTGCGGGAGGTGCAGATCACCTGGGATGGGGAGGGGAGCAGGCCTGGTTTTTCCGCGGAGAGGGCAGTTTCGAAGGAGCGGATATAGCGCAGGAGCTGTCCCTGAGGCTCGGCGGCCAATTCGTCGATGTTGCGGAGCAGCAGTATGCCGTCAGCGGCTCTGCGCACGGCGGCGCGGAGGGGTTCGGGGCGGAGTTCGGCATGGGGAGTGACCTCGGCGCAGAATACGGCTGTCGCCTCTTCCGCCACCAGGATCCCTGGAGAGGCATGGCGCGCCTGGATGTGCCTGGCCAGCAGGTGCTTCCCAGTGCCGGCTTCGCCCTCGATCAGAGCCAGCCTGACGCGTGGGCCGACCTGCTGAAGCTGTTCACACACGCGGCGCATGGCCAGCGATCGTGATACCAACTCAGGTAGGGGGCCAGCTTCCGGCCGGCGTGGCGCCACGAAACGACTTGGTTCCCGTCCCGATTGCATTGTTTGATTCATCGGTCGACACCTTTCCCTGCCACCGGCCCCCATCATCGTCAGCCCAAGCAAGATCCATGGCGATGCTGCCGGATGGCTCTTGAGCGCTTTATCGGCGGTGCAAAAAAAGAGTTGAGTTTCGCGTGTGATGACGGAAGGGGGACGAGTCAAGGAGCAGCGAGCCAAGTCGAGGGCGGAGGTTGGGGCAGAGTTGGTTGCTGGTGAAGGGATCTGCACTTCTCTTTCCCTACGCATCACCTCGTGGAAGTGATTCTCGTCCAGAGCTTAGGCTGGTGGAGAGGGCTGCGGTTCGGCCAACCTCACCCAAAGTTCGGTCAGGCCTTGACTGCGCGCCCCCGGCCGGAGACGGCGTCGGAGGCGATCATTCCGTCGCGAATGTGGACAACGCGATGGGCATACTCGGCGATATCCGGTTCATGGGTGACCAGGATGATGGTGTTGCCGCGCGCGTGCAGATCATCGAACAGCGCCATGATCTCATCGCCGGTCTTGGAGTCCAGATTGCCCGTCGGCTCATCGGCGAGGATGATCGAAGGGCGATTCACCAGGGCGCGCGCGATCGCCACCCGCTGCCGCTGGCCACCCGACAATTCGTTGGGCTTATGGTTCATGCGCTCTTCCAGATTGACCGAGCGTAATGCTGCCTTGGCGCGCTCGATTCTCTCCTCGGATGGAGTTCCGTTATAAATCAGCGGCAGCTCCACGTTGTGCAAAGCGGTTGCCCGCGCCAGCAGGTTGAAGGTCTGGAAAACAAAACCAATCTCGCGATTGCGGATACGCGCCAGCTCGTCATCGTTGAGTTCACTGACCAAATGGCCGTTAAGCCAATACTTACCCTTGGTGGGCGTGTCCAGGCAGCCAATCAGATTCATCAACGTCGACTTGCCCGAACCTGACGGACCCATGATGGCTACGTACTCATTGTGGCGGATGCGCAGCGAGATGCCGCATAGTGCGTTTACCTGCTGATCCAGGCCCATGGTGTACGTCTTCCACAGGTCCTCGACGACGATGACCTCTCCCTGGGCGCCATCCTGGGCCGTGCCGGCTGGCGTTGCGCTGGTGGTTTCGAGTGTCATCAATCGCTCCCTGTTTGCTATTGAACTCTGCGCTTGTGTGCTTACCCAGCCTACCAAGCCCACAGGGTTAAGAAGATTCTGACTCCTGGGTGGCGGCTGCATTATCCCGCTTCAATTTGACGTCGTTCTTCAGCGTACGCAGCACTTTGTAGGGCCCGATGACAATCTCATCCCCTGCTTGGAGACCACTGGTGACTTCGATGTCGGTGGTGCCGGTGATGCCGGTGGTGACCGGGACAAATTGCGATTCCAATTTGCTGCCATGGGAGCGCAGCACAAAGACACCCTGAGTGCCGGGATCCTGAGAAACCGGTGGCGCACCATCGCCGGTGGACGCAGCGTTCACTGTCTGCATCGATGCGTTGGGCTTGAGCGAGGCAGCGGTACGCATAGCCAAAGCCTGAATGGGAATCGCCAATACATTCTGCCGCCGCGCGGTGGTGATTTTCGCCGTGGCCGAGAGCCCCGCACGCAGTTCCGGCGGCGGGTTGGTGAGGGTGACAACTACCTTGAAATCCTTAGCCTCTTCTGTGCCGGTGGTGCTTTGGCTGGTGGCGATGCCGGTCGAGCGTAGAATCGCCTGGTCGCCGACCTCGGTTACCTTGCCGGGAAAGACCTTGCCAGGCAAGGCATCCACTGAGACTTCCACCGGCTGGCCCATAGCAACGTTCACAATATCGGTCTCATCCACCTTAACGTCGGCGGTAATGACCGAGAGGTCCGCCAACGTCATGAGCGTACTGCCCTCGGCATTCTGAATGCCCACCACCACGGTTTCCCCTTCGCGCACCGGCATATTGGTCACAAGGCCATCGAAGGGCGCGGTGCTGACGGTCTTGTTGAGCGCGTCAATGTTGCTGGTCAGTGTGGCTTGCGCGGTGCCCAGCTTACCGCGAGCGGACGCGGTCTGGGCGCGCGCTTGCACCAGCGCCGCTTTGCTTTGCGCCAGGGTGGCGACGTCAGTGTCGTAGGCCGCCTTCTTGGAATCGTATTCCGACTTGGCGATGAGCTCTGCTTTGTACAGCGCCTGGGCCCGCTGCCAGTCCAGTAATTTCTGATTAAGATCGGCTTGGGAGTGATCGACCGTCGCTTCTGCCGTCTTTTCCGCAGCCAAGTACGAAGATATGTCGGTATCTGCGGACCGAATGCTGGCTTCCTGCGCATCCACGCCGGCCTTGGCCTGCACGCTCTCCACCGTGGCCAGGACCTGCCCTTTCTTGACCCGGTCGCCTTCTTTTACGTAGAGGTGAGTAATCCTGCCGAAGGAAGTGGCTCCGATATTGACGTACGTCTTGGGCTTGATCTGGCCCGTGCCGCTGACGATGGAGACCAGGTTTTCGTGCACCACCTTGGCCGTAAGTACCTTGGTATAACCCGACTGGGCGCGAACGATGGTAAAGGTAGTGACGCCGGCCGCCACCAGGACTACGCCTGAGATGATCAATATCTTCTTCAGTTTCATGGGTAGACGGTATCCCCCGCCCCTGCCTACATCATACGTGGAACGGCCCGATCCAGTTCCGGTTTAACAGCCCAGCCCGTGGTTTTCCGGCTTGGCTGGCTTCCCGGCCGCGGCCCTAGCCAGCTTAGCGGGCTACAGGCGTGCAGGCCAACCGGACGGCCAGACTTTGACTGCGCGTAAGCGACGGGAAATGCAGCCTGGTACTGCAAAAACGGGTTACCTGCAACCCCCATCGTCCGGAAGATAAAGGGAGAAATGACATTCCCCGCTTGAATTCGCTGTTACCGAACCTTAAACTTGTTGGTGCCGTACGGGGAGTATCGCGCAACCTATGCTGAGGGCTATTCGGAGGGTACATCCCACCCTTTTTCTGTTCTTGTCGTTGGGTCTGCCACCCATGCTCATCGCGCAATCTGCGACCAGTCAGCCGTCGCAGGGCAACACGCCGAATGCGTCTCCTAACGCGTCGGATCCCCAGAGCACGCAGGATCCGCTAAAGCGGCCGCAGAGTGATAAAGATAAATTCAAGCAGCAGAAAGAACTCAGAAACGAGTTAAAGGGGCCCTACAAGAGGTGGGTCGATGAGGATGTGCGCTGGATCATCACCGACCAGGAGCTGAAGGCCTTCAAGAGCCTGTCGAATGATGAAGAGCGGGACAACTTCATCGAGCAATTCTGGCAGCGCCGCAACCCGGATCCCGATTCCCCTGAGAACGAATACCGGGAAGAGAATTATCGGCGGATTGCTTACGCCAACGAGCATTTTGCCGCCGGCAAGCCGGGTTGGAAGACCGACCGCGGGCACATGTATATCGCGTACGGCAAGCCCGACAGCATTGAGTCTCATCCCAGCGGCGGCTCGTATGAGCGCCCCATGGACGAGGGCGGCGGCGAAACATCGACCTTCCCCTTCGAAACCTGGCACTACCGGTATATCGAGGGCATCGGCGAGAACATCGATATCGAGTTCGTCGATACTTGCATGTGCGGCGACTACCACATGACCCTCGACCGCTCGGAGAAAGATGCCTTGCTGCACGTTCCGGGCGCGGGCGCGACCCTGGGCGAACAGATGGGCACGTCGAAGAGACAGGATCGCTTCAATGGCGGACTGGAAAACCTGGGCGGCGGCCCGATGGCGACCTCGAACCAGGCCAAAGAGTTTGACCGCCTGGAGCAGTTCGCAAAGCTGCAAGCCCCGCCGGTTGTCAAGTTCAAGGACCTGGAATCGTTTTTGGTGAATCACAAGGTCCTGAGCGGGCCCTTCTTCCCCTTTGAAGTCCGCACCGATTATGTGAAGGTCACCGAGGATACGGTCCTTGTTCCCTTGACCCTGCAGATCAAGAACCGGGACATAACTTTCAACACCAAGGACGGGGTCTCCAAGGGTGAGGTCAACGTTCTGGGACGGGTCGCGACCATTACCGACCACGTCGTGCAGACTTTCGAACAGACACTGGAGGTAGAAGAGCCGAGCGAACTGTTGGGCAAGGCACTTGACCAGGCCTCAGTCCACTGGTGGGCTTTACCTCTGAAGCCGGGGCGGTATCGGGTGGATATTGCGATCAAAGATGTCAACAACCCCGACCACATCGGCACCTGGGCCGAGGGCATCATCGTGCCCAAGTATGACGACGAGAAGCTTTCGGCGTCTTCCCTGATTCTGGCCGACAAGATGGAGCAGGTGCCGACCAAGCAGATTGGCACCGGGCAGTTCATCATCGCCGGAACCTACGTCCGGCCGCGGGTCAGCTCAGGACCTGGAGTTCCCGTCTCTTTCCATCGCAGCCAGAAGCTCAATTTCTGGATGCAGGTCTACAATTTGGGGATCGACGACAAGAGCAAGCAGAACGCGGCCACGATCCAGTACCAAATTACGGACATGGCTAGTAACAAAGCTATTCTGGATACGTCAGAGACAAGTGCGGCGGCAGGAGAGAACAGCGCCAATTCGGATCAGTTGACGGTTCGTAGGTCGGTGTCCCTGGCCAGTCTGCAGCCGGGCAAGTACCAGGTGACCATTACGGTCAACGATCATGTGTCCAAGCAGCAGGTGGCGCAATCGGCCCCGTTTACGGTTGACTAGCGCTCTGGTAAGCTGCAAACAGTGACTTTAGTGGCCGGAGTAGAGCATATAGGGTCGGCGATCGCGGAACTGGGTTCTTGCACTGCGTTTGAGTGAGTAGCGTAACTGAGTGCGTAGAAAGTATTGCCAAATCGCAGCTCTCGTGGTAGTGACCGTGGCGGGTCTTTTGCCTGCCTCGGGTGCTCCTTTCCCTGCAACGGTGAGCGGAGTAGTGCGCGATGCACGGGGCACCCCACAGCTGGGAGCCATGGTCGAGCTGATGGCTGCCGACGCCACGGTCGTTGCCAGGGTCTATACCAACATGCGCGGAGGCTATACCTTCGATCATGTTCTGCCAGGGATCTACCAGGTAAAAGCGACCGGAGACTCTTTCCTTCCTACTCTGCGTGAAGATCTGCACCTGCAAGCTCGCAGCAAACTCATCGTAAATCTCACCCTGAGCACACTCTTTGAGGCGGTTCAATGGCTTCCCGCTCAACCTCGGGCGCCGGACGAGCCGGTCGATGACTGGAAGTGGACGTTGCGGTCCTCGGCCAATCGTCCGCTTTTGCGTTATCTCGAAGACGGTCCCTTAGTGGTTCTCGCCCCCGACGACAATGGGTCGGCTCCGCAATTGGCAGCTCGGGTGAGTGTCGCGGGACCCTCGCGCGACTTTGGGGAAGGTGGTCCACATCACGCCTTTGCGCTGGAGCGCTCGAGCGCGACCGGCGGCCATCTGATTCTACGTGCCAATCTAAGCCCGCAACCGGCGGACAGCTCAGAGTACCTGGCAGGATATGAACTAGCGCTAGGTCCGGAACGTCAGATTCGTAACGTGGCCTCGGTGCAGCAGATGAACGTTGTGGAGGGCGCCGAAGGAAGCCAAGGTTTATACGCTTTCCGGCTGCGCAGCGCGGAGGCGGTGAATCTGGGTCCCAACGCGTCGATGGAGGTGGGCAACGAGGTCCAGTCGGTGCATGGGCCTTCTGAGGTGACCTCCAGTCTGCCATTTGTCAATGTTTCCTGGCACTCTGACGGAGCCGTTGTATCGTATCGGCTTGCCACTTCACCCGAATTGCAGAATGCGGGGGAGCTCGCCGACAGCAGCACGTTGGCGCCTATGTTCTCTGAAGAGAACGGCAGAGTGCGGATCGAGCACGGTCTCCATCAGGAACTCCGGTTTGAGGACAATACTGCGTCGCGGCGAGCGATGTTGGCTTTCTATGAGGACCAGGTGTCGAACCCTGTTATCGGCGGAGGCGGTTCTGTTGAGCAGCAGGATCTTGCCTCAGGGGACATGCTGTACGATCCGGTCTCGCAGGTATTTCGGGTTACGGGTCCCGGCTACACCAGTGGCGGTTTCCGGGCAGTGTTGGCTCAGAAGGTCACCTCATCCACCTGGGCGACGCTTTCTTTTGCTAACGGCAAGGCCTTGGCCTTCGATAGTCCCAATTCCGCAGTCACGTTGGACGGGGCTGTGCAGGGCCTCACCGAGCGCAGAACGCAGGCCATTACCGCCGCGCTCGATGGCAAACTGGAGCGCACGGGAACAGGCTGGCGGGCTTCCTACCGTTGGCAACCTGCGAATACGGTAACCCCGGTGGCGGTGTACGACAACTTCGGGCAGAGCGCATACCTCAATCTTCTGATCCGGCAACCAATCCACTGTGGTCATCTGCTGCCCAACGGAACCGAAGCGTTAGTGGACGTTCGCAATCTGCTGGCTCAGGGGTATCGGCCCTTCCTTACGCGTGACGGCAGCACGCTTTATTTTGCCCAGGACGAGCGCTCGATTCAGGGCGGACTTTCCTTTACGTTTTAAGTCTCAAACAGTCAGGACAGTGAGCAAGATCCCGGAGCGGGGTTTCTGACTTATGCTATATTTTCCCTTAGGCGTGTCCCGGTGCGCGCTCTTGGCCTTCTGAATGTTGCTCAACATTCGGCCTCCTTACTCTCACGGACGCGTAGCTCAACTGGCAGAGCATTCGACTCTTAATCGACAGGTTGGTGGTTCGATTCCACCCGCGTCCACCATGATTCTAAATGACTCATTCGATTGTCGCGTCGATTAGCGGCGCCTCTGCCGGGGGTTTTACCCGGGACCTTACCGCAGCGAGTGCAGGACGAAATCTTTGCTCGGGCGCTTCATGTAGGAACCACAAAACCATCAGCCCCGGGGGGTACACTGCTTGCGTGGTGCCGGGTCCCCACGAAAGGAGTTTTATGGCTCGAGAAATCACCCGCCGTTTCTTCGCGCTCTGCTTGGTAGTAATGGTGCTTGCGGTTTCCGCCCCCGGACAAGACTACAAGCCCTTGATCGGTAAATGGAACATGACGTCGGAATCCTCTGACGGGGACCCCATAAAATGGACCTTGATCCTCAAGGAAACCGAGGGAAAGTTGACCGCCGTCCTCGACACCGACGGAGGAGAACAACCCGCGAAGGACTTTACCTTCACCGACGGCGTTCTGAAATTCAAGGCGCCGTACCAAGGTGTTGATTACGACATCGAGCTGAAAGCAACCGCGGACAAGCTGGATGGCAAATGGAGCGGCGAGGACAACTCAGGTAAAACGTGGGGCACAAAGAATTGACGGAATCGCTCAACCAAGGGCGGGTTTTGAATTAGCCAACAGCAAAGCACAGAATTACAACGATGTTGCTGATCCCGTTGGCGGTCCCTGGCAGGATTTTTCTCCACTTACCGCCAATGGCAGCCTGAGCATCCCCAGAATTGTCAGCTTGGACGCCCTCGATTGTGGTGGTGATTAACGATGTCGATGACATTAGCTCCTCCACTTGTGAAATCTCGCCCGAGATTACTTTGGCTTTTGCGTAAGGGGCAGATACTGGTCGCGGAGTTGCGTTTGCCGGCTCGTCATGGGAATAGCAGTTCCTTCGATGAAGACTTGCTGCACTGACGTGCGGACATCCAATGGGTCGCCGTTCGCGATCACCACGTTGGCAACTTTGCCGACATCCAGAGAGCCCAGTTTGTCGCCGACGCCAAACATCTCCGCCGGGTTGAGGGTGATCGCCTTCATTGCCTCATCGTAGGGCAAGCCGTACGCTACCGCGTAGCCTGCCGCATAGGGCAGATTTCGACTGTCGGCGGTAGGGCCGTCACTGAAAGATGAGAGAGCGATCTTGACCCCCCGCTTCTCCAATTCCGCAGGAAGCGAGTAGACCGCATCGTAGCGCTCGTTGGCTTCCGGTGCGTCGTAAATGGATCCAACGATGACTGGCACGTTGTAGGAGGCGATGGTGTCGAGCAGATCTTGCGCATGGGTGACGTGGTTGAGGATGACCTTGAGGTTGAACTCCTTCGCGATGCCCATGGCGACTTCTACCTCGTAGCTTTGATACGCGCCGAAGACGACCGGCTTTTCACCCTTCAAGTAAGGTATGAGGGCCTCGAATTTGAGGTCTATTTTCGCTTGAGGCCCTTTATGGTCAGGCTTTGCCGCTTCAGCCTTTTCGGCCATGTAGTTCTGGGTATCCAGGAAGGTCTGGCGTAGTTGCGAAGCCAGGCCCATACGGGTGGCGGGAAATTTGGAGCTTCCCGGAGCACTCCCTCTTCGCCGCACGTCGCCTTGGAAGTTCATAGCCAGGGCAATATCTGGCGTGAGGATCATGGCATTGCGGTCCTTGCCATAAAGCTGGATCAGCGCGTCCTGGCCGGCAACGGAATCCTCTGGGGCCGGCGCGACGATCGCATTGGTGACGCCGTTAATGCGCTCGATAGGGATGCGCGCTGTCTCGGCGTGAAAAGCATCGACGACACGCATCTGGGGGAAAATTTCATCACTCTTCTCCACCCGGTCGTTGCTGTTCTCATCGGACTCAACCTCGAAAAGCCCAAGTTGGGTTTCTGCGTCGAACAGGCCGGGATACACCGTCATCCCTTTGGCGTTGAAGACTTGCGCGTCCTTTGGCACTTTGGTTGAAGCAGCGGGGCCGACGGCGGCAATCTTGCCATTCTCAAGAACGATGACCCCGTTCTCGATCGTGCCGTGCGTGATGGTGAGCAGCTTGCCTCCGGTGATCGCCACCAGCTGTGGCGGAGTGACCGCCGTGGTATTGGGCCCGTCCGGCCCCGGTGTGCTTGCGCTTGTGGGGTGGGCTTTGGAGTGGGCCGCAGCTTGGGCGTGCACCCTCTGGGGGCCGAGGCAAGCAAACAGGCCAGTTGCCGCGAGGATGGAAGCGGCAATCCATTTTTCAACGCTGCGAGCGTCTGGTTGCCAGTACGTGAAGATCACAGTCCACCTCCATCTTCGTCATCCGCGCCCGAAAACCCACTGCTATGCATCACGCCGTGGAACTGGGTCGTGCCGAAACCGGGAAGGCTGCTGTCGAAGAAGAGCTCACCATCGATGTAGACCTTTTCCGCCCGCGCGTAGATGGAGAGTGGATCTACGTTCCAGACAACAAGGTCGGCATCCTTGCCGGTGTCGATGGAGCCCACACGGTCGTCTACGCCGATGATCCAGGCAGGATTGAGAGTGATCATCTGCAGCGCTTCTTCTTCGCTTGCACCGCCGTAGTGGATCATCTTTCCCGCCTCCTGGTTGAGGCGCCGTACATAGTCGTTGGAGTCGCTTTTCAAAGCTACACGCACGCCCTCACGCATGCTCATGGTGGCATTCCAGGGAATGGCGTCCCAAGCCTCGTCTTTGTATCCCCACCAGTCGGCGAAGGTGGCGATGGCCGTACCAGTGGGAGCAATCTGATCGCCGACCTTGTACATCTCCAGAGCATGGTGGAAGGCGCGAATTTTGTAGCCGTATTGCTTGGCAATCGCCTCTTCGGTAAGGAATTCATCGGCCCGGTAGCAGTGGATCTGGACCAGAAGTTTGCCGCGCAGCACGTCAGCGAGGGCTTCGAGTTTTAGGTCGCGCTTGGGGGCGACGGCATCCTTGTCGTTCCTGGCAACCTTGGCGTTGTACGCGTCCCAGCTTGCCATGTAGGCTTTCGCATCCTCAAAGGACTGACGCATGACTTCGAAATTGCCCATGCGCGTAGAGGGAAGTTCGTTGCGGTGGCCGTATACGCGCTTGGGATTCTCACCGCTGGCGAACTTGATGGAACGCGGCGCGTTGGGAAAGAGCATTTGATCGCGTGGGAGACCGAATTTGTTCTTGATCACCACCGCCTGGCCGCCAATCACATTGGCCGATCCATGCAGCAGCAGCTCGGTCGTAACTCCGGCGGCCAGTGCCCGATAAAGCGCGCTGTCCATGTTGTCGAAGGCGTCGATCATCATCATGGAAGGTGTGACCGGACTAGTGGCTTCATTCACATCATCGCCGAGGGCGGAGTGGGAGTGCGGGTCGATGATGCCTGGGGTAAGAAACTTGCCCGTGGCATCGATGACCGTGGCATCGGCAGGCGCGCTGACAGTGACCCCGACTCCCGCAATCTTGCCCTGGTGAACCCAGACGCTTCCGCGGCTGATGGTGCCATGCGAAGCAGTCATCACGGTTGCGTTCTTGATGACGAGGTCAAGCGGAACATCCGGCGCTTTTGTCTGAGCCCGGAGACTAAAGGGTGCGAGCAGCAGGCCTAGCAAAAGGCCCAGCGCAGGACGCTTCATTCTGAGGTTTGTATTCGATAACAAATCCCTGACCTCCGGGATGAGAATCAGACCACCTGAATGGATAAACAACAAGCCTCATAGCCAAGCTAGAGAGTACCGCGGCGCACCAATCGATGAAACAACTAAGAGCGTAGCAGATCCGAAAACGCAGGTTTCCAGCCGACGGGTGGCCAGCCAGCCCGCGACGCTCCGCGTCAGCCAATGCTTGTCTTCCCCCCGCGCATCTGTTAAGACCTCTATTAAGAATCTCCGGCCCCCAGGGTATTCATGCACTTTATCCGCCGTCGTTTTGTCCTTTGTTCGGCCTTCGCTCTCATTCTTTCTTTGGCCAACTCATCGGCGTATGCACAATCCCTGCCCAATCTTTCGTCATCACAAATCGCCGGGCCCATTGACGATTCGAATCTGCAGCGTCTTACCGGGAATCCGAGTCCCCGCCTCCGCGGGGGTGCGGGACTTGATCGCGGCCGGGTGCCGGATAGCCTGCCGCTGGACCACATCCTGCTCATGTTGCGGCGCAGTGCGGCGCGCGAACAGGAGCTCGAACAGTTTATCGGCCAGCAGTACGATCCTCGTTCCGCAAACTTCCACAAGTGGCTCACGCCGGAGCAGTTCGGCGAGCTCTTCGGGCCATCGCCCGCAGATGTGGAGAAAGTCACCCAGTGGCTTATCCAACACCGATTCACAATCAATCGCGTACCAGCCGGCGGCCTTTTTGTAGACTTTAGCGGCGACGCGGGCAAGATAGCGCAAACCTTCCATACCGAAATTCATCGCTATCGAATGAACGGGGAAGATCACTATGCGAATGCAGACGATCCGCTTATCCCCATTGCCCTTTCGTCGGTTGTCTCCGGTTTTCGCGCTCTCAACGACTTCCATCCTCACCCCCAGGTGCACGAGTTAGGCATTGCCCATTTCGATCGGGTCACCGGGCAATGGTCAAGAGCCAACGGCGACGGCGCACACCTGACGCAAACTCCAGGCACGGTTCCTCTCTATATCGCGGGCCCGCAGGATTTCGCCACCATCTATGGAATCAATCAAGTCTGGAAACAACACACCGGCGCCAGCTCGTCGACGCCATTGGTCATCGGCACGGGGCAAACCATAGGCGTAGTGGGAGAAAGCGACTTGCAAAGCGCCGATATACAGAGTTTCCGTGACCAATTTGGCATCACGGGGCTCGGCCCCAATGGATCGGTGCAGATGGAGAACCCTCCCTCCAGCGTCTGCGCCGCGCCGGATCCCACCGACAACGAGCCGGAAAGCTATCTCGACGCAGAGTGGGCCGGCGCCACCGCGCCAGACGCCACCGTGGACTTCGTTGCCTGCGGCCGGCAGGGTGTTACCTCGGGCGCCGATCTAGCGGCCGCGTACATCATCGCGGACCCGGCTCACGTGCAGAAGATTTCAGTGCTCAGCACGAGCTATGGTGACTGCGAAGCCCAGCCCCAGAGTGAAGCCAACCAGTTTTACGTTTCACTGTGGCAGCAAGCGGCCGTCGAGGGGATTACTGTGGTGGTGGCGGCAGGCGATACCGGAGGTGATGGCTGTCAGTCTGTGGACACCTATGCCACCGATGGGCTAACAGTCGTGAACGAGGCTTCCACGCCATACAACATTGCCGCCGGCGGCACCGACTTTAGCGATGTCTTCAGCGGAACCGCCGCCACATACTGGTCAGCGACCAACAGCGCCAATTTTCAAAGTGCGCTGTCATACATTCCCGAGATGGCGTGGAACGAAAGCTGCGCCAGCCCTTTGGTGCTTGCAAGCTTTGGCCAGAGCTTCAACAGCAGTTTTGGACCCAACGGATTCTGTACCTACGCTTCCCAGCAATCGGTCGATCCCAACACTGGTTTCTCGCCTTACTTCTTTCCTTTCGCGGGCAGTGGAGGTTTGAGCGCCGTCTCTGCGCGACCTGCCTGGCAGACCGGGGTGGCAGGCATTCCCGCGCAGGGTGGGCGCGCGGTTCCCGATATCTCGATGTTTGCCTCCGGCGGTTACACCTGGTCGCAGACCTTGATTCTTTGCGACTCGGGCCTGGCAAATATGCCCGCCGGGACAGCATGCGACTTCACGAACGCAAACGATATTTTCGCTAACTCCGGCGGGGGCACCTCCTTTGTGGCCCCGGCCTTTGCCGGCATCATGGCCTTAATTAATCAAAAAAGCGGTTCGCGCCAGGGGCAGGCAAACTACGTGCTCTATCCGCTCGCGGCCCAGCAATATGTCAGCAACAGCAGTCCGTCTCAGCCCAGCTTGGCCACTTGTGCCGCCTACCTCGGTCCACAAACGCTCAGTTCCTGTTACTTTCATGACATCAGCGCTACGCCGGCTCCCGGCGGAAACGCCTCGACGCCGTTCGTGACTGGGACCACGACCGTGCCCTGTACGGGCACCGCGACAACCCCAGGAACGTTCACCGACAATAGCACTGACCCTTCCTCGAATAACGAGGACTGCTACGATTACCAAATCACCGTTACCCAAAGCGGTGCCTCGCTCACTACCACGCCCAACTACTATGGTGTGCTCTCGACTGCAGAGAACGCCACTTCCCCTGCGTTTCCGGCTGGCCCAGGATACGATCTGGCAACCGGCTTGGGCAGCCCTAATGTCTCTGCCCTGGTCAACGCTCCGGAGTGGTCGGCGCTCTCCATCACCACCACAGCGTTGCCCCAGGGTAAGGCGGGTAGCGGATACTCGCAGGCGCTCACGGCCAGCGGGAGAGTCGCGCCTTACACCTGGAGCGTCATTTCGGGCAGCCTGCCTGCCGGGCTATCGCTTGCGCCTACCACCGGGGTCATCTCCGGAACTCCGGCGGCGGCTGGCGTCTCAACATTTACTGTTCAGGTTGCCGACTCTGAGAGCACACCTGTAACGGCGGTGGCCTCCTTCACTCTGACGGTGACGGCCGCGCCGGTGGCAAGCTCAACAACGCTCTCCGCTTCCGCCCTCACAGTGGGGACAGGTATGAGCGTTACATTTACCGCGGCGGTTTCGAGCAGCGGTGGGGTGCCGACCGGCACGGTAACCTTTTACAATGGGTCGACGTCCTTGGGAACAGGCGTTCTTGCAGACGGCGGGGCCACCCTCACCACCACGTTCGCGGCTGCCGGAACGGCTACGATTCACGCCAGCTACGGCGGCGACGCCAACTTCACCGGCAGCTCTTCTGCGCCTTTGACAGTGACAATTGTTGTTCCAGGCTTCACTGCAACAGCAAACCCGAGCAGCTTGACGATCCCATTCGCAAATTCCGGGCTGGTTGGCTTAACCCTCACGCCGCAAGGTGGCTTTACCGGCTCGGTGAGCTTTTCTTGCGGGACGCTTCCGGCCTATTTTTCCTGTAGCTTCGCCAAGCCATCGAGTGCATTCACAGCCTCTGGCGGCCCACAAACGAACACGCTCACGATCAATACCGCCTTGGTCCCGACGGCTTCAGCGACGCCTTTTGGCCGCTCCCGGAGCGAAATCCTGGCATCAACGGCGTTTTGGCTGCCGGCCTTTGGGTTGCTGGTTGCCACGGCCCGCGGCAAACGATATGGCCGGCTTACCAAGAGAATATGGATGCTCTGCTTGTTTTGCATTTGCTTCGCAGGCTTAACCTTGATGAGTGCTTGCGGTCGTGGCGACCATGAAGCTCCGGCCGGAAGCTATACTGTCCCAATCATCCTCCAGTCGGCGGGGCTGGCAAACCAGACCATAAACGTCCCTGTGACAATTGAGTAAGAAGAGGCTCGACTTTCTGGGCCGCCGCCTTCTTCACCGCGTCTTATTCTCGAACAGGAAAAGCCCGCTTTTGCCACCTACCGCGAAGTCGAGATCGCCGTCGCCATCAATGTCTGCGACTCCGATCTCGATGCCGCCGCCGGTTCGGCCGCCGTAATCGATCACATGCTTGACCCAATCCACGGAGTGGGAGGTAGGATCGAGCAGCCGCTCGTACCAATAGACGCCTAGCGGCTCGCGCTCTCCGGGATCATGTCCGTTATGGGCCATGTAGCGCTTTCCGGTCAACAACCCTAGGTTGCCGGTTTTGCGAAAATCTACAATGACCACGGCATGCGCTTGCGACCAGCTGTCGTCAATCACATGCTTGACCCACTTGCCGTCACTCGTGTGCTCCAGCCAGAAAATGCCATAGCCGTGCGCCATGGAGGAGATAATATCCGGCCGGCCATCGCCGTTCACGTCGCGCACGTAGATAAAGCCGAGCGCATCATCAAAATTCCAATCCGGGTGGAACTTCCAATTCTTCTGCCGTGGATCGGCGGGCGCCTCGAGCCAGCCCTTAGGAGTCAGGATATCGTTGCGGCCGTCTCCGTTGACATCGCCGACTCCAATCCCATGGCCGTAGCTGTGATCGCTGACGACGTGCTCCACGATTCCGCCGTGCTTATCCCGCTCATACCACGCAAGGGGACGATTGTCCCCGAACTGGGGCAAGATCTCCTCGGCCTTACCGTCGTTATCAAGATCGACTAGAAAGGAAAACTCGATGGGCGATCCGGTGGCGATGGGATGCTCTTTCCACATCCCTCCGGCACGTCCGGGATTTCGCCACCACGACAGTTTCTTGGAGAACCATCCTGAGGTAACCAGATCTACGTAGCCATCCCCATCCACATCAAGCGGCAGCGTGGAAAGATCGTCCACGTAATTGTTGGTGTACAGCAGCTCCCGGAAATGGTGCTTGGTCCAGCGGGGCGCCTCATACCAGTATTCGCCCGACACCAGATCGAGCTTCCCGTCACGATTGATGTCGGCGAAGACGGCCGTTTCTGAAGCTCCGAGGTCGATGGTGTGTTTTTCAAAAGGGATTTCGTCGGGCCGGCTGGCGGAGCGGCCTGTGGCACACAGAAAAAGCAGGGCGAACGAAACAAATGTCGAATACCGGCTACGAAACATGCACGATCGATCCTCTCACTCATACGAATTTGTGGCCGCTCACAGCGTCTTATGGAGCTTACTCTTCTTGCTCAGCGGTTTCAGTGTTCCGGAATCTTGAACTCTGGAAACGCCGGCAGATAGGCGTCGCCGTTATATCCAAGCTCTTGCAGCAATCCGATACGCGATGTGTAATATCCATCCGCTGTCAGGCTTTTGATTGCCTTGAAGAAAGCAGCATCGCCTCCAGCTGCGTTTTGCTGGGGAGGCCCCTTTTGTTCGGCGGCCTCACTGAGCGAAGTAAGGATTTCGACCTGCTGCGTTTCGGTCAACTGTAGAAAGGCGCTGGTAGAAAACCTGGATTCACTCATGGTGTCCAAGCGGGGCAGCCCTTGGCGAAAAATGCCCTGCAGTTTCGCATCTTCGTTCACCACCAGATCGATGTATTGTGGAACGCCGGCGGCTGACGCGCCCGGGGTCTCGGTTGGCGGAATGATCAGGTCGGACAAGCGGGAGATCACCAACAGTTCAGCCGGGGTGAAGAACCGCGGCGCAACGGGCGCGTCCGGTTTCGCTTCCTGCGCCACCGCTTCTCCCATGGGGTGGACGTGCTGACCGTAGAGTTCGTTGGCGGAAAACGGGAACGCGCAGGTAACACCGACGGCTCCAATAATTTTGAGGGCTTCACGCCGGCTCGTCATCAGATCTCTCCTCTTTTAAACCGATCGCTGATGTGATCGGCGGTGCGCGCTGCCAGGGCCATGATGGTCAAGGTAGGATTCTTCTCTGAGGAGGAAGGAAAAACGCTGCCATCCACCACGTAAAGATTGGGTACGTCATGGCTGCTGCAAAATGCATCCACCACCGAGGTGCGCGGATCCGCCCCCATGCGGCAACCGCCTAACTGGTGATTGAACGTGGGGTCTGCAAAATTAGAAACAGTGAGCACTTCTCCGCCGGCGCGTTCCAGGATGTCGACAGATGCCTTAGTCATGGCCTCGTAGATCTTTCTTTCATTTTCCAGTTGCACCGCGGTGGCCTTCACCTGGTACAAGCCGTACTCATCCTTTACCGACTTATCCAACTGAATAAAGCTCTGATCATTGGGAATCATTTCCCCGAAGCATTGAAAACTGGCATACGCCGGAAAGCGTTGCTTGACGGACTGCTTGTAGGCGACGCCGAAGCCCGGGACTTCCCGGGCCCATCCAGTGGTGCGGCGAATACCGGTGTAAATCTGCACCCCGAAGCTGCGTGCGTAGTCTCTTTTGTGGGCGTGCATGTACGAAGGCAGGTAGGCATGATCAATATAACCCTCGTCATTCACCACCGGGCGGCCGATCATCTCCGTCAAGAAACCTTCCACGCCGGAGTTGAAGTGTGGAATGTAGTTACGGCCCAGTTGGCCGCTGGAGTTTCCCAGTCCTTGGGGATAGAGGCGTGACTCAGACATCAGGAGCAGCCCTACGCTCTGTATGCAGGAACAAGCAACGGCGACCGAGCGCGCGTGGACCTCACCATCCTGGCCCGTGACCCGGTGAAGATAACGAACCCCAGTTGCGCGGTTTTCATTGGAGACCATCACTTCGCGCACGACCGAGTTCGGGAAGACGGTGAGCTTGCCAGTCTTCATGGCAGGGGCCAGGTGGACGTCAGCAGAGTTGTACTTTGCGGCAACGTCGCAGCCGGCCATGCAATTGCCACAGTAGTGGCAGGCTGGTCGCGTTTGGGTCGCCCTCGTCAGCGTCGCTTTGCGAGTGTGAATGATGGGTATGCCCAGTTCCTTGGCACCGCGTTGCAGCAGAAGATCTCCCACTTTCAGCGACGGTGGGTCCATGTAGATTCCGTCGGGAAGATCTTCCAGTCCGTCGCGGTTTCCGCAGACGCCGACTTCCCGTTCGATCCGGTCATAATAGGGAGCCATATCGGGATAGTCGATCGGCCAATCGGCTCCGGCCCCGTCGATGGTGTAGCCCTTGAAATCACGATGGCTGAAGCGCAGGGACACCGCGTTCCAGAGCATCGTCTTACCCCCGACGCCCCGAGCGCGCTCCCCGCCAAAAACGGGCCTTCCCGGCTTCGTGGTCGGGATGTGCCGGTTGGGATAATCAAAGGGAAGAGCATGGGTGTTGAAGTCGGTTCGGGTGTTCACCGGTGGGCCGCCCTCCACCAGAGCAACCTTCACCCCGCGTTGAGCCAGATGGCCGGCAAGGGTGCCTCCGCCTGCCCCTGAGCCGACGATACAAACGTCGAAGACTTGATTCGCCATTTCACCTCACCAGAATCGTACGAATGCGCTGCCGGCCGGCGACCCTCCATCCGCGCGGTCGAATCCGGCGTACTCAAACCCTGGGGAGCAAAACGAAAGCTTTCGGTTGTCCAACCAGCCGTCATACTTCATGGCCCGAAGGGTTTGCCATACATCGGTCCAATATACGTCTCCGATGGAATGGGAGGGCAAGAAATATGGCTGCTGTGGCGAAATCGGGACTGCTCAGCCGAACGCCAGGCCGGCAGTTCTTCGTTGGGAGCCGGCATGAGAGTTCTTGCCGGAACCGGAGTGCGCCCAGACACCATGGCCCCGGACGCGTCGCTTCCATAGACAATGCTTGACAAACAAGCTGGGCGCTGTTTTCATCGTTGGCGAGATTCGTTGAGTGTTCGCATATGAGTAAACAATCGGTTGTCTTGACCATCGGCGGCTATTTAGCATACGACACAAAGCGGCCGGCGTTTAGAAGAGGAGGCTTCATGAATGCGCGGCTCGCCTTTACGCTGTGTGCGGTCCTGCTTTGCCTGGCAATATCGGCGAGAGCGCAGGAGCCAGGTGACGCTAGGGTGTGGTTGACCACACCGGATCGATCCCAATTGCTGACCCTGCAGAAAGCGCCATTACATTTTTCCCCGTCCGCAAATGCTCTTCCTGCGATCGACGTGAACGATGGCCAGCAGTATCAGCCCATCGACGGTTTCGGTTTCGCC
>Ga0302325_10010824_pt1 | contig 19711 bp, 17 predicted proteins | sample Palsa_T0_2_FD_201948 | JGI IMG/M metagenome (GOLD analysis project Ga0302325, IMG submission 201948) | Peat permafrost microbial communities from Stordalen Mire near Abisko, Sweden - Palsa_T0_2 | ecosystem: Environmental > Terrestrial > Soil > Palsa > Peat permafrost | place: Sweden: Abisko...
CTCGCCCCCTCACTTCAGAACGATCCTTCGAAAGCTGCCTAAAGCACACACAACAAGTGTCCACTAAAAATAAGTGGACACTAAAACACACTATCCCTACCTCCTCAAGTGGCGAATTTCGTACGCTTACGATGCAGAAGCCGCGATTGACGGATCAGTCCGCAATGACGGGATAGATCAAGCCACGCCGGTCCTCGAAGACCACTCCGCTCGTTCTGCGAAAGCGTGACTTTGATCGTCGGCCCAGAGAGTGACAGCTCCGTTCGGGAGAGAAGAGTATCCGGGCTCCTCTTGTTGGTCGCATCGTTGCGACAAGTCCTATGAGAAGCCTGCGCGAGACTTAGGCGGAGAGGATTCAGTCGTGCAGGATTACATTGAGCAGCGATTTATGAACCCGGATGCGGCCGTTATACTCAATAAAGCCAAGCTTGCGAAAGCGATTCATGAAGAAGCTGACGCGTGAGCGGGTCGTCCCAATCATCTCCGCCAGAGTTTCCTGCGTGATCTCTGGAATCAACGACTCCGGTTCTCCCGGCTTTCCGAACTCCGCCAGCAACAACAGAATTCTCGCCAATCGCTTTTCGCTGGAGTTGAAAAGCTGATCGACGAGATCGGCCTGTGTTCGCATGCTGCGGGCAAGCAGAAATTTCACAAATAGGTCGGACAAGGAATGCTCCTCGTGCATCACGCGGACCATCTCCTCCCTCTCTATCTTCAGTGCTGTACAGGCGGTAACGGCAGTGGCAGTCGCCAGGCGCAGCCCACCCACAGTCGCCAGAGACTCCTCTCCAACGAAGTCGCCGACGGCGAAAAGAGTGATTGTGGCTTCTTTACACTTTTCTGAAAAAACAGTTAGTTTTGCGCGACCGCTCTGAAGATAGAAGATAGAGTCAGCGGGACCTCCTTGCGAGAAGAAGGCCTGCTTCGGCTTCAATTGGATGATTCTTCGTCCCAGGCCAGCTTCGGCCAGAAATGCGGGAGCGTCAAATGCAATTTCTTGAGGCTCAGCCATCTCAAATGATCCCTTCCAGAAGGCGGTCATGCCGGAGGGCAATTCAGACGAGGATGCGCCCGCTTCCGATCTGGGCTAAACAGCGGGAATTCTCCGTCCATTGTAGACCTTTCGGCGGAATCCGTATCCTACGGTCAGTTTCTCTCTTCCATGCTTTCATATTGGCCCTTGGTCGAATTGAATAAGACCGCCGGTGCAACATTCCCCACGAATTCGGCGACGGACTCGACTATGGTTTCCCGTAGTTACCGTAGTGTGACCTTATTCCGCTTGCTAGATTCGTGAGGGTGTCCTGCGGCCAACTGAGTTAGAGCAATGGCAGGCAAAACGCCATGCGTTTTGCAGGCGCTAGAGTCTTCCTCGGAACAGCCGATAGATAACTTGGGTGATCCCGAGTGGAAACAGTTCGTTGGAAACGGTTGCTTATCGCAAAAGATGCAGACCAGATAGAGCGCCTTACCTTAAAGCTGGACGCCAACGACATTCGCCACGCCATAGGGTCGCACCGGCCCTGGAAGGCAGCCGCGAGGGAGCCTTGGCTCATGGTGCCGGCCGCTGACCTCAGCCGCGCTACAATCCTTTCCGGGAACTGCTGCTAGCGACATTTGTGAGTTGCTGCTTTGCCGCGCGCGACCTTGGCTGTTTGAGTTGGCGGCGCAAAATTGTGCCAAAACCATTTGCTTCTGGAACACGACGCAGCGCCACTTTCCGTTCCCGGAACGAGACCTTTACAGGGCGCCCTACAGTAAGCCTTTTGGAACGGCCGACCAGCAAGTTCAACTCCCGCGCGGCTGGATTGCCCAAGGCAACATACCGATAATCAGACTTTGCAGGATGTTCGAGTAAACTCGATTGGCCGGTAAGGCCTGCTGGCAACAACTCAAAATCCTGGTTATCGACAGTCGGACTCTTACCGGCATCAACCGGCCGGATAGATCGCAAATTGCAGCAGCCCGCGACGCGCGCCTACGGTCTGCAAAGATCTCACTCGCGCATGCAACGGACCGTTCGTCCAATTTTAAGGGTTTCCTGAGAGGACGGAACACGCAGCAACGCCAAAAGGCCTCCGCATTTGATCCGGGCCTGACGATATAATCCACATTCACAGATTATGGCCTTGATCTGCGGCACCAGACTCGGTCCGTACGAAATCCTCGCACCGGTCGGTGCTGGTGGAATGGGGGAGATATATCGCGCGCGGGACACGCGCAAGTCACCTTTCTTCTGATCCCGATCTGAAGCAACGCTTTGAGCGCGAGGCGCGAGCCGTCTCTTTGCTCACACATCCCAATATTTGCTTTCTGTACGACATTGGCTCTCAGGACTGGATCGATTTCATCGTCATGGAGTATTTGGAGGGTGAAACCCTCGCTGTTCGATTGAGTCGTGGTCCACTCCCCTTGCCGCTGTGCCCCCTAAAAGGAGGATCAATATCTCGCTAAACCAGTCGCCTAAGGGATACTCAGTTTGAGGACGAGGTCAACGCACCCCATCGTTACTAAGCCCGCCGGCAGATTCAGATTGCACAGCCACTGAGGAAATAACGGGTCGTAAACCGGCGTTGTACGCGGGGGCTGGTAGCCGTAGTTCGCAAGCGCTGTGTTAGTTGGCTTGAAGTTTGCTATGACCGTAGCCATGCAATTGATTACGCTCGTACTGCTTCCGCATGAGGGTGCGGGCGGCTCAACGGGGTTCGGAAAGCCAGGATTTGTGCCGAAGACGTTGTTTGGTCCAGTGACGAATCCAGTGGTGTTTGCTGTAGTTCCGAGGTTGTATGAAGAGGAGCTGTAGCCCGCACTGTTGTAAACCCCGTCGGTCGAGTTCACGTTGCCAAAATAATAAGCATAGGCTGGATTGCTGCCACATCCGGGCTCTGTAGTTCCAGACGGAACCGCTAAAGTGAGGTACATTTGCGTGTAGTTATTGGCGTTGGCTGCGCTGGTCGGCGGATAGCCTATGGACTCGATCTGACCGCAGAAAGTCTGTTGTTGATTGGTGTTGATGAAGTTGCCGTAGGCGGTGCTGTGCCGGATGTAGATGGGAGCGTTGCTGTTGCCCGAACCTCCGACGTAGAGACCAGCCGCTCCGTTGAATATGGCTAGTACGTTGTCGATCACCGCCTGTTGCGCATAGGGCGGAAATCCTCCTTGTGACCCGTTGAAAGTATCGAAGATTACTCCTTCCCCGTCCGTCGAAGTACCCCCATTACATGTTGGAGGTTCGAGATTTTGCCAAGTGAAAACCTGAGAGACGTAGATATGCGTACCAGGTTGTTCATCAGTGGCGACCGGCTGATACACGCTCACTCCGCTGTAGCAATACGCACTGCCGTTGGCGGTGTTGTACGCGATGTCCGCCACAACAGCGAAGTAGTCTACACCGTTCGCTGCTATAAAACCTCCAGCCATACAGTAATTGGCTATGTCATTAATGAAATAAATGTCGTGGATAGGAGAGCCATTAGGCGTGGCTTGGTAACAGGCCGCATACTGGCCTGAATTGGCCGAAACTTCCCAACCTAAGAATGCCCAGTAGGAAGCCTGAACTAAGATTCCCCCTTGGCTATACACAGCTTGATTGATTTTGCAGGTATCGAAAACTGCACACTGAACACGAACGGCCCCGTGGGTTGCGCAAGTTGGGGTTGAAGAGATGGTCATAGCCGCGTAATTGCCCGGCGCTGCCGTGATGCTGTCACCGCATTCTAAGCCGACATGGTTTGGCGTGAGCCACGGCGAACTACTGGTCCCGTTATTCGAGTCGAGGCCCGAAGAAGACATGAAGTACGTCATTCCTAAAGCCGGGAGCGCACAAAAGCAACAGAGCGTTACAAGAAGAATCGGATGTCTCATAAGTCCCTCTATGGAAAAGACGAACAGCACCAAAGCAGCCTGAAAGACCACAGACTGCCGTGAGCCTAGGGAATTGTCGCGGCGACCTTGTTAGATGGAGCGCTCTCCAGCCCAGAGGAGTCGACGCTTGTTACGACGTAGTCGTAGGTGACACCAGTTTGGACTGTGCTATCCACATACGTCGTCTGAGGGTTGGGCGACGAGTTCAGCAGTTGATACGTAGAGCCGCCACCCGTTGACCGATAGCTGTTATAACCCACTATCGAAACAACGGGGTTGGCAGGTGCCTCCCAACTTAGGGTAACTTGATCTGGTACACCAGTGCCGGTCAGACTAACCACCACCACAGCGTTGGTCGACGAGTTGCTCCGGACGGACAGATCACCCGTCGCCGGGACGGCGGCGGTCGGATCGAATTGCATATCGATCGTCACCGCCAGCCCCGGATTCAGGGTGACCGGGAATGTCGCTCCCGACATTGTGAAACCAGTCCCACTTAGTGTTGCCGAGTTTACGATCACCGGCGCCGTCCCGACCGAGACCAGCGTCACAGATTGCGTCGATACCGTGCCTATAGTCACATTGCCAAAAGCCACACTAGTCGGGCTGACCGTCAACGTTGATACCGGGGCATTCGGCTGAACGAGCAGCGTCCGACTAACAGGAGATTTCTGCGCTGCGTTGGGATTGAGGACGCCTACGTTAACCGTGGCCGTCCCAGCGGGAAGACTGATTGTGCTCTGCAGCTCAGTGGGAGAGACGAAGACGGTGGCAACGTCCGTTCCTGCGAGCAACAATTGCGAAGCGGCAACGAAGTTTGAGCCACGTACATCCAGCAAAAAGCTGGTACCAGGTGCCGTCTGTGTGACGGAGCCGCCAGTCAGGATTGGGAGCTGGTTAAGGACTTTAACGCTCAGCGAGGCTGAAGACACTGGTGTTGAGACAGTCGCCGCGCCAATCATTACCGAGTGGCCGGCGTAGATTTCGTTCCCCGGAGTGTACATGCCTGAGGAGGATATTTTGCCGTAAGAAACTTTACCGCCGGCGAAGCCATCGACCGACCACACGACGGCGGGGCCGCTAACGCCGTTGACGAGAGCGGTGTATTGCGCATCGCTGCCGAACCTCACCGCGGATGGACCGACAATGGAGACTTGGGCCGGGGTTTGCGCCTGAAGGACGCTGCTCGAAGCCGCCAAGAATAATACCAGTGACACCGTGTGCCGGTTGCCGCGATCGCAGGTGGACAAGCTTTGTCGTGTGATTTGCGAAGAGAACCTACGCATGGTGAAGACTTCCTAATTCACCTTATCGGTAGACGCGCCATACAATGTTAATCTAATTACGAACAGAGCGAACTAATGAGGGCTTTTCCTCTCGTTTTGCCCAGCGCGACCGATAGGAACCATGGCAGAAAGCTCTGGTGCCTTACGAAGTCCAGTCAGCTCTCACAACTCCGGAATCTACCGTCTGGTGCGTGCTAAAGACCGACCGTCTTGAGACCATACTCACCAACCTTCTCCTGAAGTTCGGCTCAAGGTGCCAGGGGTGTAGAGCATGTTGGGGATTCTTGATGCAGTTCCAGATGATGACATCATCTAGAGTAGATTATCTGGATAATTTGAAGGCCACAGTTGCGCGACTTGATGGCGAGAACTCACAGGTGGGTAGTTGCTAGCAAAAGCCGTGAAGGGCGAGCATAGCCGAAATCACATCGCCTGAATACTTGGACTGAACAGTCCAAGGGTTGGAACATTAAGAATGCAGTCATGCCCATTTTGGATAGATAATTTGCGGGCTCCCTACCAAATCAGTAACGACAAACCGATCACAACAGCTAGTGACGTTTTGCTTTTGCGAAAAGCTACAATTCGAGGGATCTCAATACCGGCTACAGGATAATTTATGTGTGCGGCATCTATCGAAATGCCTGTCATCAAGACACCGACGCCCAACGGAAAACCCGTTAAGACCTTAGCGGATTTTCTAAAGGCTTCGGACAGTTGGCACCGCAGCCATGCCAAAATCAATGGCGGGATGCTCAGCGACCTTTGGTATCGCGGAGTCAACCAAGAATTTAATGTTCAAGCTCCCGGTGTGTATCGTCCCGGGTTTACGAACCGCGCCAAAGGCAAAGTTCTCAAAGAAAGCATTGAAGGAAAACGCCTTAGACTTGAGCGCGATGCCATCTCTCAATTCCGCAGTGCGGGCGCGGCATTCCTTCAGGGGTTATCGAGGACCCAAATTTATTTCTCCGCACAACACTTCGGGATGCCAACAAGGCTACTTGACTGGTCCCACCAATCCGCTGGCCGCTCTGTCTTTGCTTGCGATGGGCAAGACGGAAAAGACGGTTTCGTCTATGCGATGGACGCGAAGCAGATTATTCCCGAAGAAGCCGAGGGCCGGAAGGGCGAACGTCTCTATCGTCAGGTGATGACGATGCGGCATGCGGTGGTGGAATATGCGGCCGGCATTTCCTTCTGGGATGCAATCGATAAGGGCTTTACTCCTCATGTCCTTCCCGTGCGACCTGACGTAATCTCCCGCCCAAGAGCAGGATCACGAGCCGGCACAGGACTAGTCCCGTGGCGATTTCGCGGTCGAGATCAGCGTTCTCGAGGCGCTCCACGGGCAGCAGAGGGCCAGCGGCCGCGACGAAATATTCGGAGTGAGAACTGAAAACGCGCTTTCGTGGAAGGCTCTGGATTCCAGTAGTCAGGCCACTCCCTTTTTCGGATGAGGCTGTCGGTTCCGATCATCTCCTCGATAGCTAAATAGACGCGGTGTTGAGATGCCTTCGTCACGCGTCTTACGTAATCTGGCGGAGCTTTGCTGTCGATGTCATAAGAAACCCCGCCTTCTTCCCGCAGGCGGCTGTCCTTCGCAATCTGCGTAGCGCTCTCATAGATACCCTGATACTTGTCTCCGCTGCCCCCCAGCACAACGACCAGCGCGCCCGGATTGAGGTCTCGGAAGAGGGAGCCAAGATCCTCACTCCACCGATCGACATCTGAGGGAAGTGTCAGAAAGTTACTCATAACGACCAGCCGGTACCTGAGGAGACGGCTTGCGCTCTCAGATGCTCCCACCGGGTCGTATATCTCTTCGTATGCTCCGGTCTCCGGGTCCCACCACGACTCTATTTCATTCTGCCGCTGGTGCTGCTCTCGGATGCTCTTGAGGTCAAGTCCCGTAAAGTTGGAAAAACCGCCGTCGATTGAGCCTTGGCGATTCGTGAACTCTCTAAAAGATGAGAAGAAGTTGATCATTGACTGGCTGCGCTCGATGAAACTCAATCGAGGACTTGGAATCTGTAATTCCGGTACATCGGCAAGCCTTGCATAGTGACTCAACGCACCATAAAAATCTTCGATGGCGAACAGAGATGGCCCCGGACCAGCGCCAATGTCGAGGACCCGCAGGCGGTGGACTCCAAGAGGGAGAACTCCTGCTTTACACATGTACCTGAGTACAGTCCACATTCGACGATACCGTTCGAGCAGGTGAACATAGGCATATGCTTCCGCCGAGAGAGGCTTCTCAAACGTGTTGATCATCGCAGCATGCCCGGACCTCTGGGATCCGGGTCCGAAATTCACCGACCGCATCACTGCGGTAGCTATGTGCTTGCCGGAGGGTGTTGATCAAAAAGTCAGAGAGTTCACCAGAAATAAGCTCAAGCCTTTGGCGCTCGTATCCCGATTCGTTCAGCCAACCGAGGAAAGACTGTCCGTGAGCTTTGAGGATCTTTCGCCAGGTTGCAGCTCTCCGAAAGCCAGTTTCAGTCATGTATCCTCTGGACGGGATCAACGTTCACAGTATCCCTGACGCGGACGATCAGTGCCATCCTCTTCGGAAGATGGTTAGCTTCTCGCCTGTTTTCATCATCTCGTTGGGTCCTCTGACAGGGAAAATGGACGCCGCTGCAGCGCGCGTTTTTGGGTACTTATTTCTTGGCTCGAGCTCAAGGCACTGTACGTCTCGCTGATGAAGCGTGACCTACTCCTATCGCCGAGCACCTTGCCGGCGCTCTGAGCAGTGCCGTCGCTGCGATTGTTTGGTCGAGTAGCAACTGGATCTGTTCGAGTTCGCCTTCTGCTTGGTGGCAGAGATGGGCAAGACCCTCCACCGCTCGGCGAGCGGCGCAACAGTGAGCACAAGCGAATCCGGGTGTCAAAGCCCCTTGAACAATCCCCATGCACTCCCCTCTGATCTACACTTTGTTAACATCCATCGCACCACACCCGGGCTATACTGTAGACACCAGACGCCTTCAACAAATGGCCGCTTAGGCGATCATCACCCCTAAAAGCGAGATCAAGTGGACTTGCAAAAGGCCGCGGGTGATACGGTAGACGGAATAGTCGCGACACTCAAATTTCTAAGAGCATACGCTCGCGATTCCATCACGTTGATATTCCGCCCATCGTCGTTTGTCCGGCAGTTCACTACCAATGGAGACAGCAGGCAGCGCAACTCCTACCTTTTCTTGTTCACTACTTGAGGTCCGCGTTTCGGGAGCCCCCGACGCTGAGATTCTGTGAACTGTGCTGGTGACCGCACTAGGACGTGGGTCGAAACGGCGGCGCTAACTCAGTTCAATACGACCAGCCTGTTGTTGGCAGGTCCAGAATTCGGGTTTTGCAGACATCGTCTTCCGGTGTCTCAGAGTATTCCGATGCCCTGACGGATCGATGGCATTTGGCCGACTCCAAGCGCCGAGGTCTTGGAGACATCCGCGCTGAGTTGCGGATGGAGCTTAGTCATGTCGTCTGTAAAAAGGGAGGCCTCGTGGCTGGCGCGGGAAATAGAGACGTATCCGAAGCGGGAGTTGAGGAGGTCCGGATGAACGCTGGTGTCGGCATTTACCAGGACGCGCTCTGCGGTAAGGCCCTGAGAGCTGTGACTGGTGACTGCATATCCGTGGTCAAAATGGCGATGTTGTTCTGCGTCGAATTCGACCCGGCGATTGTTGTCAAGACGAGCGGCAATTACTCCCCCCGATGCGACGGACTCGATGACGGCAAGGTCGCGATTCGCGACACCGAGCGACTTGTCCGGCGCGGTGAACTGGATGCGGTCCCCCGCAGAAAATTCCTGCAGTACTTCCCGATAAACGCTAACGCCGGTGAGCCGTCGCGGATCGTAATTGGCTAGCTCGCCGGTGGATTTCTCGACCGTGAGAAGATTGGAGGCAGCGTTGATTCCGGCAACCGTTCTATACTCACCCGCTTCGATTTCGGCGGCCTTGCTTCCGCGCGTATAGCGGACAACATCATTCAATTCGTAGCGGCTGGCCCAAGAACGTTCAGCACCCGTCATGTCCTGGCGCTGGACGAGTATTCGGAAGCTATGATCTTCCGGTGCAACAGTGCCGTTCGCTTTCAGTTCCTGCCGGACCGCGGAGTTAAGTTCGCGCCTTGAGGCGTTATCCGGCGAGACGATGAGTGTTCTTTCAGGAGATTCAACGTAGCTTCTGGCAATAGCGCGGTGGCGCTCTTCAGCGTTGGGAATTTCCGTGACACGGCCCTGTTTCTGGAGTGCATGGAGCGCAGGGGCTACCTGACCAGTGGCAAGCATCTCGACGGCTGATTTGAGTGCCGGGTCCTTCTGGCGGACGATCTCGTCAAGTTTAGCTGTACGCATTCCAGCTTCCTGCAATTGCTCAAAAGGTCGGCCCGCTTCAACGCCCTGATGTTGGCGGGTATCGCCGATCAACAAAACACGGTCCCGAGGAGTGAGGCGGGATAGAAACTCGCGCATCTGGTTGGTGCTGGCAAGGCTCGATTCGTCTACAAAGTAGAGGTGTCTCTGATCAGGGGGCACTGTGGTGGCCGATCGGGCGAGAAATCCTTGCAGCGTTCCAGCCTCAACACCGGCCTCACCCAACTGGCGCGCGGCCCGAGAGGTTGGAGCAAACCCCTCTACCTGATATCCCTGGCTTTCGGCAGCGGCGCGGATGACGGAGACTGTCGTAGTCTTGCCAGAACCCGCGAAGCCCTGGATGCCCTGTATGCGGTCTGGTGCGCTCAGAACATCCTCAACAACGGTCTTCTGGGAGCGGTTGAGGTGCGGGTGCTGGTCGGCAATTGAGATGGCTTGTGATCGTGGTAAGAGGGGCTCGGCGTGGTTCCGGCCTTGGCGTACACGGCTAAGAATCTCGTGCTCCGCCGCGATGGCCTTGGCCGTTGTGAATTGGCGACCTGGCATGGATGCCCGTTCCACTTTCTGAAATTCCCCTGAGGCAATGCGGGCATCAAGATTGCCTCGAACTTGGGAATAGGTGACGTCACCCATGCCGCGCCGGAGTCCGTCACGAATCAGTGCGCGCTCATCGACTACTGCCTCTCGCTCAAAATTCTTGTCGCGGGAAAAGGTAAGCGATTCCCGCACGCGGTCGAACGAATTCTCAGGCTTCTCCTGGTGCTGGACTCGCTCCCGTGCCGCGCGCACAACTGCGTCGGCCTGGTTGCCGAAGTCGGCGGCGAGCTTGCGATGCGCAGCCATCACTTCTCCGGGCGAATGAATCTCCTTCTTGTCGCGGGTCGAGTGCGCGGCAATCTCAGCCGCCTCCTTGCCGTGCCGACCGGTGCGCTCCAGATACTCGCGAATCTGCTGACTGCGGGGGCTGGACGCATCCAGATATTCCTGGCTATATCCCTTTACTTCCGGGGCACCGCTTCGGCCAACAGTAATCTCATATCCCAGCTCCCTCAATCGGTAGGTCAATTCGGACTGATAGACGGCTGTGGCAAACTGCTGCGAATCGAAGAGGCTTTGCGGCTGGATGGCGCGTGGCTGACCGTCCTCGCGCTCAGTAATATTGAAAATAACAGCGTGAGTATGAAGCTGCGGCGCCACATACCCGTCCACCGGGCGAGCCGTATCGTGCTCGAACTTGGCGGCCACGAATTTGCCTGTTGTCTCGGGCGGATGGTTCCCGCCAATGCGCGCCTGCGTGTACTGTTCCAACTGTTCAAGCGCGATGCGGACACTGTCACGGTGCGCCACACGTACGCGGTCATCGCCGCCTACCAAAGCCGTCAAAGAAACAGATTTCGGGGCGGAGAAAGTTGCGTCCCATCCGGCGCGATGCTCCATCGTCTTGATGGTCTTGCCGTCTGCATCTTGGTATTCGTACGACGCTCGCTGGCGAATAAGCTGTTCGCCCGTCTCCGGGTGCTGCCCCTGACTCAGCTTGGTAAATTCCTCGGCCGAAACCGCACCGGAAAGCCCTAACTGCGCAGCGAGACGGCCTTGCCACTCGCCGTCAACGACGCCGCGTTGCGACCAATAATTCTGCTCCCTTGCGGTGAAGTCTTTCTGGTGATAGCTCTGCGCCTGGCCGGCGGACAGCGGCTTTGAGATGGTCAGCATGGGCAATTACTCCATCTGGTGCCCCGAAGATTGGACCACATACTCCGGTGCCAAAAGATTACCTTGTAGTCCCTCCGGCTCTGGCGGAAGAGGAGTGCTTGGGACAATCAGGTCGTCCATCTTGCGTTCGTCGAATCCTGGGTTCTTTTCCTTGAGTGCAATGAACGGAAACGAGAATCGCGCTACGTGGTTGCCGTACTTAAGGAAACCTCGTAGATCGTCCAGGCCCGATACCTCAGAGGGCAGGACGAGAGGCTCTGTCTGACGGTCGAGCGCGAAGTTCTTGCCTGCGCGTGAACCGTCGTAGTGCGTCTCACGCAGGCGTTCGATTTCGACTTCACCGATGGCTTCGCTCACCCATTTGGCAGCCCGCGGTTCCGTGGTTCGCAGGAAGATTTTGGTGGCTGGCTGGGAGAGCATGGCCTCGGCATCCTGCCCGTAGCGAGCCTCCATCTGGCTGCGGCCCTGGAAGCCAACGATGACCGGATTCTGCGACTTCCGGTTCTCAGTGATGGCCGTGTGAAGCTGAGGTAACCGCTGTAGGCTGGCCAGCTCATCGATGACGAACCAAACGGGTCTCTGGTCCGGCATCGGCTCGTTCAACAGACGTAGAACCAGCGTGTCGATCCACAGACTGATGAGCGGGCGGAGCGCCTCGCGCATCGTCGGGCGCGATGTAATGAAGATCCATCCGCGCCGAGTTTCGGCCCACTGGGTCGCCGTCCAGGCTGAAGTTGTCTCGTCCTCTTTGGGCAGCAAACGGAAGCTGTCGGCACTCATATTGAGCGATCCGAGAACCCCGGTCCGCTGTTGCGGAGCCTTCGGATCGATCAGCATCCAATACTCGGTTCCTTTAACGCGGCGGTCTATCTCTTCCGGGTCGGACATCCACTTGACCAAGTCCTCGGGTGTCGGTAAGTACGTTAAGAGATGCGCGAATATCTTTTGCGGAGCCTCGACAAAGAATCGGTTGGACACCCCTTCCGGCTGGTAAAGGGAGACGGCAAGGGCTTTGGCTTCGGCCTTGCGTCGCAGCTCCTTCGACGGATTCCAATAGGGCATCCGGGCATCAAGTGGATTGAGGACGATGTCGCCGCGGTGTGGATTGTAGAACTGCTTCACGAATTCGCAGGCCGGGTCATACACGATTGCGCTGTCCCCTCGCGCTTCCACTTGGTAAAGCATCTGTCGAATGACGCTGGACTTGCCCGCGCCGGTGTCACCTACGATCAGAAAATGCTTATTCTCGGCGTCCCGCGGAATCCGCAGTGGCAGCTTTGAGTCTTCAGTCTTAATGCCGATGCCGGTCCCTGCCACGGCTTTGGTGAACTGTTTTGCGTTTACAAGAACGGGACCTTTGAGGCGGCGTCCATAGCGAAGGTCTTTGATCCGTCGGATGTCCTTCGGTATCGAAAAAGGGAGCTGCAGAATGAACGCACCGATGCCAAAAACGAACTGTATGGTGAAGAGCCTGTATACCGGAATATCTTCATAAATCCAGTGTGCAATCCACGCATGGAGTGCCTTGTTCTGGTAGTTGCGGAGTGGTTCACGGGAGAGGAAAAATGTGCCTTGTTTGGCTGCTTGGGGAGTAAGTATCAGAGGCAGTGGCCGCCCTACAAACTGCGCCGTGGACCCCAGCTGCACATCACGGTCCAACGCTGGGCGGCGGCGCGTTTCTCCGTCCGAAATATAGAGCAATTGGTAGGCGCTGACGGGATGCGTCAAACCAGCCGTCTCACTCCGCAAGTAGTATGGAAGGTAATAGCGTTGGAGAGGGAGAAGACTGTATTGAAAGTGAATGTAGACAAAGACTCCGGTCAACATGCACGCAAGCAGAAAGGCTCCGAGCGTGTAAACGTAACCGCGCGGCGGCCAGATGATGGATTCTTTCCGTCCCCATTTTTGAACAGTGGACATGGTCATTTCTCCCTATTTCCGACTGCGCTTCGCGAGGAGTTCCAGTGCCTGCGTAGCCTTGGTTGTTTGAACTCGGCGGAATAGAACTGCGAGCTGTTCCTGGGCCAGCTTGTCGCCACGCAAGAGCGGTTCCAGCGTATTCATCAGGAGCATCTGGATACCGACAAGTTCGGTAAATATGTGCATCTCCATCTCCGAATGACCCGCAGAAGCTGCAGTCCGGAGAAGCACATCACGCGCCCATTCACTGGGCGTCTTCGACTCCCGCAAGGCCGCGTCTTCAATGGTCTTCGACTCGGCCACCGTGAGCTTTGTGCTTAGGTTGAGAGAGCGCCGATCGCGTCCGCGCAGTTTCTGCGAACTCCGCTCTTCGATCACGTGAGTCTCAGCCATCTGCTACCTCTATGTTCAAATTGCCGGTATCTTGTCAGATACCGCGTTAAGCGAGCATCGTTTGTTTTGAGCGGTATCTATCGAGATACGAAAGTATCTAGGCAGTTCCCTCGAAGGGGTGGAGTGTCATATTTCTTCCGGTGCGAAGCACCGTTGTGCTTCCGCAAGTGAATTTGAAGCTGGATCACGCCTTCTGTTCACGCACATGGGCAATGGTCTCCACCCCGCCTGCTGTCTTCCTCTCGGCAGGTTCGGCAGCATCTGCAACGCCGGTCTTGCGGATACGGAGACTGGGCGGTACTTGACCCGCCAGCGAGGTCTTTAGAAACTCCTGAAAGTCGCGGTCCTTCGAGAAGACATAGTTGAGGGCCTTATCCACCACGTCGTCCGCAGTTGCGTGGATAAACGCGGCGTACTGATCCACTTGTGTTGCGGTGGCCTCGTCCAGTCGTATCGAGGCGCTGATTTGGCGGGTTTGGATGATTTCGAGTAAGGGCATGTTGTTCTCCTGAGTTATGAGATTAGGCAGACTTCGTGCCCGGAATCGTGCGTTGCGCAGTGTGGGCAATCTCTCTCGCACGCGCAGAGCAAATGGAGCTCGGAATCTCGAAACGGCGGCGTACTTCGAGCATCGTGACTATGTCCTCCAGTGGTATGCCTTCCATGAGCCAAAGGCGTGCCGAAGCGACATCGACTGTGCGTTGTGCGTAGTAGAGGGGAGATGGCTTGTCGGAACGTCGTGAAGCCAGTACTCTCGTGAGCCTTTGGGCGTCCTTCCCGCCATTAAGTTCCTGCAAAACCCAAGCCCAATCGAGTTCAGAATGAGTCTGCTTGCCCGCATATTCCATTGGCCGGATGTGAGCGTTGGAAATCATCGGGTTAGTAGCCGGAATGTCCAGCTGGAAATCATCGGGGTTCGAAGTACTGCAGTCTGTATATTGGACAGTCACGACGTTGGCGGGATCATATTTTTGGTTGAAGAAGCCAGGCACACGCAAAACCCGATTGCAGTCGGTACAAGCGGGATCGCCTCCAAAAGTGAAAGCGAGTGACTTAAGCGTGCGCTCCTGGATCTCGAAGCTAAAGCGTTCGACACGCCAGAGGACCTGATATTTGTCCGGCGATGTCGAAATGATGGCGGTCGGCTTGGGAACTCTATTCGAGTCCCGGAGTGCAACGAGCTTGACCTCGCCGTCAGAATCAATATCCAGATACAGATGCCGCACCGAGGCGACACTTTCTTTGGTGCGCTTCCGAGTGCCGGAGCGAAGCGGATTGGCCGCAACATAGATGTTGGCTCCCGCCGCGTTCTGGTATGCTAGCCAGCCCAAGTAACGAGGTGCAACGGCATGTTCTAGCAGTACGACTCTCTGCGTGACCTCGACCGGTTTCTCGCGTCGCAACAACAACGCGATGAACTCGCCGGGCGCAAAGCATCGGGTCAAGAAGTCATCCGCCATTTGGATTGATCTGCGGTACTCAAGCGGGTTCATGGTCCACCTCGTAGATTGGTTCCATAAGGAATCGTTTTGTGCTTCGGTCGTAGCCCTTCAATGCCAACACCTCACGGATGATTCTTCGTCCGCGTTGACGCTCGGCATGGATGATGAATTCGACAGCCTCGCCGATCTCCGCTTCGACATCTGACAGCGCCGCTTGCGCGTGGGAGCGCATCACCAGGTTGGCAAAACGGGAGAGCGCTCTTGCCGCGGAGTGGGCGTGGATCGTTGCCAGGGAGCCGTCATGCCCCGTGTTGAAGGAGTCGAGCAATGTTCGTGCCTCAATGCCCCGCACTTCTCCGAGAATGATGCGGTCCGGCCTCCAACGGAGAGCCGACTTCAAGAGGTCGTCGAAAGAGATCGCGGCTTTGAACGTATGGGCCTGACATTCGACTGCCAGAATGTTCGGCTTGCGGATGCAAAGCTCTGCGGTGTCCTCGATGACGACGATGCGCTCATGCTCGGGAATCGCCTGGGCCAGAATCTGAAGGAGAGTCGTTTTCCCGCTCCCGGTTCCACCGCTTATGAGTAGCGTCTTTCCGCTGCGAATCTGCGCCTCAAGGAAATCCGCAAGTGCCCGCGTTAGCGTCCCGCGATCGATGAGGTCGTCGATAGTGTATCGATGGCTCGTGAACTTTCGAATTGTCAGGGCGGGAGCAGGACGCACAACCGGTGGAATGACCGCCGCTAAGCGGCTTCCATCGGGGAGCTGGGCGTGCAGGACGGGGTTGTCCTCGTCCAGTCTCTTGCCGAGTTGGTTGGCTATGACTTCGAGGCCGGTGCGCAGTCTGCCTGCGTCGAAGGAAATGGCCTCTTCCCGGCGAATGATTCCATCCCGTTCATACCACCATGACGCATCAGGATTGCACATGATCTCGCTGATGCTGTCATCCAGTAACAGCGGCTCGATAGGACGGAGGAATGGAAGGATCAACTCAAAACTCATATCGGAACCTCAAGCCAATGGAAGCCCAGCTGTAAGCCAGGCTTCCGCGAGTGAAAAGGAAGGCTAGAAGGGCACTTCCTCTGAGGCTTCCTGCTGCTGCTCTTCCGGGGCCGACTTCTCCGCGCGATCGAGCTTGAGGATCGAAGCCACCCGGATCTCCCAAATGCGCTGCTTCGTCTCAGCCTTCTGGCTCTTGCTGCCGCCCTCTTTGCTGACGTACTCCCGGCTGCGCAGCTCGCCCTCCACCTGGACGTGTGTGCCCTTGGTGAGCTGGCCGGCGAACTCGGAGAGTCTGCTGAAAACGACGCACCGATGCCATTCGGTATGCGAGACGTACTCGCCGCTCTTCCTGTCTCTGTAAGAGGACATTGTGGCGAGAGAAAAAGTGGTAAAGCTGCGTTCATTCGCGGTGTGAAGCTCTGCGTCGTTGCCGAGGAAGCCGATGAGATTTACTTTGTTCTGGTACATGATGGTGTCTCCGTGTTTGAATTCCCGATCTTGCTCGGGTCACACCGGGCGGAGCCATGCGAGAGGCCCCGGCTCCCAAGCGCCAAGCTCTGCATTTACGGTGGGTCCGCCGAAGGTGGAGACCGTAACCCAAAGGGCGGCGTAGCCGAAGCAGAAGAGCGCCGTGCCGCCGGGCGCCCGACAGGCCCGAAGCAGTGACCGAGCACGAGCCGGGATACGTTTCGGGAGACACGGGCCGGAGCAAAGTTTTCGATCGCATCCTGGCTGGAGGCATCCACCCTTATCGCAGCTGTCTTAGAGCGCCCATAGACTCCATAAGAAGAACGCAGGTCGCCACCGTCGTTCCGCGTTAAAGGGCTCTGGTTCGCCTTCTCTACAATGCACAACAACAAGGGGAGGAAAGTAGCTGGGTTGTCAGCATATGCGGGCACGGAGACCTCTGGGAATCCGGTTGGGTGCTTAGCTGAACGCCTGGTCGACGCGGAAGCGCACGATGGTCAATCCCAGCGGGTTGACAGCTAGCTCACTGTTCCTGACGCTCGGGCTAAAGACGTATGTGACACTGGCTGTCCATCGTTCGCGCTTGAGTTCGCCATGATCTGATGGATTCGTATAGACTTTCTCGAATTCGATGCGTGCCGAGTACGGCGACTCCCGGAGGTCGTCAAGAGCAACATTCTTAACCTCAACGTCCACATACGGGAGCATACTGTCTTGCACGTAAGTCTGGATAATGTTGCTCTTGCGTTCATGCTCAATGACAGCGCGCTGCACATCGGCATTAAAGAAGTAAAGAGAGTTCGTCTGATCCCGCTCGATCGTGAAGCGATTACGGCTGAAGTAGAGCTCGGCCCAGCGCGTGAGGTAATACTTGTCCTCAGCTTCTTGTGGTCGGAATTGAAAGTTGCGATAGTCGATCGCTTCGGCCCGGCCCACATCGTTGATGCGGATGATCATGGGGTGCATATTGGCAAGCGCTCTCTGGCTCTCGAATACGAGCGCCGCTAAGGTAAGACAGACCGCGACGAGCACAAGAATGGTGACCTTCAAGTAGGTATTCATGACCAGCGGATCGCCGTACTGCTCCAGATAACGTTCCGCTGCACGCGTGATTTCGGGAGAGTCTTTCGTGTTCGTATTCATCGGTCTGTACCTCCTACTTACCTCGACCTTAGAAGCGCTGCTGTAACGACACCCATGCCGCCGTCATGACCGCCTGTCGAGCCTGAGAAGATGCTCATGGTAAGCGCGGGAATCTTGAGCAGGATGTAGACGTTCACCATGACAAGGATGATCAGCAATGGCAACTGTTTGCCCATTAGACCTGGATCGGAAAAAGCCACGATGTCTGAGTAATAGTGGGCCAGCAAAGTACCCATGATGCTGAGAACTGCGGCTGCCAACACCTTGTAAAAGCAGAACCCAATGAAGGCGCGAAGCCAACCCCAAAACAAGAACTCCAGCTTGTCGAAAACAAGAAACGGAATGAACACCGGGCCAACCAGACCGACAACCGCGCTGGCAATCGCGCCGTACGCTACGATGACGCTTACCACGGCTGAAAAGAATGCTAGGATGACTTGAATCAGAATGTAGACGATAGCAAAATAGGGATTTGTTAACGCCTTTATTATGCCCGGTCCGCTCGTAGATTGAGCTTGATCTAACATGCTCAGGATAGTGGTCAAACTTTGAGTGCCGATGATCGTGACTAGGTATTGCGCACCACCGTTGATGAACCCTCTCATGGAATAGCCAACGCCTGGGATGGTGTTGTCGTAGAACCTCACCATGACGTAAGCGAAGGTGATGAGCATGAAAAAACTGAGGAACTTAGCCATACTGAAGCCTGGGCCTCCCTGGGCGGATGCCAAGGCCTCCTGGACGCCGAACCATACCAGCATGATCGTGGCGAGAGCGACACAAATATGGAGCCCAAGCGCATCGATCGATGGTGCTGCTGCAGTAGTTAACGAATCGCATCCTTGAGTAATCCAGTTGAGCATTCCCATAATTCGCCTCGCTCTCGGGCTTGAGTAACCTAATAGTTCAGGGCCTGCGCTGCGCCGTTATTGATGGGCGCAATGTTCGTTTGGTAGTTATTGTTGTAGTCCGCCGCATCTTGAGACCCGGCCTTCATAGCGTCCTGCTGCTGCTTCTGGTCGACGATCTGCTGCAGAGTAATCGCTTGCTGCAGCTGGTTAGCCTCCTGCTGCTGCCGGAGTTGGAGAAGCATGGCTTGATTGATGCGCTGCATAGTGGCCATGTCTGTTTGTTCGGCTGGATCAACCGAATGACTTGCAGATTCGAGGTTCTCGATGTCTTGCTCGCGCTGGATCTCATTGGATCTCATGGTCCCAAGAGTCTGGAGATTGCTTTCGATGATTGCATCGCTCAGGTCGGTGGTCGCTCCTTGCGCGGCGATCTGCTGCTGACCCGAAGTGCTGAGGGTAGGGTAGCCGGGTACAATTCCGGTTCGCGGAACACTGGCGAACTGGTAGGAATATTGCGCGTTCGAACCGGTGTTTGCCGTATCCATCACCGGTTGAGAATTGCCGTAGGTATTGGCGGCTTGATTCAACAACATCCAGTAGGTCGAAGGCGACAAGTAAGGTTGGTAAAGAATCTGCGGCGCGAGTGACATTTGATACGCCAGGTTGTAAGCGGCGATGGCATTGTTCGCTAGCGTCACCGTGTTGGTGAAAATCTCTTCCCCTTGTGCGATCTGCTCGATAGCATGAGCGGATTGGGTGGGATCGAAGACGACGCCCCCTAATTGCGCCTGTGCCAAGCCTCCCCCGCCCAAGAGCGCGAGAGTTGCGATGGTCATGAGCAAACTTTTCATGTCTTGGCTCCTTTACCGTTAAGGCTGGTTACGTTCGGTTGCTACCTACTCTCGGCCGAAGGTGTTAAGGGTGCTTTCTGGTCGATTCGATGGCATTCGCTTCCTTCTCACCTTCTCGGCAGACCTCGACCGATGTGCCTGATTGGAAGCACTTCTGCACTTCCTTGCACACCGCTGCGCTATCATCGGGAGCGCAGCGCTCTTGTTTCCTGCACCCGCCAATTGTCACACTTGCGCCAACGACGATTGCTACGGCCAAAATGGGTTTGTACATGAGAACCTCCCTAGAATGTTTGAGGAATATTGTGATTACTATAGGCCGGTAGCAACATATCCTGGGTGAAATACACCTTCACCCGGTGCCCTTCCCGAATGGTGATGGCGGGGGGTATTTGC
>Ga0302325_10010825_pt1 | contig 19709 bp, 7 predicted proteins | sample Palsa_T0_2_FD_201948 | JGI IMG/M metagenome (GOLD analysis project Ga0302325, IMG submission 201948) | Peat permafrost microbial communities from Stordalen Mire near Abisko, Sweden - Palsa_T0_2 | ecosystem: Environmental > Terrestrial > Soil > Palsa > Peat permafrost | place: Sweden: Abisko...
GATAAAAGTTATAAAGTGCTAGCTTTTAAAGAATTTGCACTTTAGTGCTTAATTATTATAATATATTATTATTAAAGCTGCTTATCTCTTTGCTTTAATAGCCTTTATATTAATAGAGGGAGCTATAGAGCTTAAATGCTAATATACAAAGCATTTAGCGCATTAAAGTTAATAAGATCTTATATTATATAAAAGTTCGACTAGAATTTAAGCTATATAAACTATAAAGGCTATAATTGTTAATCTTTAAAGAGCATAGCATATGCAATACGCTACTCGGGCTATTTTATTGCTATATTTATAATCTTAGTAAAGAATGCGAAGTAATTAGTAAAGTATATATAAAAGAAGTAAAAAGTGGGCAATTAGCTCACTTTATAGTGCTAATATTAAAGAAGCTTTAAGTGCAAACCGGGCTTATAACTATCGCGCATAATATAAAGTAAAAGGACAAAATATTAATTGTAAAATTGTCTAATTCTAAAAGCTAGGCATAAGAAGTGAGCTTCCTTTATATATATACTAGGAGCGGCAAATTACGTGAGCACTATATGCATGTGCGCGTGCCTAGGCGCGAGCCTAAGGCATCCACCCACGCGTGCGACATATAATAAGTTAAACTATTGCAAGTAATATAACTTTGCATATAACTATCATTATATATTTATCTCGCTATATCCAAGTTTTATATATTGTAAATTGATAGCAAATTCTTGCTTTTGTTTTTATTTAATTAAGATATAAAAATAATATATTTATATTAAAGGGTAGATTAGGACAATTAATTCTTATCTACTACGCCACCCCTTTATTTATATCGCACTTTAGCGAGATATATTCGGAGTACACAATCTTGTATATAGTAATTAATAACTTCCCTTTTATATATTATAATAAAGCTATATAGCGTATATATATAACTTAATAAAGGAGTATAAATATCACGATTTTAGACACTTGTAAACTTAGTTTAGTTCAATGTTGGGCATAAGTCGGGTCGGGTTAACCTAGCCTGCTACTAGGTTTTAAACCCGACTTAGCTAAATTAGCTAGGTCGGGTTTACCCCGGAGTAGCTAAACCCGGGGTTTAACTTAAATTTATATATATGTAATTAAATTTATAGTGTTTATATAAATAACTTCATTTTTCCAAAAAATAATAAATGGTTATTAAAACTTTATAACCTTAACAAGCGCTCTTTTAGAGATCTTAGCACATTAATATATCTTCTTTTAATAATGCTCTTTTAAAATCTTTACAAGGTTTTTTGTTTGTAATACCACAATGCGCGCTATAGCTTATAAAATCGCGTCGACAACAAAGATTAGTTTTTTTGTATTTATTAAAGTAATAGCGAATTAATAAAAACAAAAGAGATATATAGCTTACTACAAATTATAAATGTCGACCACCTCGAATTGCAAAGTAAGTTTACTTAAATAAGCACACTTGGCTTTATTAAAGCTCTTAAAATGCAACGTGTATTAGCATAAAAATAACTTATTTGTTATCGAGAATATTCTTGGCTATAACAAGAAGATTTAAATTTGTCATATATAAGATAATTTCAACTTTAAGCAAGTAAATAAGACGTGGAGTATTAGTAAGAGTAATAATTTAACGCGCTATTATAAAACTTATTACTTTGATATTTTTGCTATAAAGGAATAAAAAGAGTAAAAGAATATCGAGAACTATAATAAGATAGCAAGCTTTTTTGAACTTAAATCATTTAATAGTTAAAAGAAGAAGTTACGATAACTTATTTTAAACTTTTTTGTTAAGAATAACTTATTTTTCCAAGTTATCAATCAAACCTCTTTTTGAGACTTTATTAAGCATTTAACAAATATTATAATTTCGAGCTCAAGATCCCTTCGACAAGACTTCAAAGACACATTCGAATGCGGCTAAAAAGCAATTTATTAAAAGCTATAAAAGCATATTAAATTAAGAGGACTCGTTTCTTTAATAATAGATTATTAATCGGCTAATAATTAAAAAGAATTTATGGCTATTATAATATATATTATTAATAAGGACATATAAGAGAATATTGCATAGGTTTTTGATATAATTAAGCTTTAAAAACTTGTTTATTTTAGAGTATACTTTTGCTAAAAGCTCTTGAAAGTTATTAATCGATTCGATATTATAAAAGCTTTATTTATAATTACCCACAACAATGCTAAACCGAATAATATTATACTTAAAAAGCTAAAAATAAAAGTTGAAATGCGATAAGAAGCTTTTAATAAAGCTAATTAAATGTGGTATATAATAAGGTTTAAAGTTATAATAAAAGGAATTTGATATAATGCGCATATAATTAACTTTATAGTTTAAAATAATAAGCTTCTTCGATTTAATTAATTAAAGCTTAATTAATGAATTTTATAAGATTATAGCTTATTTTTATTTATATAAAATGCCACGAGATAAAGCTCTCCTTTACCCCGAGTATAAAAAGATAATATTAATTACTACTTTTTATAAAATACAAGTCTTAATATTAGCATTTTGCCGACGCTAATTTAAATTCGCTTTTAAAGCTTAATGTTAAGCTGCTAATATTAAGCATTACTATATACTCTTTAATATACTTGTAAAGTGGAATGTAATAAAGGTTATATTAAAGAAGTTTTATAATATAAAGGACGCTATTATTGCAATAATAGCAATATAAAAGTATAATTAGTCTTTGACAAGTTTAATTTAATGTTAAAAAATAGGTTATAGCAAAGGAATTGCTTGACTTCTTTTTTATATTTTTAAAAATTATAATAAAGATGCAAGTAAACAATTATTTAACTTTTAATAATATTATTCTACAAGTTTATACTTTGATAAAGTGTTTATAAAAAGTTATTGATAATATAAAGAAGCTTAATATTAAGATATAACAGTTAAAAGATATAGCAAAGATAGCTTAAAATAAGCTTAATAAATATTATAATAAAAGTAATAGTCAAGCAATTAGCATTATAATAATAATCTGCGATCCTGATATAAAGGAGCTCTTTTTGAATAGCTATAAAAGGACAATACAAAGTCGATTAATCGAGCAAAGACCCACTTTAAAGTTATATATCAACAATATAAAAAAAGAGATTTAAAGCTATAAGCTTATACAATTCTTAACTTTAAAGTATTTATATTGCTATTTGAGAATAATAAGAGTAAGGATAACAACATGTTTTAAGGCTTTATAAGCAAGATAACTAATATGCTATTAATAGAGGTAAAGAACTAGTTAAAGGGTAATACTCTTTTTAAAAAGGCTAAGAGTAAAGAAGTATAAGCTTTTTAAAAGAGCAAAGGGTACAACTTTTGTATAATTTCATAAATAGCAAAGGATTATTTAATAGTTTTTGGTGCTTTGGCAGCATTGGAGCGCGTCTTTTTAAATAGTGGAAATATTATTATAAAGAAAAGGAATAAAATTAAGGGCGAAAATACGCGCTTTTTATTATATTTAAAAAGCTAGGGTATACTTGAAGAAGATGAAGATGAATTAGAAGCGCTTCTAGAACTTTAAAAAGGCTTATTAAGCTTTACCTAAAACTTTTTAAAAAAGTGCTCTTGTTGTAAAATAAATAAATAAATATTATATTTTAAAACTTTATTATTGCTTAATTAGGAAATTCAAAAGTGTTAAAACCTTAGGTTGGCCTAGGTTTTAGTGACCCCGCGCTTAACACTAGTTTAGTTTAATTTAATCAAGTTAATTAACACCAATTAAATTCCCTCTATTTACATTAGTGTATTCAAGGAATACTTAACTCAATTAATTTAATTATTATTAACTTAATTATAAGAGCCCGTGACTAATTATTAAATATAAATAGCAAAAATGCTTTAATGAAGTTAAACAATTAAATAAATTATTATATAAAAATTATAATATAGTAAATTTCTAAATTTTTTGGTTTTTTTTTAAATATTATAAAATAATTATAAGAAACTTGAAACAATTAATTTATAGTCGAATTCCAAAGTAATAAAGATATCAAAAAAAATGTAGGAAATATATTTATATAAATAATAAAAGAATTTATTTTATTAGAAATTAATTATTAACTTTAAAGCATTGGAAATGATTTTAGCTTACATTTTAACCATCTTACCCATAATAATATTACTAACAAGGTGACTAAGAATTTTAAAGAGGGAAAAGGGCACAAAAACAACACAATAAAACAAGGGGGTAAAAACATATATAATTCGTGTTCCTTTGTGTGTCCTTAACCTTTGCTTAAAGAGGAAGAGGGTAGAAGTGAGGGTATATATACACAAATAGCAGTCGCGTGCAAAGCTACGCGACTATCCCTTCGACTAGGCTCGGCGATGATCTATGCAATATCGATCCTAGATTGATCCTAGATTGCTATTAGATTGGATCAATCCGTATTAATCCTAAGCAAAATTGCCCCTTAGGCCTAAAATGCCTTATAATATACTAATATTTAGATTTTTAAATAACTTTTTATTTACTAATTATATAATAAAACTTTTAGTTATACAATTACTTTACTTAATTCTAGTTCTTTATTAATATTGCATTTAAGGAATTTGGACTTAAGCCTGTCTTAATATAGTATAAAGAAGGGCAAGAGAGTTTTTGTGAGGCTTGCTTAGCTTGAGAAGTACCTCTTATATAAATTTACTATATAAGGTACTTAACCAGGACTTGCTAAGGATCGATTTGTGGATCGATCCAAGCCGATCCTAGATTGATGTTGGATCGATCCACGTGATCCTGGATCATCGCCGAGTCTGCCTTCGACTGGTGAGACATTGCCCACGCCAGGCATAAAAGCTAAAATCGTCAAGCAGGTATGTACTACTTAGCTGTGATGCCTGGCGTGGGCAATGTCTCACCGGTCGAAGGGATACATTTCCCCACTATAGAAGTAGGCTTAAAAATACTATATTAATATTTCTTAAAAACTTCGGCTTAGTTAATGTTGCATAAAAATGTTATTGTGTGTAATATAATATGATTTTTGGAGGAAAATGGGGGCGGAAGCTCGGCTATATACACGAAATGGGGTCACATGACCTAAAGTCATGTGAGGTGAAGTTTCAATGTAATAGTTAATCTTTAGTCCTTTTTCGAGCTAAGCAATACTTTGCTTTTAAGATTTTTTAGTGCAGCTTTTAAAGTCTTTTCTTAGCTTTTTTGTATTACTTGTTTACAAGTTAATAAAAGAGCGGCTTATTAGTAGATCTGGTCCCTCCGGTTCGCCAATATCTCCGGTTCACTGTATAGGAGCCTCCAACTGGCCAATTGGAGGCCCGAATACGAGTCGGGCATCCCATTCACTTACTTCTATTGGCCAACTGGAGGGCTTAAGGGAGCAGGGTTAGGAGATGAGGCTAAAAACCGAGTACTAGAGCTTCTAGGGGTGCCTTGAACATCAAGATATTGATCAGGGCGGCCATGAACTCGATCACGCGGCGTATAAGTAGGGTTGAGGGTAGACATAGACATAATAAGGTAAAAGAAGTGATATTTGCGATGATATTTGCAGTAATTGCAATAAAGTATGCAGTGAAGTATGCGGTGAAGTATGCGGTGAAGTTTGGGCTATGTTATAAAACTCGAAGAAATATGGCTACTTTTCATTCAAATATTCACTTGAATCTTTGTAGCTTAGAGAATGAGAGCATGATTTTGGGCGTTTTTTGGTAGTAAAACGCGTGTTCCATATAGAGATCTTCTCCCCTAGTAAATGATGACCGGAGTGATTAGCAGCCGGCAATCTCTTGATATTTTCCCCCCTCAAATATCACTTTTTCTATTTCTAGGTAATATTTTGCGTATAATATAAAGGATTTGCGTATGATATAGAGGATTTGCAGTTCTAAGTAAGACGTTGTTTAACAAATGACAGCTGCGTTTTAATTTTTATGATTTTAATAAATATTAGTACTAGTAAATCGGAGATGTGCTGATCCGGGAGGAAAGCATATGTTACGGTTCTGGCGCTGGCATGTGCAGCGCTACCGTATACTGCTATTCCTGATTAGGCTAAGGCTAGAGGGTTAGCGCACCCCAAGGATATTTAGGGGGCTTCCTGCCTTCCTTCCTTCTCCTTCCTTCCTTAGCTTTGTATAATCGTAATTGAGACCCTTCTACCTTTGCCTTCTCTTCTAGGCCCAGACGCTGGCGCTCGTGACAGCATAAACCGGAGGCCTTTACCTCCTATTAGCCAGTGGGAGGGCATAAACCGGACGCCCAGCTCGTATTCGGGGCTCTAGTTGGTGGACTGGAGGCTCCGGTATGCGAACCGGAGATATTAGCGAACCGGAGGGACCAGATCTAGTAATTATGACTTTTAAAATACTATATTTTTCTAGCTATTATTAATATTTTTAAGCGTTAATGCCTTTATAAAAGAATAATTAGCCTTAAGCGTTTTTAGTAGCATTTTTGTACTCTAATTAAAAGTTTAAGCAACTATTAAAATAATAAAGATCTTTAAAGCTTTAATGCTTTTTATAATAAAATTTTTTAAAGCTATAGCAAAAAAAGTTATTATACTCTTTAAACGTTATATACTCCTTGCTAAGCTTATTTAATTTAATAAGATTTGATAATTTAGCGCTTGTTTAAGCAAAGGCTATTTTTTTAAAAAAAAAATTATAATTAAAAAGTCTTTTGCTATAATTGTTCTTTTAAAGGCTGTCTTGTCCTTTTATAAACTTTAAAAAGAGTTTATAGCCCTTTATATTCTCCAGTTTATTATATTAGCTATCCAAAACTCTATTCTCTTTTTTAATATTATATATATAGCAAGTGTTATAAGTAAGTTCACATGTAGTTGTTAAAGTGGTTTTTAGATTAAATTTAAAAAAAAACTTGAAGAAAATTAATTTAAATTGATTATAAACAATGTAAATCTAACTTAAATTATCTTTATAAATTATATATACTATATGGAAGTTTATATGCCAAAATATCAAAACTAGGTATAATATAAAAAAAAGGCTATAATTATTATATAATGATATTATTTATGCTTTAATTGCAAGGGTAGTTTTTCTAGCGGGCTGGCCCGCTTATACTAGTAATAATCGATAGCACTAATAAATTAATTAGTAATCGATTAATTGGCTGATTAATCAATCATTTGTTACTCAGTCCAATTAGAAACCATACTACTAGATGCTGGCGAAAGAAGAAGCGGGAAGCTGCCGCGTTAGAGTTGTCTATTGGCGAAGATAAAGAAGAATAGTATTACCTTACATCCTGGAACCAGCATTGAAAAAGCCAGCCATGAATGTCATCTGGCGAGCCAATGCGGCGAATATCTCGATGTAATCCTACATCGTTTTCTCGTTCAATAGCCCGAAACGTGATTTCACCACACTGAATCTCTCCCAGAGACAGCTTCATGAGTCCTGCATTACAAGATAATCCAGCAGCATTGTGCTGCATTCAAGCTTCAGGGTTTCCTCCCACACTCAACAGCCACCCAAATCCCTCCCTGCTCTTCTCATAAAACTCCTTCGAGAACTCAGCCCGAGAAAAGAAAGTCCAAAAGCCATGCGGCAACCCTGGAAACAAATCAATCCTCGTCTGAGCGCCCTCACACCTCACCACCTCCTCATAAATTAACGCATAATCCCTTGCCGGATCCTGTCCCGCAACTTGGAAATAAGTAGGCGGCAAAGCCTTATGGCCCGTTGGCCACAGAAACGGTGATCGAAGAGGAGACTTTGGATCGGCGTTGTAGACACGCGCGAAGAGATCGAATGCTGGGGTATTGAAGATTGGAGCCGTGGAGTTCTGGGTCCAAGAGACAATACGATTGTCCGATGCGTAGGGCTCTGGGAGTGCACCAGGGAAGCAGGGCAGTGGGACTGAGAGGAATAAACCCGTGAGTGGTGGGGAGAGCTTTTCGTCGCGGGCGAAGTGGGACAGTGTTATTGACAATGTGGCGCCTGATGAACTGTTTCGCGTTAATAACTTCTTTCCTTTATTTTCGATTTCGCTGTCGAAAGACTCACGTTCCGCCAAGGACGAACCCCTTTTCAGGGTCTGCATTCCACAATCTAAAATTCTTGGCAATCTATGACAAGGTCAGGGAAAGAATCGGTCAGGGCAAGAGGCGAAGACGAACCCATTGCAATATATCCCAGCAATCCTCAATGGGCACGGGAAACTTCGCCTCAGGAGCAAGCCTATGCTCAATACTAACAGCAACACCACCTCGATCCCGGACCCAATTCCTACAATTTCGTTCCTCTTGCGTCAAATCTCCCAGACAGCACCCGCCTCCATGAATCATAACTAGTAGTGGTCTGTTTTCTTGTTTACCGTTGTAGACTCGAATACGGTTCTCATATCCATCGCGCATGAGGATCATGAGATCGTGTTCTTGGACGTCGGGCCATTTTTCGGACTCTGGACGCCCGGCTCCCATCTGCCTCAAGGTTTCGATTGTTGTTGTTTTCGTGACGAGCTGCCAGTCCGGACTTGGGAGTATGGAGAGCAGTTGCTTGAATTCTGGATTGATATTTGCGAGTGAGGACCAGTCTGAGGGGATGGTGCTTGTCGACATTGCTGCTGTGTCATGTGATGTAATTGAGTGGAAGAGGGAAACAGCTTTGAAGGATGGATAATGGGGGCAAGAAAGGCAGGAATGCAGGATATTTTCCCGTTTGTTAAACCTTTGACTTTGACTTGATATACCAGACTCTATAAAGTGGTGGATGTGTTAGGGATAGGACTGACTAAAGAACAGACATAATTCGTGCAAGGTACTTTAAATGTTATCTAGTATTTAACTGCATAAAGCAAGAAAGGCTGGAATACAGACAGCTGATTGGCCAGACCACCCTGCAATTTTAGCTAGTTCGCCGATAAAACCCCTGTAAATAGGTGATAATTAAAATTTATTTCCACCTGTAGGTACCTTTGTAGTACCCGACTGCACTCGCATTGCCGATAGGTATTGCAGGTTTTTGGGAGGTTCCCGTCAAAATATCAAAATTCGAAAACACTAAAACACGAAAGCAGTAAAATATAAAAACACCAAAATATAAAAAATATTAAATTAATAGTATACTTTTAAAATTGTTACTTTATTTAATACATTTTTATTGTTTAAAGACAATCAAAATATTGTATAAAACAAGCATTTATAATTAATATAAAATTATTTTATTTTATTGAATAAAAAAGATAAAAAAAATAAAAACTATTTTTTATATAATTAAGCTTATAAGTTATATATATAATATAAATATAAGATTTAAGCGCAATAAAGCTTATATTAGCAATAAATATATACTTTAATAGTGAGTTTATACTTTAGTAATAAATTTATATACATTCTCCGAAAGGTTGCCCGCTGGCAGGTGTTCGCTTACTCATCGCTTGCCGCTTCGCTCGCCCTTAGCTCTCCCTCGCCTCCCTCCATGCTCCCCCGTGCTCTTGCTCTGCTTAAGGGGCAGCCCTTATCCGGTTAGCTCTTTGCTAGGTGTCGATCTTCCTATGCAACTTTTGGCGATGCCCTGTAATGGGCATTTTGTCTATGCAAGCAGCTTACGAGAAGTCCAATTATAGCTTTATCTTAAAGTCTCTGGGAAGCCGACCCTAGGTCCTACTAGGCTGTCTTGCCACACAAGTGTGCCTTGTCCTTCCTTTTATAGCAACTGTTTTAATCTTGTCTAGCATATATAACCCTTATCCCGTTCTTTTTACACCTTATCATATTCACTTTACCGGTCTTATACTCGCGGATCTTGCTCTTATCCTTAGCTCTATTAAACCCTTTATTTGTCAATTATAATCCCATCAACTCTTGTCTTTATTACACTTATTTGTAGCACGTTATAGTTAAGTAGCAAAAGAAGACTATAGCCGATATCTTCGATGCTGCCGAGCTAAATGGGGCATAGCTAGTTAAGGAGACCGATATTAACGGTGACCCGGTGCTTAGCGTTATTTAGCTTAAAACTAAGATTAACTATAATCGAATGCTAAATCTCTAAGATGAGTACGTTTATAGCCCTAGCATGCTTGAGAGAGAGCATTTACTAAGTTTCCCCTCCACAAAATAGATACGAGAAAAGATATCTTAGAAAGAGCCTTTACGATTTGCAAACACTAAAGCACTTTATAAAATATTGTGTAATAAGCTAGAATGCCACGCAAAGAATAAACCGGAGCACGGGCGAGAAGAAGAAAATCGGGTATATTATAGTAAGGCAAAGATTTATAGATTTTCTTGCCGCTTAATAGCAAAGATCGTAGAATAAACAGATTCCGCACGAAGTATCGTTATTAATATATCGAGTTTATACTTATTTTATCTTTAAATATTACTTATCTTGCTTACTTCCTCTAATATATAAAAACTGCTAAGTTCCGAGCTACTATTTTAATAGAAATGCGTATACGACATTACTTAATAGTGCTATATTTTCGAATTATAATAGAATATATATGGACGAAAGATTAGTATTAATATAGCTATAGGGGAACTTTAATAAACAATTATAAGAGATAACTTTTAAGCATTTATAGTTCGAGTAAAGTTAGTAAGTTTATTAAGTTAATTGCGCAAAAAGGCTCTAGCCGCGGATTACTATATAAGGTAAATTTACTACTCTTATAAATCGATAGAAAAGTCTAATTATAATATAAAAGTAGCATATGAACTTTGTTGTGATTAAGAATAAGTAAGGGGAGGCAAAGATTGCTATTTGCCCGATTAAAGACGCAAAGGGAATGTTATTAACCCCTTAAGGGTAAGTTTTTTTATTAGAGACCTAATGTTATTGCTTGATAATCGAATACAAAATTTAAGAGGCTATAACACGGGATATATAAGGATATAAAACCGCTATTCGCGTGTGTTATGCTTCTCGCACTTGCAATTGCCTTAGCAAATGATGCTTTCTAAGATTATTACTTTAAAGAGGAAATTTTTGCAATTCCCTTGCTACTTATAAGCATAGTATACTATCTTCGAATAAAGGAAAAGATGCTAAAGGTGCCTTTCTTTTAGAGATTTAATACAAACGGTCTTATAAGCTAGATCGAGAAAGCTAGCCCGTTAGCTACTCGAAAGGTAAAGTTAAGCTATAAGGCCGGCTTTTTAGTTAACTTTACAAATTATTATAATAAAAGGGAAGCCCTTGTTAAAGCCGAGAGTATATTTAAGTAGACCTATCTTACTATGTTATCTTAAGGCTTATAGTTATAGCAAATGGCTATTCCGAGGATGCGAGGAAGTAATTTGCTAGATATAAATGTGACATCTTCTTACTTAGATATGCATCCTCGATAAGCACAATTGATAGCGCTACTAGCTAGTAGGGTACTAGATCACGCGGATTCATGTTTGAGGTCTTTTGTGGCATGTCTTTGCAATAGTCGCCGCAAATAGAGCAATCCTTACTAGCTAAAGTTATAGCAAATCTAGCTTAGCAACCCGACTTTGTAGCCTTTAGCGAAGAGATCTTAGGCTTAAGCGAGAAGCTTAAGCTCCTAGTTAAGGGGGATAAGATCAAAGCTCTTTGCAATTACCGCGACAAAGTCTATTAGCGTAAGCGCTAACTAATATTTAATAAGCTTTAAAAGTGGCAAAAGCTCTAACTACGCAATATCCTTAATACGCAAGCCTCTATTATATCTTTATTAAGTTTCTTTAATTATATCTGTCGTCTAGATTTAGCACGTGATAAATTAGCGTTATTGCTCTTTTTACAAGTTCCGCTTTATAGTAAGGAAGGCTATAGCGCTATTTGCAATATAATCTATTTGTATAAAGAGAATCCGAAAGTGGCTTATTGCCCTAGTTTATAGCCGAAGAATGGCTATTGCTTAAAGGCAACGTGTGCTCTATTAATAGAATCGTTTATAATCCCTTTAAAGAGCTAGTTACCTTTAATTTAATAATTATAGCTAACTCTATTCTCGCAAAATTCCGGTAGCTAATTAATAGGACTATATCTTCCGATGTTAAACGAAGCATCTTAAAAACAAGTATAGCTTTATAAAGCTATGCTTTTAATGCGACAAGTGGATCACTAATGCTATTATATAGTAGAACCACTACTAGCAACACATTAATAAATATGAAGAGCTACCGGCATAGTATAATTAAATTAAGTATAAGTATACACTTGCAACTGCAGCTTAATGCATATTTTGCCTCTTTAATCCGAAATTGCTTGCTATTACTAGGTATAAGCAATACAAGAATATCTATTACTAGAAGGAGCACTAGAATAACTACTTTCTTGAATTAGAAAAGGCATATAAATTAACTATTAGTAGAGCTAAAGCTATTTTGTGTCTTAACTCACGCTATAGCTTAGCTCTTAGTTTTGTGGACGACTTATAATATCACAGTTAAGACGCTTATTGCTATAATCTCTAAAAATTTACTTTACAAGACTTTAAAAGCTATGCCTTATTAAAGGAAGATCTTAACTATTCGAGCGTACTAATAAGGCTAGACGAGAAAACGCAAATAGACTTCGTTAATAAGACTATAGAAACATTACCGACTTTATGCCTTAAGCCTTTTGCCCTTAAGGATAATACAAGTATTAAAAGGAAGAGGGAAAGGCCGAGGAAGCACTATGCTATATCACTTAAAGGACTACGCTTTCTTGCTCCGAAAAGCAAGCTTAGTGCGAAAATAAAGAGAAGGCGCCTAAGGAAGTATAATAGTAAATTAAGCCTAGCATCGGCCTTAATAGTCCAGGGGAAGCTTAAAAGTAAGATAATAAGGGGAAGACCGAGAAGGCATTATAGCGTATTATTTACAAGGTTATCTTATCGTTTAGCAAGCCCTTAAAAGGATAATATGCTATACTTCGAGTCTAAGAATGGGTTAGAAACATCAAATAACAAATCCGAGAGTGAATTTAATTACGTGTTTATAGAATTAAGCGAGTCTTACTTTTTATAAGGGGGTTATTAGGTAAGTAGCAAGAGAAGGAGGAAGGACAATTACTAGATTGCGTTATCTAAAGCCACGCTACAAGTTGTGATTTATAATATTACGCATATAAAGCGCACTAATTTAAAGAATGCTATACTAGCAAACGCAAACTCACTTATGCTTAAAAAAAACAAAGAGATTAAGAGAAACAATTTAGTTAAACTTAGTAATAATGCAAATATTGTCATAAATAGCGATATAGCTAAATGCAATACGTGCTCCTTATTAGAAATATAAGCGATGTCGGACGCAAAGCCGAATCGAGTATGCGAAGCTAGAGTATTAGCATTATTATTGCTAAGAGATGTTATAAAAGTAGTATAAGTTAAGCTTAAAAATAAGAATAAAGACGGTTTAGTGTAATAGTATCTATATTAAGGAGCTAAAGTCGGTTTCGCTATTATTATGAACTTAAAAGGTGTAATAGAAGGTTTAAGGGCCTTTATAGAAAACGACAAGGGAGAATATGCAAAAAAGCCGTTTTAAGTGCAAGTTATATCCACGTTAGCATTTAATATAAGGTTTAAGATAGTTAAACTTTGCTTACTATTAAAGGAGCTAAATAGTTTAGTAATATGCAAGCATTTCGAAGATATTTAATTTATTTTAAAGAGGGAATTAGAGAATACAAATTCTCTTATAAACCTTCTTGCTTTATAGCAATAAGGAGTTAAATAGTCTATTAAAATTACGATATGTTATTTTGATTTGTTATAATATTATATTTATTATAATCTTTATTTGTTAAGTTTAAGTCTTGCTTTTTTAAGATAGCATAAGACTTTTCTTATAGCTTAATTATATTTTATAGCCTTAACTTAACACTACTTTGCTAGTAACCTTTACTCTTATATATTAATTACTAGTCTTTCCTTATTTGTATAAGCATCTTCTATTATTCTTTGTAACTTGTTTATCTTTAGTTTAGCTTGCTATCTTATTCCCTCTTCCGATTTAGCTTGTTTTTGCTATTGCATAAGCTCTCTTGTTTGCATTTCTAAGCGGTTTTGTAGCTTATAAATTCTCGAACTAAAGCTAATACTACCTTTAAGGCAATTTATATACTTTAAAGTTAGTTAAAGCGCAAATAGAGATATATAAAACTATTTACTATTATAGCTATACTTCTAGTAATATACTTGCTTAGTTTTTCGTTCTTAATTGCTTTAAATAAAAGGCCAACTTCTTAGTATAACTCTTTTAAAGCACTAATCGAGTAGTCGCTTATATTTTTGGAGAACAAGTGCTCTTTGTCGCTTAACCTCTCTTAAGCATATACCTTATTAGGGCCGGTTTTAAGCTATACTTGAGAAGGCTTTATTATAATCCTTAAACTATTGTCTAAAACGCTTTTGTTAGAGATAAGGAACTAATAAAGTAATATAAACTTTACTTAAATGCTTTAATAATTTCTCTTTGCATTTTCTATTTTACTCGGAGCAATTTAAATTACTTAGTCGTTAACTTATCCTCTTGCAATTTATATATTATGCCTTTATAGCTAATAAGGGGAACTTAGGATATTTCGGATAAGGTTAAATTAAACGCATACTTGGGTAGTATTTGATTTAAGTATTATAAGTTCGGGAAAAGAATAGCTTTAGCTAAAGGAATTAGTAAAAGGAAAAGCCTTTAGCACTTGCTATAAGTCCTTTAAAATACTTCTCGTATTTTCTAGCTCTTGCTTCAAGTCCTAGTTGCGTTTGCTATAATTAGCGATTTAATAAAGTGCCATTTCTAGAAGCTACATTTGTAGGGGCAATAGTTTCTAGAAGCGCCATTTTTGGAGGCTGCATTTGTGGGGGTAGTGGTTTCTAGAAGCGCCATTTCTAGAGGCTGCATTTGTGTAAGTAGTAGTTTCTAGAGGCGCCATTTATAAACCCTAGTCACTATTATAACGATAGTAAAAGGGTGACCTATCTTAATCGACATTTAAATTAAAGCTTACTGAACTTTATTACCCTTATAACGTGTTCGATTAAACTCTTCTACTACTTACTTATAAAATATTCAATTAAGCTTAAAAGTTTATAAGCATTTATATTATAATTATTTACTTATACTTAAGATATTTTAAGAAGTTCTTGTATAATAATAGAGCATATAGTCTTATAATATTAACGCGTTTATAGCACTACGCTCCCCTTTTATCGACGTCACATCGTTTAAAGCTAATTATAGCTTCCGGATTATTATAGACCTTTAAACTCGAGCAAGTATCTTAAGGACGTTTTATATTTAGTATAATATGCAAACTCGGTCGTTAAAGTAGTAGCGTTTTTATACAATTAACTACTTTAGCTATATTAGATTATGCACTAATAGTACTTGCATTTAAAAGTCTAGTTAACCCGAATCCTTTCTCTTTAAGTAGCGAAATGCTACGAAGAAGCCTTAGCCCTCTTATTAACTTATTACTAGTAACCCGATGCTTAGATTGTCTAAGCATAAACGCCTTTACTATTCCCTCGAACGAGCCCCCGCTAGTATATATATTATCTCTTACTATTACTACACGCCCGATATTTATGCCCTAGTAGCAACTAGAAATTGCTACATCTTTAAATGGGCAAGCTACACTAATTGCTACAAGAATCACAAGTGAAGACCCTTATTCCTTCTTTAGTATATTCGATACCGTTCTCCTAGTCGATAACTCCGGCTCTATAGCCGGCCCCTTATAGCGCGAAGTTTCATAGGCACTTGCTACTATTGCCCCAATTATTATTAAATATAATAGCGATAATATAAATATCTATTTCCTAAATTATAAGTCTAAAGATGCAAGTAAACTCTTTAAGGGCGTTATAGCTATAAGATATAAAGGCATTAAACGCGCTATTACTATTACTAATATCTTTAAGCGTGTTAAACTATAAGGAAGAACCCTTACCGGTATACGCATGCACAATATCTTAAAGCCTTATTTAGCTAAGTTAAAGAAAGCGATAGGGGAAAGCAAGGAAGTTAAGCTAATAAATCTTATCGTTCTTACAAATAGCGTTCCTTTAACTAATGTGGAGTTAATACTGCTATTTGCAGCAAAGAAATTAGATAAGCTCGATGCATTACTATTTTAGGTTAATGTATAGTTCTTTTAGGTAAGCAATAAGGAGGGCGCAAAAGAAGCACTTAAAGAGTTAAATAATAAGTTAAGCGGTAAGGTTAAGGGTAGCGTAAGGGATATTGTTAATACTATTACTTAGACTAGTAATAAAAGCCCTAGCGATAAAGGTGTAAGCTTAACTAGTAATGGAATTTTAAAGGTTTATTTGGGGAGTGTCGTTTAGCGTTTAAATCGACAAAATAGACAATAAGACCTTAAATAGGATTATATAATTGTTTATCTAGTTTTACACTGTGCATAATCTTTAATAGGTGTAATATCATCTAAGAAGTGTTTTGCGATTTTCTCCTTTGCTTTAAATACTATTATTACTGCCGTTTAGCATAAGAGGTTAAGAAATTCTATGCAAATAATAAAATGCGCTAAGCAAATTAGCCTAATATGTTAACCTAGCCACTATAACTATAATATGGAGTATCTAGTAGCTACTGCCAAAAAAGTCGTGTCTTTAAGGGTATTACTTTTCCGGTATTCTAGTAGTATAAACTATAGCACTAGCTAAATTAAGGCTTGCTATTAGTCCTATCTACTTTAGACTTATTTTAGCATTTTATATATCTTAACTATAAAGTATAAGGCTATAAATGATAAAGCAAGCTGCAAAAAGTCTAAGCTTAAAGTATATAGCAGCTTTAAGCGGCCTAAGAGCTAGTTTGTGGAGTCTATAAAAGAGAGTTGCGGCTATGCAAGAAGTTGCTAGGACTATAATTAATAACTAGTATAGCTTTTAAAGCTTTGTGTTATAATAGAATTTGTAATAAATAAAAGGGATAATTAATCCTTATATTAAAATTGCAATGCTTAAGTAATCGAGGTTATTGCTTAAGATTAACACACCTTTGCTATAGTTTAATATAATATAAAAGGTAGCCGAGAGAAGAAAGTAAATAGCGACGCTTAAGAAGAAGATTAAGAAGATAATAATGTTGCTTAGTTTAGTATTAGGTTACTAGGCATAAACCTTGCTTTGCATATAAAATAGAAGAGCTACAAAAATAATTGCGCCGAGAAGGTGAGTATAAATATTTACAAATTCGTTATAAATATATCTTAAGCTTTTTAAAGATTAATAGCAAGATCTAGAAGAAGGGCAATAGCTAGCTAATATAAATTCATTGTCGCGTTGCCAAGTAAGCAACTAGTACTATAATAATAAGGGGAAGCAATCGGTAGCTCTTTTAGTTTAAAGCCCGTCTTGTGAACTATATGTTTCTAAAAGCTACTACTTGCGTTAGCGTAAATGCGATCTTAATTTATAAGCTATATCGATTATAATATATAATTAATAGAGACGAGGATGCGATTTTGTTATTAGTTTAAATTGATTAATCTTCTATAATAATACTAAGTAGCTAATACGGTATAACTAGTAAATAAACGCAAAAGCAAAAGAGGCTTTTCTTCCCCCCCTTAGCAGCTATAAATAGCGCTGCCAATTGTGGACTTAAAACCTTAGTTATTGCTTTCTTGTTCTTTTTACCGTTAACTAGATTTAAGCGACTATCTTAATTAGCTTTTACTTCTTTAGTCTAATTATACTAAGGTAATTGCTTTTAAGTAATTGAAATTTAGGAAATAGTAACCTTCTTAGATTTTAGGATAACGATGCTAAGGAGACTATTCTTTATAAAAGCTTAAACACGGTCTTAATCGACGTAAATATGGAATTTGAAAGCCCGACTAAACGCTTTTATAAAACGCTCGAAAATCAAGTATTTCTCTTAAGACTATAGTAGTTAAAGGGTAGCACGTTTATCTTTAATAGCTATTTCGTCGAGGCTAGATATCTTGCTATCCTTAGTTATAGCATTCCTAGTTATAATTCCTTCGATAAGTCTTATAAGTGGGATATAAGAGGCATATAAACGCTTAAAGTAGCCCCGAATAGTTATAGTTTGCAAGTTAGTAAATTCGATCTTAATATTGTCCTTAATACTTAGCACTTCGCTATAAAGATAAAAAGAATATAAGAGCTTAATAAGATTATACTTTAAGCTAATTGCCTCGTAGTAACTAAAGAAGCAAATAAGGTATAAAGGAGTAAAGGATAAGTTAAGAGTATCGGTTGGTAGTAAGATTATTATTAAAGGGAGGACTATATTATAACAAGTCGGCATTATCTTAAGAGTTAAAGGGACTATATTTATATTATATCTCTAAGGAATATTATAAAGAGGCTATTTTAAGGGCAAATAATAAGAATATAGCATAATAAAGCACAAGTAACTAGTTTTTGCAAGCGGCGCCTAGCTTTAAAAGCTACCCCGAACAGGGACTATGCCTTTTATGCGTTGCCTTTAAGTAGCATATTTGTCCTCTTTAATATAATAAGATTATTTACTAAAAGAGGACTAATTACTTGCTACTAGCATAACGTCTATTGGAATACCCGCTTAATATAGACAAAATAAAAAGAATTAACTTACTAATAGCAGCTATTTAGGGAGGCTAGCGTTAATATAACCGTTCTTTTCAAACTTGACTTCTAAATTAGAGGATATTGTCTCAAGCTTCTAAGCTCCACTTTTGGTCGCCAATCTCTACTTCCGGCCCCGGCAACTCTGTTGGTTGGAATATAGTTTTCACGTGGTGGCAGTGTTCCGTGCCCGCCAACTAACCTGGAGAATTTGCCTATAAGGGATGACTTTTCCCCTTATTTTATATTTTACTTAACCACATGAAGGGAATTTTTCTTGTAGCAATTAGTCTTACTAATCTTATCTTATATAACGATTTAAGCAAGAGACGCACCGATAATAGTAGTCTCGCTATTCAAAAAGTAAAACGTCAAGTAATTAAATCCAAACGCTCCACGGCTTTAAGGGCTTATAACATATAGAGTGAAAACCCACTTAGCTTTAGCGCCTAGACTAAGCTTAACTTAAATTTTTACTTGAGAGTTAAAAACTGACCTTAGCAAGTATAAGGTATAGCGAAACTACTAACGACCTTGTAACCTTATACGGAATTAACATGTTTTTTATTTATCGGGGGATAAGCTTTCAAATAAATAAACGTATATTGCGAGGCTAAGAATAACTAAATTTTAGTAGTGCAGCCGTAGATCTAGCTATTATAAACTAGTTAAAGAAGTAGAAACGATAGTTATATAAATCTTATTTGTGTACCTTATAATTCTAAGAACCCCTATACTTCCGGGAGTAGCAGGAATCCTAGGAGGAAGGCTCCCGGGAGCTTAGCGGATTCTAGGAGTAAATATCCTAGAACTTTATAGGCTTATGGGAACATTGTAACTCCCGGGAAGAAAGACCCCGGGAGTAATCTGGCTCCCGGGATAGCTTCCTGCTCTAGTCGCATCACAGAAGCCTAAATTAGTCACGCTTTACGTCTAAACACACGGAGCTTAAGAGTTTAATAAGTTAGGTCTTTTTCATATTCATTTTGAAGAACACGGAAGCTTCCTCGAAATAGGTTTGCACTCTCTGTTAGCTTCCCCTTCAAGAACGCCTCCTTGGCCGCGTTAAGCTTGGCCTTAGCCTCGGAGCTCGTGTCAAGTAGGCGTGAGGTTTACTCGATAGATGAAAGCATGTTTTATTAATCCGAAAGGACTAAAACGGCCGAAGCCAGATATGGCCGCGGAGCTAGATTT
>Ga0302325_10010828_pt1 | contig 19705 bp, 16 predicted proteins | sample Palsa_T0_2_FD_201948 | JGI IMG/M metagenome (GOLD analysis project Ga0302325, IMG submission 201948) | Peat permafrost microbial communities from Stordalen Mire near Abisko, Sweden - Palsa_T0_2 | ecosystem: Environmental > Terrestrial > Soil > Palsa > Peat permafrost | place: Sweden: Abisko...
GGCTGGTCCCGACCGCAGGACCGGTCATCGAGCCGCGGCTTGATCCGACCGGGCAGCGGGTCGCCTACGTCAGTGACGGCGCGCTGCATGTCGCCGAGCTGGCCGACGGCAGCGGGCACCTGCTCGCCGCACCGGAGCACGCCGACGTCACCTACGGCCTGGCCGAGCATGTCGCCGCTGAGTCCATGCTCCGGTACCGGGGCTTCTGGTGGGCGCCCGACGGCCGCCAGCTGCTGGCAGCCCGCGTGGATAACACCGGGGTTCTGCGCTGGTGGATCGGCGACCCGGCCAGTCCGGAGCTGCCGCCGCGGGCGATCAGGTACCCGGCCGCCGGGACGGCGAACGCGGAGGTGACGCTGCACGTCCTGCGGCTGGACGGCACCAGGACGCAGATTGCCTGGGACCGGGCAGCGCTGGAGTACCTGGCGACCGCGGACTGGGATTCCCGCGGCCCGCTGCTCTCGGTGCAGAGCCGCGACCAGCGGACCGTCTGGATTCTGGCCGCCGATCCTGCCAGCGGCGACACGACCCTGCTGCACGAGGAACGCGATCCGGCCTGGGTGCAGCTGACCTACGGCTCGCCTCTTCGGACCGCCTCCGGGCGCCTGGTGCACGTGTCGGACCTGGACGGATCCCGGCGCCTGGTGGTCGGCGGTATCCCGGTCACTCCCGACGGCCTGCAGGTCCGCGAGGTCTGCGACGCGGACGGGGAGGCCGTCTACTTCACGGGCATTCAGGAGCCCACCGAAGAGCACCTGTGGAGGTACGAGCCGGCGGCTGGCCTGTCCCGGCTCAGCGACGGGCCAGGCGTTCACGGTGGCACCGCTGCCGGCGGCACCGTGGTCCGGTTCTCGCGGACCGAGGCGGGTCACGCCGCCGCCGCCATCCGGCCGGGCGCCGCCCCTGCCGCGATCGCCTCCCTGGAGGCCGAGCCCGTCATCCGGCCGCGAATCACCTGGCTGAGCGCGGGTGCGCGGGAGCTGCGGACCGCCCTGCTGCTGCCCTCCTGGTACCAGCCGGGAACGAGGCTTCCGGTGCTGCTGAGTCCCTACGGGGGCCCGGCCGCCCAGCGGGTAGTCCGGGTCCGGGACAGCTTCTTCTGCGAGGACCAGTGGTTTGCCGACTGCGGCTTCGCCGTCCTGGTCGCGGACGGCCGGGGCACGCCAGGCCGCGGCCCTGCCTGGGAGAAGACGGTGTACGGCGACACCCTGTCGGTCGCACTGGACGATCAGGTCGAGGCACTGCAGTCCGTGGCCGCGCAGTTCGGGGACCTGGACCTGAGCCGGGTCGGCATCCGCGGCTGGTCGTTCGGCGGGGCGCTGGCGGCGATCGCGGTGATCCGCCGTCCGGACGTGTTCCACGCGGCGATCTCCGGTGCCGCGCCGCACGACCAGCGGCTGTACGACACCCACTGGCGGGAGCGGTTCCTTGGCCTGCCGCAGGACAACCCCGATGGCTATGCCCGGTCCTCGACCCTGACCCAGGCGGCCGAGCTGACCCGGCCGCTGCTGCTGATCCACGGGCTGGCCGACGACAACGTGGTCGTCGCTCATACCCTGCGGATGTCGTCAGCCCTGCTGACGGCCGGGCGGCCGCATCAGGTCCTGCCGCTGTCCGGGGCGACCCACCTGCCGACCGACGAGAACGTCGTCCGGCAGCTGCTGAGGCATCAGCTCGGCTTCCTCCGGGCCGCGCTCGGAGTGCCGGCGCCGGACGCAGAGCCGCAGGCAGGGGGCTCTACACACGCCGGTTCCTGAGTCACACTAGAAAGATGGACCTGATCCCGCGTGAGTACGTGGCCCTGCGGGGCGGCGTGCTCAAGCGGGTCTACAGCGTGGAGCAGCCGGACGGCACGGTGATGCTGGGCGATCACGGAGCATGGCTGGCCAGCCGGGCGGCGCGCTGCTCCTGCGGGAACGTCTGCCGCGGCTCGGGCCGCACCTGCGGCGAGCCCGCGTGCATCGCCCGCCTGGACTCTGACTGATCCCGGCCGGGAGCTGCTCAGATCCGGCCGTGCATCGCGCGCAGACCCGGGCGGCGCCGGCCGCTGACGCACGCCCGCGGAATCGTGATTCGCTGCTTACCCGCCGTCAAAGCTTCATAAAATCGTCACGGGCGCACTTACCAGACGAACAGCCACGGGGTAGCGCATGGATGACCGGCATGACCTGCTCACGACGGTCGCCCGGCGGACCAGGTGGTGACCGGCAGCCAGGCGGCTGACCTCAGCCGGGCCAGCATGATGATCGGGCTCGGCCGGCACGCGGACGCGGCCCGCCTGCTCACGACGCTCCTGGCCAGCTCTCCGGACAGCACCAGGGGCTGGTGCCTGCTCGCCCGCGCGCAGCTCGGGGCCGGCCGCCACGCCGAGGCAGTCACGGCGGCCGCCAGGGCGAGCGCCCTCGATCCTGCCGACGACTGGCCCTGCAGGCTGGCCAGCACGGCGCTGCTCGGCCTGCACAGGACGGGTGCGGCCGTGACCGCGGCGGCGCGGGGCCGCCAGCTGGCGCCGCATTTCTGGCGCCCGCATGTCTGCCTGGCCCAGGCCGCGGCCGCCGACGGTCAGCTCCGGCTGGCGGCTGAGGCCGCGCAGGCGGCGCTCGCGATCGCCCCGGATCAGGCTGACGTGCACGTCACGGCGGGCAAGGTCGCGCTCTGCCAGGGGAATGTATCGCTGGCCAGGCAGCATCAGGAGACGGCGCTGTCGATCGAGCCCGGGCACAGCGGTGCCGTCAACGAGCTCGGCCGGATCAGCCTGCACGGCGGGGATCCGGCGGCAGCAGCGGGTCACTTCCTCACCGCGGCGCGGATGGCGCCGGGGAACGGGGTCTTCGGCCGGAACACCGAGCTCGCACTCGGGCGGCTCGCGGCCGGACTGGCGGCACCCGCCCTGCTGGCGGCCGGGCTGTGCGCGGCGGCGGGCGCCTTGCTCGCGACCGGGCACCAGGTACTCGCTGCCGGACTGGCAGTCGCCTCCGGCGGCGTCGTGACGCTGATCGTGCTGCGGGTCATGTCCGTCGCGCCTGGCGCGCGCCGGCCCCTCGCGCGGCTGCTGTGGACCCGCTGGCGGCGGCCGCGCCGCATGCTGACGGCGGCCGTCGCCGGCCGCCGGAAAGAGCTGGACTTACTTCACGGCGGGAACGCCCAGTCCGGGCGCCGCCACTGGCCGGAACCGGGCACGCCGACCACAGGCCATGGCCGTCTGTCGGCGAGCAGGCCGCCAGCGTCACCCCGTGCGTGCTAGCGGCCGTGCGACCCCGGGCTTACGCAGTCATCAAGTCAGCTGTCTCAGCCTCCGTTGCGCACCTGCAGCAAGCGATCAGGCGGCGCACTCGCGGCAGACCGGCTGGCCGCCACGGCTGTCGGCAAGCTGGCTGCGGTGATGAACAAGGAAGCAGCTCGAGCAGGTGAACTCGTCCGCCTGACGCGGAATCACCCGGAACGAGAGCTCCTCGTTCGAAAGGTCAGCTCCTGGAAGCTCAAGCGACTCGGCGATGTCATCAGGATCGATGTCGATCGCCGTTGAGGACTTGTCCATCCGCCGCGCCTGCAGCTCCTGGAGGCTGTCCTCGGTAACGTCGTCTTCGGTCTTCCTCGGGCTGTCGTAGTCGGTAGCCATGTCGGCTCTAACCCCTCCATCTTTACTAACCTCGTCGCGCGCTTGTAACGCTCGGGACGGCTCGGTTGTGCCCGAATCCGGCGGGGAATTCTGCCACGTCCGCAGGGGACCTACACCTATCCCGCTTAGTTAACTGAGAAGTGTCGTGACGATGGCTGACCATTCCCCCGCGTACCGGGACAATCCAGCTACGCCACGGTGCCGCAGATCACAGGCGTCACGCGATACTTCGCAGTAACTTAGTCGATTCGCCCCACTGGCAAGCACAGGGGTGCGTATGGTACGAACCGCACTATCGGCGCCCACCTCGGATGCTCTAGCGGAGTCCCGGTCCATGCCACAGCAAGTACCGCTGCGCCCCGGAGACCCTAGCCGGGTCGGCCGGTATCGCCTGGGTGGCCGGATCGAGGGCATCCCCTCCGAGGACCCCATCTTCATCGGCCTCGCGCCCGACGGCAGCGAGGTCGCGATCAGCCTGCTCGGCGGTGACTGGGCCCTGGACGCCGCGACCAGGGACAGATTCGCCGCCGAGGCGGCTGTGGCCAGGCGGGTACCGCCCTTCTGCGCCGCGCGGGTACTGGACGCAGGCGTGGACGCGGCCGGTGCCTACCTGGTGAGCGAGTACGTGCCCGGACCGTCGCTGCTGGAGGTCATTCTCACCGACGGGGTCAGGCAGGGCCACGAGCTCGAGGCCGTCGCCATCGGGATGGCCACCGGACTGGCCTCGGTACACCAGGCGGGCCTCGTGCACGGAAACTTCGGGCCCGAGTACCTGGTCATTCCCCCGGACGGGCCGCCCCGCGTGGTCGAGTTCGGCATCACGCCGCCGTACGGGGCGGCAACGCCGTCAGCCGACATGCTCGCCTGGGCTCAGACAGTGGTGTTCGCCGCCTGCGGCCACGGCGCCGCCAGCGCCGCCGACCTGGACGTGCTGCCCGACCAGCTGCGCGGGCCCGTCGAGGAGTGCCTGGACAGCGAACCGGGGCAGCGTCCGGCCGCCAGGGCCGTCGTGCTCAGCCTGCTCGGCGATGTCGAGCTTCCGGCGGGCCTGCTGGCGGAGGGCTCCCGGCGGGCGGCACGATCCGCCGCCCTGCGGGGCGGCCAGGACCAGTTCATCCGGGCGCAGTATCCGGGCCGCGGCGCGGGAGGCCGGGCGGGCGAGCTCACCCGGCCGCCGCACTCCCCCGGCGACCGCCACCGCACGTCCGGCCCGAACCGGCACCCTGCCGGACACGGCGGCCGGACGGGCTGGCTGATTGCCGGCGTCGTCGTCGTGATCCTCGCGCTGATCATCGTCGTCGTCCTGCACGTGGCCCAGGGCGGGCAGTCAGCCAGCGGCCGTCTGTCCGCGAACGCCAGCCATGAGACGACCAGGAGCCCGTCACCGACGCCCAGTCCGAGCCACGGGCCGGTCACTCCGGCGGCCTTCACCGGATCCTGGACCGGTCAGGTCAGGCAGCCGCCGACGGACACCTATAACGTCAGCGTGAGCTTCGCCGCGGGCGCCGCGTCCGGGACGATCAGCTATTCGGGCACCGATTTCAGCTGCTCAGGTGCGCTGAATCTGACGGCGGCGACCCCGACCAGGCTGACGCTCAGCCAGGGCATCATCCAGGGCCAGTCCAACTGCGAGAACGGGCAGGTCACGATCACGCTGATGAGCGCCGGCTCGATCTACTTCAGCTTCCACAGCGACGGCCCGATCGCGGCCGGAACGCTCAGCCGGACTTAGCCAGGCCCGGCGGGACAGCCCCGCCACCCCGCACGACGGCCCTACCCGGCCGGCAGCCGGTCCGCGTCCAGGCCGGCGAGCAGGTCATGCAGCTCGGCGAACAGCGCCGGATCGGCCGCCAGCGTCATGGCCTCCCCGGCAGGCTGGCCGCGCAGGCCGCCGGTGCTGGCACCCGCCTCGCGCGCGATCAGGCCGCCCGCGGCGATATCCCAGTAATGCGTCCCCTGCTCGTAGTACGCGTCCACGCGCCCGGCAGCGACCGAGCAGAGGTCGACGGAGGCCACGCCGGCCCGCCTGATGTCGCGAACCAGCGGCAGCACCGCCGCGACGACCATGCCCTGCACGGCGCGCTGATCAGCCGGGTAGCCAAAGCCAGTCGCGACCAGCGCATCGCGCAGGCCGACGCCGGTGTTGCAGGCCAGCTGCCGGGGCCTGCCCTCCCAGGCCGAGTCCAGCCAGGCACCGCCGCCGAGCGTCGCAGTGAACGTCGACTGCTGGAGCGGCACGCAGACGGCGCCGGCCACAATATCGCCCGCGACTTCCGCCGCGACGCTGACAGCCCAGCTCGGCAGGCCGTACAGATAGTTCACCGTGCCGTCCAGCGGGTCCACCACCCAGCGCACCGGGCCTGATCCGATCTGACCGCCTTCCTCGCCGAGAATGGCGTCACCAGGCCTCGCCGCCAGCAGCCGCTCGCGAATGAGCGTCTCCGCCGCCCGGTCCATCTCGGTGACCACGTCGGTCGGGCTCGACTTGGTGTCGACGACGGCGACCTGGCCGTACCGGGTCATCAGCAGCTCCGCCGCTTCCCTGGCCACCTCGCTGGCCAGCGCAACCAGTTCCTGCGGCCGCGGCCCGTCCGGCCCGCTCACAGACCGGCCGCAGTACGCGCCGCGGCGGCCGCTCCGGACGCAGCGGGCCGGGATGGCGCTGCACCACAGCAGCCCGCCGGGCAGCTGTCAGGACCGGCACCCAGCGTGCCCAGGCTGAGCGGCGCGGTCCCGTCGAGCCGCTCGCACACCAGGTCGGTGATCATCGAGACGAACTGCGGATCGGTACCGGGGGTGCTCGCCCGGGCGAACGCCAGGCCGAGCTCGCCGGCGGTCTGCGCGGCCTCCACGTCGAGGTCGAACTTCACTTCGAGGTGGTCGCTGATGAAGCCGATCGGCACCACGACCGCAGCACGGGCGCCGTCACCGGCAAGCTGCCGCAGCAGATCGCTGATATCAGGCTCCAGCCAGGGCTGGGCCGGCGGGCCGCTGCGGCTGGAGTAGGCCAGGTGCCACGGCCGGGTGCAGCCGATCTCGGCGGCGACCAGCCGGGCGGTCTCGGCAAGCTGAGCCTGGTACGCACCGCCGGACGGGCCGCTGGCGGCTGCCATGCTGAGCGGGATGCTGTGCGCGGTGAAGATCAGCTCGTAATCCTCCGCTCCGGCAGGCAGGCTGGCCGCCGCCGCGGCTGCCGCCGCGGCAAAGGACCCGATGTAGCCGGGGTGGTTGAAGAACTGCCGGATCTTGTCGACCTGCGGGGCGCCGTCGCCCGCCGCGCGGCGGGCTGCCTCGATGTCGTCGCGGTACTGGCGGCAGCTGGAGAAGGAGCTGAACCCCGACGTCACCAGCGCCAGCGCGCGGCGAACGCCGGCCCGTGCCATCTCGGCCATGGTGTCCGCCAGGTACGGATCCCAGTTGCGGTTGCCCCAGTACACCGGGAGCGTCACGCCGCGCGCCGCGAAGTCCTTCTCGATCGCGGCGATCAGGTCGCGGCACTGCTGGTTGATCGGGCTGACGCCGCCGAAGTGGCGGTAGTGCCCGGCCACCTGCTCGAGCCGGTCGTCCGGGATGTTGCGGCCGGCGGTGACGTTGCGGAGGAACGGGATGACGTCGCCGGGTCCCTCCGGGCCGCCGAATGAGACGAGCAGGAACGCGTCGTATCCAACCATGCTTCTATCCAACCAGGCGTCCGGGGGCGTCCGGCCGCGGCTTAGCGGTAGTCGGCCGCGTACTCGGCGGCGAGCGCCAGGACCTCGTTGACGTACCAGTCCGCGTGGTTGTAATCGAAGATCGCGTGATACAGCGACGTGCCGCCGGCCGCCCCGCCGTCCGCGCAGAGCAGGCGGGCTGCCGCGGGCACGGCGTCGTACGGGTTCAGCACGTCCGGCGTTCCGGTCTGCCCGAACGCGTCGATGCCCCAGATCGCCCACGTGCCGGGCAGGAACTGCATCGGGCCGAGCGCGCCGGCGCTCGACGGGCCGACGTTGGTCCCGTCGGCGCTCTCGATCTGGCCGATCGCGGCGAGAACCGTCCAGGACAGGCCAGGACAGTAACGAGCTGCGGAGGCCCTGAAAAGCTGGATGTAGCTTGTCGGCTCCGTTCCCGCAGAAATCCTGCTGACCGGCAGCTCACCGCTCAGCTGCTCGATCCGCCCGCCCGGGCCCAGGATCGCGGAGACCTTCCGCGTCAGCACGGCCGCGCTGACGCCGGGCGCGCTGATCAGCCCGGCGACCTGGCGGACCAGCCCGAGCTTCGCCGACTCGGCCGGGTTCACGAGAAGATCGACGCCAGCCAGGTCCAGCTTCGCGGCCATGCCGAACTTCACGACCTGGGAGGAGGCGCCGGACAGGCGGTACGAGCTGCCTGGCTGCAGCTTCAGGGTCCGGCCGGCCCCGGACGCCGCGACGAAGTCGCCGGCTGCCAGCGCCGTCCAGAAGGCCTGGTCGGAAGCCGTGCGGAGCGGCACCCAGGAGCGGAAGGTAGCGGGGTTGACGCCGATCACGCTGACCGGACGGCCGGCCGCCATGATCTGGGCACCGTCGAAGGTGATCATGTCCTGCACGCCGTGGATCGCCCGGAGCCTGGCGATCTGCGCGGCTGTCAGCCCCTTCGGCGCGACGATCAGCAGGTCGGGCAGGATGATCTGGCGGAACGAGGCGTGCGTGCTGGCGGGACGGGCGGAGAGCTGCGCCGCACTGGCAGGGCCGGCAGCGCTCAGCGCGGCGCCGAGTATCGCGACCGAGCCTGCGATGGCGATGCCCGCGGACAGCCTCGCGCGGCGAGCCCGGCTGACCCTGGCCGGCCCGCTGGCAGGCATCAGGGCACCGTGAGCACGCCGCAGAAAGCGTCCCATCACGCATCCAGCCTAACTGCCAGATTCTCCGGGCGCAGTAGGCCGGCTGGCCATTGCCTGATTGCCGCGGTAACGGGTGCTGAAACGTCATTGTCGGGGGCGGCAGGTACGGTCGGAGCCGGAGGTCCCCCCGATGACCCAAGCCCCTGCCGGGCTGGACGCTGGCCAGCGAGAGCCCGGCGGACCGGACCGGACCGCCAGGCACCGGCCTGGCGGCGCCTACCTGGCGCTGCTGCGCACGCCCGGCGCGGCCCGCTTCTGTGTCAGCGGGATGATCGGCCGGGCGCCGATGTCGATGTTCGGCCTCGGCACCGTGCTGCTGGTGGCGGCCTCGACCGGACGGTACGCGCTAGCCGGCCTGGTGTCGGGCGCGGGCTCGGTCGGGTACGCGATCTCGGCGCCGCAGATGGCCAGGCTGGCCGACCGGTTCGGGCAGCACCGGGTGCTCCGCCCGCTGATCGCTGTCTTCGGTGCCACCTGCCTCATCTTCGTGGCCTGCGCTGAGCTGAAGGCGCCGGTCTGGGTCCTGCTGATCACCGGCTGCCTGGCCGGGTCGTCGATGCCGTCGCTCGGCTCCATGGTCCGGGCCCGGTGGAGCGCGCTGCTGCCTGACCCGGAGGCGCTGCACTCGGCGTTCGCCCTCGAGTCGGTGGTCGACGAGATGACGTTCGTCATCGGCCCGGCCCTGGTGACCGTGCTGGCCACCGCCATCCCGCCCGCCGGCGTGCTGCTGTGCATGGTGCTGTCCGTCGCCGGGACGCTCTACTTCGCGGCGCAGCGGCAGACCGAGCCCGCCGCCCGCCCGCCCGCCGTCCGCCTGCCCGCCGTCCGGCCGGGAGCTGACGGCCGCCGGCCGGCTCCCCCTGGCCGCCCGCGCCTCCGGATCCCCGCCCCCGGCCTCATCACCATGGCGCCGATCTACTTCTTCGTCGGGGCGATGTTCGCGTCGATCGACCTCAGCACGGTCGATTTTGCCCAGCGGCACGGCCACAAGCCGCTGGCCGGCGTCATACTCGGAATCTACGCGCTCGGGAGCGCTATCGGCGGCCTGTGGTACGGCTCGCGCAGCTGGAGGTCGCCGATGGAGAAGCGCTTCATCCTGACCCTGGCGGTAACCGTGGGCGGTGTCGCGACGTTCTGGGCCCAGCCGGGCCTGCTGTCGCTGGCGGCGTGCGTGCTGATCGCCGGGCTGACGATCTCTCCCACGATCATCGCCGGCTACGGCCTCATCGAGCGCCAGGCACCCGGAGCGCACCGGACCGAGGCGCTGACCTGGCTGTCGTCCTCGATTTCGGTCGGAGTCGCCTGCGGATCAGCCGCCTGCGGACGGATCATCGATACGGCAGGCCCGCGCTGGGGGTACGCGTTCGCGGCGGCCTGCGGGGCGATGGCTGTCGCGATATGCCTGGTGGGGCTGAGGAGGTTGAGTGCGACGGGTGTTGCCGAAGCTGCACAATGGGTCGATGCCTAGTCATAACAGCGGCCCGGCAGCAGCGACCTGGCGCAACTGGGCCGGGAACGTCACCGCCAGCCCGAGCCGCGTTGCCTCCCCTGCCTCAGCGGCCGAGGTCTCGGCCGAGATCGGGCAGGCCGCGGCCGATGGCCTGACCGTCCGGATGACCGGCAGCGGGCACTCCTTCACGCCCGCGGCGGCCTGCGACGGCGTGCTGCTGCGGCCCGACAGGCTCACCGCGATCCGGTCGGTCGACCCCGCCGCCGGGACCGTGACCGTCGAGGCTGGGTGCCCGCTGCACGTTCTCAACGCCGAGCTGCTGGCGCGCGGCCTCTCCCTGGCCAACATGGGCGACATCCAGGTCCAGACCGTGTCCGGGGCGACCCAGACCGGCACCCACGGCACCGGCAGGGACGTCGGCGGGATGGCGTCCCAGATCGCGGGCCTGGAGATCGCGCTGGCCGACGGGCGGATCGTGACCTGCTCGGCGGAGTCGCCAGACGGCGGGCTGACGTTCGCCGACGGCAGCGCCGTGAACCTGTTCGACGCCGCCCGGGTGGGCCTCGGCGCGCTCGGCGTCGTCACGGCGGTGACCTTCCGGGTCGTGCCCGCCTTCCTGCTCGAGGCGCGCGAGGAGCCGATGAGCTGGTCGCAGGTCCTCAGCCGACTGGACGAGCTGACCGCGGACAACGAGCATTTCGAGTTCTACTGGTTCCCGCACAGCGAGGGGTGCCTGACCAAGCGGAACAACCGGACCGACGGCCCGGCCCGCCCCCTGGCCCGCTGGCGGTACCTGCTCGACGACGAGTTCCTGTCGAACTCGGTGTTCGGCCTCACCAACCGGCTGGGCCAGCGGGTGCCGGCCGTCATCCCGACGATCAACGCTGCGGCGGCGCGGGCACTCGGCTCCCGGACCTATGTCGACGCCGCCTACCGGGTCTTCACCAGTCCCCGGCGGGTCAGGTTCAAGGAGGAGGAGTACGCAATCCCGCGGGCGGCACTGTCGGACGTGCTGGTCGAGGTGCGCTCCCTGTTCCGCCGCCGGGACTGGCGGATCAGCTTCCCGATCGAGGTCCGGGTGACGCCGCAGGACGACGTGTGGCTGTCCACCGCCTACGGGCGGGACAGCGCGTACATCGCCATCCACGTCTTCCACCCGGCCCCGCACGAGCAGTATTTCGCCGACGTCGAGGCCGTCATGACCTCGGCGGGAGGCCGTCCGCACTGGGGCAAGATGCACACCAGGGACGCTGACTACCTCATCGGGACCTATCCGCGGCTGTCGCAGTTCATCGCGGTGCGCGACCTGGTCGACCCGGACCGGCGATTCGGCAACGGCTACCTGCGTCAGGTGCTCGGCTCCTGACAGTGATCACTGGCACTGCCGGCCCCGGGGGACAATGGGGTACGTGCGATTCCTCAGCGAGCCAGTGCATGACCTGGCCTACAGCGACGTGTTCCTCGTGCCCAGCCGATCCGAGGTCGGATCCCGCCTCGATGTCGATCTGACCACGCGGGACGGCAGCGGCGCGACCATCCCGATCGTGGTGGCCAACATGACCGCCGTGGCCGGCCGCCGGATGGCCGAGACAGTCGCCAGGCGCGGCGGCATCGCGGTGCTGCCGCAGGACATCCCGGTCGACGTCGTGGCCGAGGTCATCGAGTGGGTGAAGTCGCGCGACCTGGTCCACGACACGCCGCTCACGCTGACCGCGACCGCGACCACCGGGCACGCGCTCAGCCTGCTGCCCAAGCGGGCCCACGGCGCCATCATCATCGTGGATGACGACGGTCGGCCCGCCGGCGTCGTCACCGAGGCGGACTGCACCGGCGCTGACCGGTTCACCCAGCTCGGCCGGGTCATGTCCACGGAGCTGCTCAGCCTGCCGGCCGGCACCGACCCCGAGCGTGCCTTCGGACTGCTGCACGACGGCCGCCACCGGGTCGCGCCGGTGGTCGACGGCGCCGGGCGCTGCGTCGGCATCCTCACCCGCACCGGGGCCCTGCGCGCCACGCTCTACGAGCCGGCCACGGACGCTCGCGGCCGCCTGCGCATCGCCACCGCGCTCGGCATCAACGGCGATGTCGCCGGCAAGGCCAAGCTGCTTCTGGACGCGGGCGCCGACCTGCTGGTCGTGGACACCGCGCACGGGCATCAGGAAAAGATGCTCCAGGCGCTGCGATCCGTCCGGGAGCTGAGCCCGGACGTCCCGATCGCGGCAGGGAACGTGGTCACCGCAGCCGGTGTCGCCGACCTGGTCGCGGCCGGGGCAGACATCGTCAAGGTCGGCGTGGGCCCGGGCGCGATGTGCACGACGCGGATGATGACCGCGGTCGGCCGCCCGCAGTTCAGCGCCGTGCTGGACTGCGCCGCCGAGGCCCGCCGCCTGGGCCGCCACGTCTGGGCCGACGGCGGCGTCCGGTACCCGCGGGACGTGGCGCTGGCGCTGGCCGCGGGCGCCGCCAGCGTGATGGTCGGCTCCTGGTTCGCCGGCACCTGCGAGTCGCCCGGCGACATCTTCCGGGACGCGGACGGCCGGCTGTACAAGGAGAGCTTCGGCATGGCCTCCGCCCGCGCGGTCCGGCTGCGCGCGGCCGCCGACTCGCCGTTCGACCGGGCCAGGAAGGAGCTGTTCGAGGAGGGCATCTCGTCCTCCCGGATGTACCTGGACCCGCAGCGGCCGGGCGTGGAGGACCTGCTCGACTCGATCACCGCGGGACTGCGCAGCGCCTGCACCTACGCCGGCGCCGACAGCCTCGACGGCCTGCATCAGCGCGCTGTGGTCGGCATCCAGGGCGCCGCCGGCTACGCCGAGGGCATGCCGCTGCCAGCCGGCTGGTAACGCAGTGCTGGGCAAGACAGTGCTAGCAAGGCAGGGCGGCGACCGGTAGCCTGAGCCGGCCGGCTGAAGCCGGTCATGTCGGCATATCAGAATCCGCACCCGGACTGGAGCGTCATGCGGTTTGGACTCCGCCTCGCCGTTCCGCTCGCGCTTGCCGCCAGCGCGGTCCCGGCCGCTCAGCTGGCCGCGGTTCAGCCGGCGCAGGCGGCCGCCGCATACTGGCAGGCGGTTCCGGCGAGACCGTCCGGCGTCGTCGCCGCGGCCGGGGAGCTGGTCGACGCCACCTCCGGTCGCTGGCTCTGGAGCCGCGGCCTCGACACCAAGCACCCGATCGCGAGCATCACCAAGGTCATGGCCGCGCTGGTCGTGCTGTCGGCCGGGCAGCTGAACCGCAAGATCACGGTCACGCAGGCCGCCGTCACGTATGCGCAGGAGAACGACGCAGGCAGTGCCGGCCTGCACGCCGGCGACGTGCTGACCACCTGGCAGCTGCTCGAGGCGCTGCTGCTGCCGTCCGGCGCGGACGCCGCTTATCTGCTGGCGCACTCCTACGGCCCCGGCCCGCGCGCGTTCATCCGCAAGATGAACCAGGCGGCCGCACGCCTCGGCATGACGCAGACGCACTTCGCCAGCTTCGACGGCCTGCCGTGGCCGACGGAGTACTCGACCTACTCCAGCCCGCGGGATCTGATCATCATGGGCGAGGCGGCCATGCAGAACGCTGACTTCCGCAAGATCGTCGGCCAGCGCAGGCACTACATCGGCCCTACCCGGCAGCACCACGAGTACGACTGGGCGAACACCGATCTGCTGGTGTCCAGTTACCGTGGCGCGATCGGCATCAAGACGGGCTTCACCAGGGGCGCCGGGTACTGCCTGCTATTCGAGGCGAGGCGCCACGGCCGGGACCTGATCGGCGTCGTGCTGGACAGCACCGGCACGGACCCGTCGATGCGGTTCACCGCGGCGGAGCGGCTGCTCAACTGGGGCTTCGCCCGCACCGCAGCGTGATCTCGTAAGAAAACGTACGGAAAACGGCCAGTTTTCTTACCAGCTAAGCGAATGACCGTCAGGCGACCGCGTTCGGGCTCGCTCTCACCTCGGCAGCCGCAGCCGCAGCCGGAGTCGCGGCCGCGACCGCAGGCGCCGTCGCCGCCGTGATGCCCCACTTCGCAATCCGGTCCAGGTCAGCCGGAGTGATCGCGGACTCCGCGTGGCCGAGACCGGGGATGATCCACAGCTCCTTCGGCTGCTGCGCCGCCTCGAACAGCTGCTCGGCGTGGTCAGCCGGGAAGTACTCGTCCCGGTCGCCGTGCACGATCAGCACCGGCGTCGGAGCGATCAGGGCGGCCGCGTCGGCGGGCGGGAGCGGCACCGGGTCCCAGCGTCCCTGACTGATCCGCGTGTTGATGAAACGCCGGGCCAGAATCCGGCCCATCCGGTGCTCCACGACCCAGTGCACCCGGCGCATCGAGGGCGTGCCCTTGTAGTACCAGCGGCCCGGCCCGCTCACTGACACGACAGCGTCCACGCCGCCGATCAGGCCCGCGTGCCGCAGCACGATCGAGGCGCCCATGGAGAAGCCGACGGTCACGACCTGCTCGTAGCCAAGCTCGCGCATGTACTGGACCGCGACCTCGACGTCGTTGATCTCCGTGTCGCCCAGCGTGGTCGCGCCGCCGGACCGGCCGTGCCCGCGAAAGTCGAAGGCGACCACGCCGCCATGCTGACTGAACTGGTTCGCGACCCGCCAGACGTGCGGCCGCTGCCAGTTGAGCGTGAACCCGTGCGCCACCACGAAGCCCGTGCGCCGATCGCCTGGCAGATGGATCGCCTCGATCGGTACACCGTCCTGCGTTACCAGCGTCTCTGCCTTCACCACTGCCTTCACCACGGCCTTCGTCATGCCCCTATTCTGCGTGAGCGGAACAGCGCGCCCGGCGGCAGGCCTTCCCTGGCCCGTCCCGGCTGCGGCAGGCTGGACCCCTGCCTGGATTTGTCCGCCCGATCACACCGGAGTTGACGATGTCCGTGCTCCAAGAGCTTGTTTCCGCCATTAAGTCCGCATCTGTGGAGATCATCGACCTGACGGCGCCGCTGGAGTCCACCACGCCGGTCATCCAGCTGCCCGAGCCGTTCGCCAATACCCGGTCGTTCACGCTGACCGAGGTCAGCCGCTACGACGAGCGCGGGCCGGCCTGGTACTGGAACGACATCAGCACCGGCGAGCACACCGGCACGCATTTCGACGCGCCCGTGCACTGGATCTCCGGTCGTGACGGGCTCGACGTCTCGCAGGTCCCGGCGGCCAGCCTGGTCGCGCCCGCGGTGGTCCTGGACTTCAGCGCGGAGGCAGCGGCCGACCCGGACTTCCTGCTGGAGCCCGCGCACATCAAGCAGTGGGAGGCCGACCACGGTCCGCTGCCCGAGGGCGGCTGGCTGCTGTACCGGACCGGCTGGGATGCCCGCTCGGCCAGCCAGCGGGACTTCCTCAACGCCGACGAGAACGGGCCGCACACACCCGGTGTCTCCGTCGAGTGCGCGCGCTGGATCGCGCAGGAGGCGCCCGTCCTCGGCATCGGCGTCGAGACAGTCGGCACCGACGCCGGGCGAGCGCACTCGTTCGATCCGCCGTTCCCGTGCCACTCGGCGCTGCTCGGCGCCGGCAAATACGGCCTGACCCAGCTGCAGAACCTCGCCCTGCTGCCCCCGGCGGGCGCGGTGCTCGTGGCCGGGCCGCTGCCCATCGTCGGCGGCTCCGGCAGCCCCGCCCGCGTGCTGGCGCTGGTGGAGCGATCCTGATGCGCGTGACCGACGCCGTCGCGAGGGCGCTGACGGGCCTGGGCGTGGACACGGTCTTCGGCGTCGTCGGCAGCGGCAACTTCCACCTGGTGAATGCACTGACCGAGCGCGGCGCGCGGTATATCGCAGCCCGCCACGAGTGCGGCGCGGCGAGCATGGCCGACGCGTGGGCTCGGCTGACCGGCCAGCCTGGCGTGCTGACAGTGCACCAGGGTCCGGGCATCACCAACGCGCTGACCGGGATCACGGAGGCTGCCAAGAGCCGGACGCCGCTGCTCGTGCTGGCCGCCGACGTGAGCTCCGGCGCCGTGACGTCGAACTTCCGGCTGGACGTGGCAGCGATCGCGGCCGGCACCGGGGCAACACCGGCCCGGCTGCACTCCGCGGCCTTCGCGATCGACGATGCGGTCCGCGCCTACCGGACCGCGCGGGACGAGCGGCGCACCGTCGTTCTCGCGCTGCCGCTCGACGTGCAGGCAGGCGAGTGCACATGGCCGGGCGACCCGGATCCGCGCGCGGCCGAGCCGGTCCCGCCGGACGCCAGCCAGGCCGCTGCGCTCGCTGCGCTCCTCGCTACAGCGGCCAGGCCCGTGTTTATCGCCGGGCGGGGCGCGCGGAGCCTGGCCGCCAGGACCGCACTTGAGAAGCTGGCTGATGGCTGCGGCGCCCTGCTGGCGACCTCGGCTGCCGCGAAGGGCCTGTTCCGCGGAAGTCCGTGGGAACTGGACGTCAGCGGCGGATTCGCCTCGCCGCTGGCCGCCGAGCTGATCAGCGCTGCCGACGTCCTCGTCGCCTGGGGCTGCTCGCTCAACATGTGGACCACGCGCCACGGCGCTCTGGTCGGTCCTGACGCCACCGTGGTCCAGGTCGACTGCGACAAGGCCGCCATCGGGCTGCACCGGCCAGTGCGGCACGGCGTGGTCGGCGACGTGGCGCTGACGGCCGCGGCCGCTGCCGAGCTGCTCAGCCCCAGCGCCGGGGACGGCTACCGATCGGCGCCCCTGCGCGAGCGTCTGGCCGCTGGCGTGCGGTGGCGCGACGTCGGCTTCGAGGATGCCGGCGACGGCGAGCGGGTCGACCCTCGTTCCCTCACGATTGCTCTTGATGACCTGCTGCCGCAAGACCGCGTCGTGGCCGTCGACTCCGGCAACTTCATGGGCTACCCGAGCATGTTCCTGTCCGTGCCCGATCACGACGGCTTCTGCTTCACGCAGGCCTACCAGTCGATCGGCCTCGGGCTGGCGTCGGCGATCGGATCGGCGATCGCGCGGCCGGACCGGCTGACTGTCGCGGCGCTCGGCGACGGCGGCGCGCTCATGGGGATCAGCGAGCTGGAGACCGCAGTGCGGCTCGGGCTCGGAATGGTCATCATCGTCTACGACGACGAGGCCTACGGCGCGGAGGTCCACCACTTCGGCCCCGACGGGTATCCGCTGGACACAGTCCGCTTCCCGCCCGCGGACCTGGCATCCATCGCCCGCGGCTTCGGCTGCGATGCCCTGACCGTGCGCGACGTGAGCGATCTCGGGCCGGTGCGCGACTGGCTTGAGTCAGGCCGCACCCGGCCGATGCTCATCGACGCCAAGGTGACCGCAGACCGGGGCGCCTGGTGGCTTGAGGAGGCATTCCGCGGTCACTAGCCTGGAGCCAAAGCCGTAACCGGGTAACCGCGAAGCGCCCGGCTTCGCGGTTACCCGGCTCCGATACGGCCCGGGCTGCCCTCCGCGGCCCCGCGTCAGTCGCTAATCACCTCTGGAGACGACTCGGCAAGAGCCGCATCGTGGGGCAGTGAGCCGTCCGGAGTTCCGTCCCCGATCATGGCCGGGGAGGCCACGTCGGGCTCTTCCATCGGGTAAGCGACCTCGCCGTGGACCATGATGTCCCCGGCCTCGAGCTCAGCATCGCTGTACCGCAGCGGCGTGAAGAACTTGATCACGCGCAGGATCACGTACGTCACGACGCCGTCCCAGACGATGACCGTCGCGGCCGCGCCCAGCTGGATCAGGACCTGCCGAGGGTGCCCGTAGAACAGACCGGACGTGGTCACGCTCGGGTTCTTGCCCAGGCCCAGGTAGACGATCATCTTCGGATCAGCCAGGCAGCCGACCAGGATGCCGCCGAACAACCCGGCGAAGCCGTGGGTGTAGACCACGCCGAGCGCGTCATCGACCTTGTTGAACGGCCAGACCTTCCGCGGCAGGTAGCCGAACAGAACCCAGACGGCCGCCGAGGTCACAAAGCCGATCACGATAGCGCCGACGCCGTTCACGTAACCGGCGGCAGGAGTGATGCCGACCAGGCCGCAGATCATGCCGTTGACGCCGCCGAGGAAGGTCGGCTTCTTCTCCTTGCCGAAGCCCATGTCCATGAAGATCCACGTCATCATGGCCACTGCGGTGGCGAGGTTGGTGTTGACGACCGCAGCTGTCGCGTCCGCGCCGGCGAAGTACGGGTCACCGCCGTTGAAGCCGTTCCAGCCGAGCCACAGGATTCCGGCGCCGACCGCGATGAACAGCAGGTTGTTCGGGACCGCCTTCTCCCGGTCGCGGGCGAGACGCGGGCCGACCATCGCGGCGGCCACGAAGCCGGACACGCCAGCTGCCAGGTGGATGACGTACCCGCCGGAGAAGTCCAGGGCGCCCTTGCCGGCCCAGAAGCCGCCGCCCCACAGCAGGAAGGCGTTAACGGCATAGGCAAAGGTGATCCACAGCGGAACGAAGATCACCCAGACCTTGAACTTGATCCGGCCGACCACGCTGCCGATGAAAAGGATCGGTGTGATGGCGGCAAACACGAACTGGAAGTAGACCAGCGAGCCCTCAGGGAATCTGAAGTTAGGCATCAGTCCCTTCAGCAGCGGAATGCTGGCCTGCGCCTGCTCGCCGGCTGCGCCAACAACGGTTGCAGGCTTGCCGACGAAGTTGGAGATCCAGGGTTGTCCGAAGCCCATCTTGAAGGCCCACAGCACCCACACGATCAGGGTCAGTCCGAAAGCAGCGAACACCATCAGCATGGTGTTCACGGCCCATTTGCGCTGAACGATACCGCCATAGAGAACGGCCAGCGCGGGGATGCTCATCAAGCCGACGAGCGTTGCAGCTGTCATCTGCCAGGCGTTATCGCCTGAGCTGAGGAAGCTTGCGTAGGGAGTCACTCTCCGCCTCCAGAGGCTGAAGCGAAGGGTTGCCGGGTGCAGGGCGTCGGCGACCAGCACGGTCCCAGCCGACCGCTTCGGTTCTGTCAGGTACGGTTCATGTCTCCCATGCATTCGTTTCTGGCAAGTTTCGCGATCGTTACGCCGGCCGCACAACGGCGCGCAGGCGCGTCAGGATTGTTAAACCTTTGTTTCCGCGGGACCCTGCCGTCCCGACGCGGCTCGGGCGGCCGCGGATTAACGACGATCTACCGGCCGGGAACGGGCTAGCCCGACGCCGCGGAGCCCGCCATTCCCGGCCGTCCGCCGACCCGGCACCAGGTAATGCGGCCATCGGGACTGGGCAGTGTGCCCCAGCTCTCGGCGAGCGTGTCCACCAGGAGCAGGCCGTAGCCGTGCTCTCCCCCGCCGCCGGCGGCCGCCAGGCACGGCTCCGATGTGCCGCCGTCGTCTCGGACCTGCACCAGTGTTCCGGCCGGGCCCGGGCACAGCGCGACGGTGATCGTGCCGCCGGGCGCACCGGAGTGAGTGTGCACGATCGCGTTGGTCACCAGCTCGCTCACGACGAGCATCACGGTCTCGACGGACGGGTCCCCGTCGCCCAGCAGCTGGCGCGCGAGCTGACGTGCCGCGCCGGCAGAGTCCGCCGTTCCCGGCAGAACGCGGAGCACTGGCCCGCGGGCTGGGCCGCCTAAGGCGGCGCCGGCGTTCGCGCCGACGGTCGCGCCAGCAGGCGCGGCGCCGGTGGCAGCCGCGCGGGCGGGCAGATCATGTGCAGACGCGGGGAGGGTCATCGCTATAGCTCCGGTTACCTGCGGACGTCACGTACAGGACTGAAATGCAGATGCCGCGATCACTGTGCGCTGACGACCCTAGCGACGGATGCGTTACGAGGGAGCTACCCAGCCGTGTCAGGACAGCCCGGAACGATGGCGCAGGCACGCGAACAGTGCATGCTATAGCTGTACCTATCGGGTAT
>Ga0302325_10010829_pt1 | contig 19702 bp, 9 predicted proteins | sample Palsa_T0_2_FD_201948 | JGI IMG/M metagenome (GOLD analysis project Ga0302325, IMG submission 201948) | Peat permafrost microbial communities from Stordalen Mire near Abisko, Sweden - Palsa_T0_2 | ecosystem: Environmental > Terrestrial > Soil > Palsa > Peat permafrost | place: Sweden: Abisko...
GCCTCCGCCTCGGCGGCGGAACCGTGTGGGTCATCTACGGCAAGAAGGACGGCGGCACGGTGGATCTCAGCGCGACCGGCGGCGCTACGCAGGACGCGAACCAGCTCAACCCCACCGTGAACACGGGCGTGAGGATCTTCGGCGCCGACCTACTCGACGAAGCCGGACAAGCCACCGCCTGGCCCGGATCTGTCGACGGAAGCGGGAACGCATCGCTCGTCATCACCGCCCCCGGCCTGCAGAACCCTCAAGCGCCCAATCTCCTCGCCCCCGCCGGCGGCGCATACGTCATCTTCGGCGGAAACTACAGTGGAGATCTGGATCTCGCGAAGCTCAACCAGCCCGGCGGCCCGACCGGGTACCGGATCTACGGACCCGCCGGCGCGAACATCGCCAGCACCGCGCCGCTCGGGGACGTCGACGGCGACGGCACCCCGGACATTCTCCTCGGTGGGAACAACGCAGCGTGGGTCGTCACCGGTCAGAACAGCACGAGCGACATCTACCTCAACAGCACCTACACGGGCTATCAGATCACCGCCCCGGACAGCACGTACGGCCCGGCGCAGGTCGCCGGCGTCGGCGACATCGACGGCGACAACGCCCCCGACACCCTCATCAGCTTCCCGCAATCAGGCGGCGGCAGCGGCTCGAGCTTCGTCGTCTACGGACGCCCGGCCCTCACGAACGTCAGCCTCGACCCAAACCAGGGCTTCGGCGCCGACCAAGGCACCCGCCTCAACGGCCCGGCCGGCTCCGCGACCGGTACAAGCGCTGACGGCATCGACGGCGACATGAGCCCCAACGCCCTCCCCGCGGTCGCCATCGGCCAGCCCGGGGCGAACGCCGTCACCCTCGCCGGCGCTCCCACCCTCGCGGGCCCTCCCACGATCCAGCCCATTACCACCAGCGGAACTCTCAACGACTGCCAGCCCTCCAACACCTGGACCTACCCATTCGCATCCGGGAGCACCGGCGCGCTACCCGTCTGCCGCCTAGCCGCGCACGGCACGGCCGACCACGCGCTCGTCCTCCCCATCCCGCAGAGAGTGCCCTACAACGGCAAGGTCTCCATATTCAGGCATGGCAACGCACGTGTCGCGATGGCGACACTGAGTTCCGGTGCGGTCACTAACGGCCTGATCCCAGTCGTGGACTCCCTCGGCAACGTGTTCGCGAACATCAAGTACGAGAACCTTGGCTGCTTCGATGTCTACGACGCTCGCGGGACGACACTCCTCGGGGAGACCGTCGCTGCCGACGACGCCGGAAATCCGCTGCCCGGCTACACCTGCTCTTCGTACCAGACCCAGAGCGGTCCGATGAGAGTCGACGTCAGCGGCCGCGGCTGTATGGCCACCAAGACCGCGGGTGGAACGCCGCTGGACGGGACGCTTCCAAACGCGGCCGCGACCTACCCTCCTGGATATCCCACCGGCACCTCCAGTAACCACGACGGCGGCTGGGTACTCATGCAGTTCCAGGAGGCACAAGGCGACCAGGCCGCGTACCAGGGCCTAGAAGGATTCATCCCGTTCGACGACGTCCCGACCAAATACCGGTCGGATCCCCCGGCCGGGAAAGGCGGCGTCAAGTATCAGACCGACTACAACCAGGCGTATCCCGGGTGCGGCGGGACCCTCAGCGATTTCAAGACCCAGGTCAAGCAGATGGGGCGTATCCCAAGTCCGCAGACGACCCTCAACGATGTGTTTACGTCCCCGAACGAATGGTTCAGGACCTCAAACCCGAACGAGGTGCCCGACCCGATGTGGCGCAATCAGGAGATCCCAGGCGTCCCCGGCAACGAGGGCATGTTCTTCGACTCCACCAGTGCGACGGTCGCAGGTGACTTCGTTCGCGGGATCCTGCCGAAAGGCACGACGTTTACGGAGCTCGACTACATGGCATACCCAGACCCCAACGGCTGGTGCTGGGACCGCTCGACCGGCGTGCCGTGGCAGCAAGGGCACTTTGCCGCGCTAAGCGTCTGGGTCTTTGGTGAGCTCACACCGCCCGGTGCGGGGCAGGGGATGTTCGGCTGGTTCCCGTATCACCAGCCCAACGCCCCGTCATGCTGAATGCGCTGCGGCGGGGGCGCGCAGCTGCCGGTGGCCTGCTCGTGACCGTTGGGCTCGTGGCGACTTCCCTTGCCGTGCTCCCCGTGAGCTGGGGCGTCGCGGTGGCATCCGCGTCGGCCGTCCCGACGCGCCTTACCGTCTTGCCTGGGGTCGGGGGACCAGCTTCGATCGTGAGCGTCCACTTCGTGGCGGACCCGACGGACACCGTCTACGGTGGCGACGACCTGGCTGTGATAGGTCCCGACAACACGCGCTGCGCCGGTGACCTGATCGAGGACGGCTATATGAATGGGCCTAAAGCGGATGGGTCAGGGCCCGTGACGCTGTACATCGGCCCGCGCGTCGAGGTGGAGTACCCGCAGATGGCCGACGGCAATGTGTACGACCCGATATCAGCCCCGAGGGGGGCCCCTCTCACACGATGGTGCCCTGGCGTGTACAGAGGCGAGGTTTGGCTCGACGGCGCGCCGGGAACTCTGGTACACACCTTTCAGTTCCGCATCTCCGCCACCAAGCGCACCAAGCTGCCTACGACCGTGGCGCGCCATCTCCGGTCGGTGAGTGTGACCCCGGGAACGGGCGGCCGGAGCACCGTTTTCACGGTTCGTTATCGAGCGGACTCTGACCCCTCCGTCAACGGCGATGTGGTCCAAGTCATCGGACCGCGGCGCACCTCCTGTGGAGGGACTGTGGTGAGGCGCGGGGCCGCACGCCTCAATGGCCGGGGCGGACAGCTCACACTTCATATCGGCCCGGGCGCTGCCCGCAACCACCGCTGGTACGAGCAAGGCATCGCCTACGTTCCCGCAAGCAGCGACGGGACCGGCAGACCCTTCCGCAGCTGGTGCGCCGGTGCCTACGAGGGCACGATCTTCTACGAGCAAGGTCTGAAGTTCACCGTGATCGCGCGATTCGCGCTCAATGTGGTCCGGTAAGCGAGAGCAGGCCAGCCGACGCTCGACTTGAGCGAAGTACCGCCAGCAGGCGCCAGGAAGCGGGACCTTCAGTGATCCGAACGATACGCCGGGGCGGAGTGAACGAGCAGCGATCATCCGCGCCGGTGCCAGCCCTGACCACGCTTCTCATGCGCCCAGCGACAGTGCTGATAAGGCCGACATCGCCAGCCGGCGCGGCCCGGCGGCGCCTAGCGACGATTGGTAAACGCTACCTTGCGGCTCCTGACACCGACCCGAGCACTGGGCCTAGAAGGGGTTCCGACCACAAGTCTGCGAAATCCAACGCTACGCGTTAGTCGCCGTTCCGCTCGTCGTCCATAAGCGGTCGCCCTCTCGATTTCGGGAACTCGGCCGTTGAGGAAGAACGGAACGGAATCCGGCGCTAAGCCGTGGCTTCCTTGAGCGGTCTGACGGTGCCCGAAGCACCGCGGCAGCGCCGCGGGTGCCGGGCCCACGGCCGCGGGCGGCGAACCGCTGCCCGTCGGCCGAGGACAGCCGGCCCGCGCCCCACTCGTGCGCACGCGGCACGCCATGCCGGCTCAACTGCTCCCACGCTCACCCAAGCCGCTGTTACCTGACTTCGTTCGCACGCGCCATTCCCGTGAGGCCGAGGTTCATCGCCTGGCCCTAGGATCACGGCGTGGACCGACGCCCGCATGTCCGCTGAACGGCGGCGATTGCCAGAGAGCGGGACCAGGTCGTCCGGCAAAACCGGTCCATTCGCGCTCTCGGACCCATGGTTGTAGAACTCAACGATGCGTGCAGCGCCTTGCCGGACGATGCGCGCCTATCATCGGCCAGTTCTTGAGACTGCGGGGCCGCTCCTCCAGCAATGCAACGCTCTAGCCTGGCCTCGCGCGCAAGTCTCAGCGCCTCCGGTGGGGCTCCCGGGCCGGCCAAGCCACCTGTGTCCCGGCCAAAGACACCCAGCCGAGGCTATTAACATAGCCGAACCGCGAGCACGTGCTACGCTGCGCGAGTCGCTTCGCTATGTTGCGACGGGGTTGGGACTACCTTGGGCTATCGGAAGGTGAGCCCAACGCGCAGGCCCTCGGCCTGCAGACCGCCCAGCCAGTCGCAGTTGTCGGCTCGACCACTATTCTCGAGTCGCAGACCCTGGATCCGACGGTCACCGTGCAGCACAGCTCGCCGCCGAGCACAGGATGGATCCAAAGCTACTCCGACCAGGCGACGATAACCGGCAGGGACGCGGGACTTGGGATGGGATCCGTCTCGCTGACCGGGCCAGGAGTCCCGAACGGCACGACGACGCAGACGTCCTCCGGGACCGGCACGTTCGGCAATATCGTGCCGACCTACCCGACAACGCCGTCGCCGATCAGCTACACCGCACCCGAGGGCGTCGACAACTACATGGCCGAAGCAACGGATGTCGTAGGGAACGCCGCCCCGCCGGTCACATGGACAGCGAGGGTCGATGACACCGCGCCGACCACCGACCTCAGCGGCGACTTGCGTGGGGCGAGGGACGCCACGATTACGGGACCCTCCTACGCCATGAACGTAGATGCGACGGACAGGGGCCCTGAGGGCGCACAGACGTCCGGGGTGCAGAAGATCGTGATCAAGGTCGACCCCGACAGTGCTGGGAACTCGCCATATCCGGTGATCACGCAGACGAACACTGGCTGCACCGCCACGCAGTGCCCCCAGGAAATGGTTTACTCGTGGACGATGCAAAGCAGCGTCTACGGCGACGGCGAGCACACGGTCGAGATCGACACGACCGACCTCGCCGGGAACACCGATACCGAGACGGTGCCGGTCACGCTCGTGCATGTCGATCAGCTCGCGCCGCAGACGGTTTCGCTGCCGATCGCGGGGTCGCCGCAGATCACCGGGCCGGCTGGGTCGCAGTTCGGCGCTTCGGTAGCGAACGTCGGGGACGTGACCGGCAGCGGCTACCAGGACCTCCTTGTCGGCGCGCCGGCTGCAAGCTGTGATGGCCGATCTGATGTCGGCGCCGCCTACCTGATCCTCGGAAGCACGAACACCGCGCCGATCAACGTCAGCGTCCCCGATCCGCGCGTGATTACATTCTGCGGCGCGAGCACGGGCGATCAGACGGGGATCTCGGTGGCGGCGGGCGGGGACGTGAACGGCGACGGATATCCGGACCTCCTTATCGGCGCGCCCGGCACCGCGACGCTCGGCATACAGCCCCAGGGCCGCGTCTACGTCATCTTCGGAGGACCGAGCCTGCAGTCTATGGATCTCTCGAACTTCGCGAGCGAGACGCAGACGAACACGCCCGGGGCGGGGTTCCTGATCAAAGGCCCGGCCCTGTCGACGAACATCAACGTCGGACTCGGCCACCCCGCACCGGTGGCGTTCGGCGCAAGCCTCGGCAACCAAAACGTCGGGGACTACTCGACCAGCAGCGATTTCAACGGCGACGGCTTGGATGACATCGTGATCGGCGACAGCGGCGACAGCTCAAGCCTCCGCCTCGGCGGCGGAACCGTGTGGGTCATCTACGGCAAGAAGGACGGCGGCACGGTGGATCTCAGCGCGACCGGCGGCGCTACACAAGGCGCGAACCAGCTCAACCCCACCGTGAACACGGGCGTGAGGATCTTCGGCGCCGACCTACTCGACGAAGCCGGACAAGCCACCGCCTGGCCCGGATCTGTCGACGGAAGCGGGAACGCATCGCTCGTCATCACCGCCCCCGGCCTGCAGAACCCTCAAGCGCCCAATCTCCTCGCCCCCGCCGGCGGCGCATACGTCATCTTCGGCGGAAACTACAGTGGAGATCTGGATCTCGCGAAGCTCAACCAGCCCGGCGGCCCGACCGGCTACCGCATCTACGGACCCGCCGGCGCGAACATCGCGAGCACAGCCCCGCTCGGCGACGTCGACGGGGACGGCACCCCTGACGTTCTGCTCGGCGGCAACAACGCCGCCTGGGTCGTGACCGGCAAAGCCGACACCAACGACGTGTACCTCAACGGCACGTACACGGGCTATCAGATCACCGCGCCGGACAGCACCTACGGCCCGGCTCAGGTGGCCGGCGTCGGCGACATCGACGGCGACAACGCCCCCGACACCCTCATCAGCTTCCCTGCCGCGAGCAACGGCGCCGGCTCGAGCTTCCTCGTCTACGGACGCCCGACGCTCACGAACGTCAGCCTCGACCCCAACCAAGGCTTCGGAGCCGACCAAGGCACCCGCCTCAACGGCCCGGCCGGCTCTGGAACCGGGACCAGCGCTGACGGGATCGACGGCGACATGTCCCCCAACGCCCTACCCGCGGTCGCCGTCGGCCAGCCAGGGGCGAACGCCGTCACCGTCGCTGGCGCTCCCACCCTCGCGGGCCCTCCCACGATCCAGCCCATTACCACCAGCGGGACCCTCAACGACTGCCAGCCCTCCAACACCTGGACCTACCCATTCGCATCCGGGAGCACCGGCGCGCTACCCGTGTGCCGGCTCGCCGCGCACGGCACCGCCGACCACGCGCTCATCTACCCCCTCGCCCCGGGAAAGACCGTGTACAACCCAAACACCTCCGCGTTCAAGCACGGAAACGCACGGTTCGTGACCTACCAGTTCAACAGTAAATTGGCGTCCGGGACGAAGGTCCAAGTCGATGATTCCATGGGTAACCCGATCGCGTACATCCAGTATGAAGGCTTCGGCTGCTTCGAGGTCTACGACGCGCATCAGAATCCCCTTGGTCAGACAGTCGCCGCGGACGCCTCGGGCAACCCCATTTCCGGCGGCAGCTGCAATCCGTCCGGGAATGGTCACATGAGCCTGGAGCTAGGCGGACGCGCATGCATGGCCACCACGAACCTCCAGGGCGGCTCCCCAGGCGACTGGAAGGCAAGCGGCTGGATTCACTTCCAATTCCAGGAAGACCGGACCTATCAGCTTGCCTTCCAAGGCCTCGACGGTTTCATCCCATTCTCAGACATGGCCGACAATTACCGTCAAGACGGCACCCCCAAAGGCTCTACATACTACACCGATCTCAACAATGCGTATTCCGGCTGCGGCGGCACTATCAAGCAATACCAGAACCTGGTGAACCGCGAACGACGTATCTCTAACCCCCAGACCACCCTAAACGACGACTTCACGTCCCCGCACGAGTGGTTCGGCACCAGCGACGGGAAGACCCTGTTTCCCATGTCTCGCAACCAAGAGCTACCGAACGTTGCGAACCAAGAGGGCATGTTCTTCGACTCCACCAGCGCCACCATCGGAGGAGACTTCGTTCGCGGCATCCTTCCGAAAGGCACTTCCTTTACGGAGCTCGACTACATGTCCTACCCAGACCCGAACGGCTTCTGCTGGAACCCCACCTCGAACAGCCCGCCGACGCAGGACACGATCGTCGACTGGGTCTTCGGCGAGCTCAACCCGACTGGTGCGCACCAGCCGATGTTCGGCTGGATCCCATACCGCGACGCGCACGCCGCCTCATGCCCGTAGAGCGGCATCCGCCAGCGCGCCTAGGCATGCGCCGCTGCCTGCGCTCAGGCGTGCTCACCCTGGCGCTCGCACTCACACTCGCCGCGATCGCTGGAAGCGCGGCAGGCGACACGCCGGCGGCGGCGAACCGTCAAGCCGCGACGCTGCCAACTGGTGCGGTGAGCACGACCTCCAATCCGAAGTATCTCGCCGTCACTCCGTCCGTCGCCGGTCTGACGAGAACAGTTCGGGTCCAATACGTCGCGGACGGTGACGACGGAGAGGGCGGCGACACGGTGTTCGTCGCGGGTCCCAGTGGGACCCGGTGCGCTGGCAACTCGGTGATCGTAGGTAGCGTTTCTGGCCCCGACAATGGCGGCGGGCCGGTCACCATATACATGGGACCAAACGCTGCCGAAGATTATCCATGGTCAGCTAATGAAGCTGATACGTTCGCCCCCGAAGTTCCCTTGAGTGAGACACTCTTGGCGAGATGGTGCCCGGGATGGTATACGGGCCAGATTTGGTATGAAGGTCCGACACCGGCGATCCTGAGGGCTACGTTTTCGTTTGACGTCGTGCGACGCGGGCACGACAACGAGCCAGGACCGCGAGTAGCAACGCATCTGAGAGCCGTGACGGTCGCACCACTCCGAGGTAGCAGCCGAACCACTTTCGCGGTTCGGTACGGAGCGGACGACGCCGGTTGGGATCGCGGCGATGTGGTGCAACTGGAGGGGCCCACGCGTTCGGCGTGTCATGGGCGGGTGCTATCGGCGACGTCTGGCCGAGCTGTCGGGCAGACCAAGGGTCCGGCCACACTCCACATCGGTCCCAGCGCGGGCCATAACTCCCGGTGGGCGCAACAGCAGGTCGCCTTCGAGCCATCGAGTGCGACCGCGACCGGTGCGCCGCTCCGCCGCTGGTGTCCGGGTGCGTACAAGGGAACGATCCTGTACGAGAACGGCCCGAAATTCACTGTCATTGCGCGGTTCGCGCTCGATTTGGCCCGATGAGCGAGCCAGCCGGCCGACGCTCGACTGAAGCGAAGTACGGCCAGCAGGCGAACGGGCCTCCCTCTATCTCAGTGAAGTCGTTCCGGCGAGCGTCGCGTTGCCGCATCCGCTCGCCACGATGCCTGTGCGGCTCCACACAGCATCGGCGCGCGAGTGGGCAGGTTCGTGCGCCGCACCACCCGGCGGGTCCTGACGAGGCCGTGACGATGGACGACTGCACCGAGATGGAGGACCCATTCCCCGGGAATAAGCCGCTCGCGGACCGTTGCGGCTAATACTCGTTGGTCGCAGCTTCCGTCCGGCTGGGCTTCTATCAATACGCAGATGGCTGGTTCTCAAGACGCTCGGAATGCTTCCACTAACAGGCGCGACGCTGCCGCGATGGTCGCTGAGTACGCCGCATGGCTGCCCGAGCAGCCGCTGTCGGCGCGGACCCGCGAGACGTATCTCGCCGCGGTGAGGACGTTCGTGGCGTGGCTGGGCGAGCGCGACGGCGGTGTCGGGGAGGCGTTGAGCTCACCACGCGGCCGCGACCTGGCTGTCCGTGACTACAAGCGCTGGATGAAGGTCGAGCGGGGGCTCGCTCCGGCGTCGGTCAACCAGGCGCTGGCGGGTCTGGATCACCTGTTTCGCTTTCTCGGGCTCGGGGCGGCGATCGTGCGTCGCGAGGAGCTGCCCCGCAGCGCGCCGCGCGCGCTGGACGTCGAGCAGCAACGGTTGCTGCTGCAGGCGGCGGAGGAGTCAACGGCGCGTGACCGCGCGATCGTCGCGCTGCTGCTGTTCACCGGTCTGCGGCTGTCGGAGGCCTCCGCTCTGCGCGTCGCGGACGTTCGGATCTCGGCGCGTAAGGGCCTCGTCGTCGTCCGCTCGGGCAAGGGCGACGCCTATCGCGAGGTCGAGCTCAACGCGCTCGTGCGCGCAATGCTCGACGAGTGGGTCGCGGAGCGCGCCAAGATCGCCCGGCAGGGCGAGACGAGCTTTTTCGTGTCGCGAACCGGAAGCGCGCTGTCATCGCGATCGATCGATCTCGCGGTACGGCGGGTTGCCGCGCCCGCGAGGCTCGAGCTATCGGCCCACATTTTGCGGCACACGTTCGTGACCGGGCTGGTGCGCGCCGGCAATGACCTCGTGCTCGTCGCCGAGCTCGCCGGCCATCGCAGGTTGGAGACGACCCGTCGCTACAGCCTGCCGTCGGAGGCAGACCGCCAGAAGGCCGTCTCGGATTTGGAGATCGAGTTCTGATGCCTGTCGAGATCCTGACCGCCAGTCTGCGCCGCGAGTGGGAGCGATTCCCCGAGGAGATCGACGAGGCGACGCTGAGCGCGTTCTTCTCGTTCGCCGATGACGAGCTGGAGCTGATCGCAGGCCACCGTGGCGTCCACGGCCGCTTCGCGATTGCCGTCGCGGTTGGGGCGGTGCGCTGGCTCGGGTTCGTGCCTGCGGCGCTCGCGGAGCTGCCCGAGCCCGCTGCTGCGCTGGTCGCGAGCCAGCTCGATATCGACCTTTCATCGATCGACCCGAAGCGTCTGCATGTGGAGCGTGACCGCCGCGCCGGCCTCGTGGTCTTGACGCCCGAGCTCCAGGGGGCGCTCGATCGCCTGCTCGACGTTCCCGCGTCGGCGACGGCCGCGCCGGTCAAGCAGCTCTGCCAGGAAACCCGGACGGTCAGGGAGATCGGTGAGTCGATCGAGAAGCTCGAGCTGCTACGTAGACTCGGCGCCGAGCAGTGGGATCTTGAACTCATTCCTGCGAACCGTCGCCGGATGCTCGCCCAGTACGTTCGCCACGCGACGAGCCAGGCAATCAGCCGCCGCGACCCGGCGTTTCGCCATCCCGCGCTGCTCGCATTCTGCGCCGAAACCGTCGCCCGGGTGACCGATGAGATCACCGACCTGTTCGACGATGGCGTCGCGGCACAGCACGCGAAGGCCCGCCGAGCGTTGGTACAGCGGAAGCTGAGCGTCGCGGACAGTGCGAACGCTTCGGTCATCTTGCTCGGCGAGCTGCTCGAGGTCCTCCTCGATCCGGAGATCCCCGACCCCAAGGTTCGCGAGGCTGTGTGGCACCGCGCGACTCCGGAGGAGCTGCAGCGCGCGCTCGAGCTCGCCGCCGAGATCAAACGCCCGCTGGAAGACAGTCATCTGCAGCAGCTCGGCGAGCGCTACCGCGCCACCCGCGACTTCTCGCCTCGCGTCCTCCAGACGCTGCGTCTTCGCGCCAATCCTGACGGCGAGAAGCTGCTCGAGGCCGTCGAGGTCCTGCGAGAGCTCAATCGCCGTGGCGCGCGGCGTGTCCCTGACGATGCGCCGGTCGGGTTCGTGCCGCGGAGCTGGCGCCCCTACGTCCGGCAGCCCGGCGGCGGGATCGACCGCCATCACTGGGAACTGTGCCTGCTCAGTGAGCTGCGTGGCGCGCTGCGCGCCGGCGAGATCTGGGTCGTGGGCAGCCGCCGTTATACCGACCCCGAACGGTTCCTGATCCCCCGCGGCGACTGGGCCACTGCGCGGCCCGATGTCCTGCGCGAGCTCGAGCTGACGTCGTTCGCCGAGCCGCGCCTGGAGCGGCTGCGTGAACGCACAGCCGCTCACCGCGACCAGCTTGACCGGGACCTCAAGGCCGGGGACGCCGACGTCACGATCGACGAGCACAGCAACCTCAGTGTCAAGCGATTGCGAGCCGAGCCGCGCGAGCCCGACGTCGACGAGCTCGCGAGGGAGATCGCCAACCAGCTGCCAGTGATCGATCTGCCCGATCTCCTGATCGAGGTCAACCGCTGGTGCAACTTCACGCGGCATCTGACGCACGCGGGCGGTGCCACGCCCCGCCGCGAGGACCATCTGCGGCACCTGTTCGCGGCGATCATCGCGCAGGCCTGCAACCTCGGGACGGGCCGGATGGCCCGCGCGAGCGACCTCTCCCCGGCACAGGTCGGCTGGACGAGCGAGTGGTACCTGCGCCACGACACCCTCGAGCGCGCGACCGGAGCGATCGTGGACTACCAGTCCACGATCGCCCTCGCGCAGCGGATGGGCAGCGGCGAGCACTCAAGTAGCGACGGCAAGCGCCGGATCGTCAGCCCCGACAGTCAGCAGGCCCGGGCGCTGCCGCGCTACTTCGGCCGTGACCGCGGCCTCACGCACTACACGTTCGTCTCCGACCAGCACACCCACTTCGCTACCCGCGTGATCCGCACCACCGTCCGTGACGCGACCTACGTCCTCGATGGCATTCTCGATAACCGCAGCCAGCTCCCGATCCGCATTCACAGCACCGACACCGCCGGCTACAGCGACATCATCTTCGCGCTCTTGGACCTGCTCGGCCTGAGCTTCGCTCCGCGCCTCGCCGGGCTGCCCGACACTCGCCTGTGGGGCGGCTGGCCCGTTCACGACAGTCCAGCCGGCCGGATGCTCCGCCACCGCGTCCGCCTCGCGCTGATCCGCGAGCAGTGGGACGAGATGCTGCGCCTCGCCGGATCGCTGCACACGGGGACCATCACCGCGAGCCTGCTCGTCGCACGACTCCACGCCCAGCAGCGCCGAACCGTCCTCGCGGCCGCGTTGCAGGACTACGGGCGCCTGGTCAAGACCGAGTTCATCCTGCGCTACCTCACCCGACCGCCAGAACGGCGCGGGATCAGCCGCCAGCTCAACAAGCACGAGAGCATCAACGCCCTGGAAGACGCCGTCTTCTACGGCAACGAAGGCCGCATCCGCCTCCAGACGCTCGACCGCCAGAGCATGCAAGCCGCGGCGCTCGGACTCGTGTCCACCGCGATCACGAGCTGGAACACCCACCAGATGCACCAAATCATCGAACGCGAACGCGCCACCGGCCGCGAGCTCGAAGACCTCAAGCTCGGACGGCTCTCCCCAACGATCCACGCCCACATCAACCTCAACGGCCGCTACCACATCCACCCCGACCGGCCGCCGCGGCACCTCGACCCCCGCCGCGACACCCTAGCCACCTACCACTAACGCGCGGCGTCAGCTTCCACTAACCGAAACCCCGCACTTCTGCTCCGCTGCTAGCCAGACCCCGCCTAGCGCGGAGCCTTCCGAGCGGTCCAGCGTCAGTCTCCGCCGAGCAGCTCCTCGGGGGTCTGCACGACGGTCATCCGCTCGCCGATGCCGGTCAGGCTCAGGAGCCGCTGGACCTGCGGGGGCCCATTGACGACTGCGAACCTGCTGCCGGCGTCCTGCGCCCGCTGGTCCGCCTTGACCAGGGTGCTGAGTCCCGTGGAGTCAATGAACTCGAGCTTTCTGAGATCCACGATCACGAGCTCGGGCGCCGAGGCGTTGACCCGCTCGAGCTCTGCCTCGAGCGCGGCACTGGACACCAGATCGAGCTCGCCGCTGAGGGCGAGCACAGTGCCCCCAGCACCGCTCTGCACCTCTACCTGAAATTCGCTCTCCACGTCTGTGGCGAGCCTACCGGTATGCGATCGGCGGCGCTGCGCGCGCCTCGGAACGGCTACGACCTCCGTCCAGTCGGCGCTTGGACGCCGACGATCGTGGGTAGGTGGCAATCACAACAAGCGACCGCTGTGCGTGTCGAAGTAACTGAACAAGGAGGTCACCCTCACATGGTTGCGCTCATCATCCTGTTGCTCATCCTCGCCGTGTTCGGTGCGGCCGGGTTCGCCATCCACGTCCTGTGGTTCGTACTGGTCGCCGCGGTGGTGCTGTGGATTCTTGGCTTCTTCGTCGGCGGCGTCGAAGCGGCCGCGGGCCGGCGCAGGTGGTACGGGCGCTGGTGATCGATGTCGCACTGACCCGAGCGTTCAGCGCGTGGTCGGCCCGCGCAACCTCGTGAGCTTCGCCTTCGAGTGCTTGCAGCCGCTGTAGGTGGCCGTGCTGAGCCACTGCTCGCCGTCGCTCAGCTTGGTCACGATCCGGAGCGTGAACCGCGCCGCCGCCGGTCGCGCGAACACAAGCTTGCGCAGGCTGCGTTGGCGGTAGCGGTGCACGAGCTTGCCGTTGACGTAGACGAGCGCCTCGACGACGCGCGCGCCGCGGCTCTGGTGTAGCCCGAGCGACAGTCGCCTCGGCGCGACGCACGCGCTTGGCGCCGTCTTGCCCGTTACCGTCAGCGTGATCGGGACCTTCGTCAGGTTGGCCGCGGCATCCTGGGATTGGACGATCACGTTCGCGTGATAGGTCCCGGGCGCAAGGCCCGCGGCGTCGATCGTGATCGGCGTGAAGCCGTTGCCCTCGCCGGTGTCGCTCGCGGCGGGCGCGGCGCTCGCCGGCGTGGCGGCAACGGTCCCGGAGGACAGATCGGTGGCGATCGACGCCCACTGCTGGTCGATCTGGAGGCTGTAGGCGTAGCCGCATACACCGGAGGAGTCGCTCAGTGCGAGGCTGACGGCGGTGCTCGCGCCGGGCGCGAGCGTGACGGCGAACGAGCTCGGGCTCGTGGCGATCGTCGGCGTGCCCTTGCCGTCGCCGAGCACCAGCGTGACCGGCACCGTGTCGACGACCGTCGGGTCCGCGAGATCGCGGATCTGGACGACGCCCCCGTAGGTCCCCTGGTTCATCAGCGGGTAGCCGCCGATCGCGTTGATGTTCGCGACCGAGGCGAGCTGGAGCTTCGCCGGCACGCCGCCGCCGCTCACCGTCCCCGTTGTCGGGACGAGCGGCTGCGAGGGCGCTGTCTGGAAGCCGTTCGGGTTGGCGCCCGGGTTCACGTCCGGGCTCAGCCAGTCACCGGTGTCGGCGTTGAAGTACGCCGCGTAGTGCAGCTCGCTGGAGGCGGGGCCGCTGTTTCGGATCTCGAGCGTCCTGAGCGTGCTCGCGTCGACAGGGGTGGTGTCGGACGAGCCGTTCAGGAGCGCGGAGTTCTTCAGCTCGTCGTTCCAGATCGTCTGACCGCACGCGGGCGTCGTCGTCGCGCCACTCGAGTCGATCGCGCGCTCGGCGAAGCTGAGCGAGGCCGGCGAAAGCGAGATCCTCGCGCGCGGCGTGACCGTGTAGGTGACCGACAGCAGCGCGCTCGAGCCGTCCTTGCCGGTGATCGCGATCTGGCCGTGATAGACGCCGCTGCGCAGCTTGGAAGGAAAGACGTACCACGACAGGCTGCTCGGGGCGGTGCCCGACGAGGCGACGTGGAGCCATGATGCGCTGCTCTTCGCGCGGTAGCTCGAGCCCCGGTAGCCGCTCGTGATCGAGACGGGCTGGGTAGTCCTCGGCCCGTGTAGGTACCCGTACATCGTCTCGTTGCTCGGCGTCAGGTCGATCTGGCCGGATTCCGCGACGAGGTCGGCGCCGAGCTTGGCGGCGTCGATCGAGCCGAGCCCGCTCGCCATGTCGTAGCCCGTTCCGGCCGCGTACAACTCGCCGGGGTTGCAGCCCGGCGGACAGTCGGCCGTGTCGTACTGATCGCTGTTGCTGCCGGTTGCGATGTCGTGGAAGTCGCTCGCGTACTTCGCCGGGTTCGAGGCGATGCGGTAGAGCAGCGGGTTCAGGAAACCGACGCCGCCGAGACCAGCCTGCTTGGCCTCCTGGTCCCACAGCACCGCGGCCGATGCGGCCAGCGGCGTCGCGAGGCTGGTGCCGCCGATCGGGTACCAGCCGCCGGCGCCCGCGGGCGGAGCGACGCCCACCGGCAGCGGCAGCAGCATCGAAACGAAGCTGCAGTTCGGCGTCGCGCAGTAGGTCGAATACCCCGGCGAGCCGACATCGGTCGGGAAGAACTGTGGCGGCAGCGGCGCTCCGTCGACCACGCCGCCCGCGTCGGGATCGGCGTCGAGCGCGATATCGGGCACCATCCGGCACAGTTGCCCGGCCGGCGCACCGCAGCTGTTGGCCGCGCCCGGCGGGTTGTCGTGCGTCGCCGCGAGGTAGCTCGCCTGCCAGGCCGGCATCGTCCACACCGAGCTCTGGCCGCCGCCACCGGCGCCCGAGTCGTTCCACGGCAGCTCGTCGTGGATGCCGAGACCGGCAACGGTGGACTCCTCGCCGAGGTCGGTGCCGCCGACGCCGGTGATCCAGGGCACCGCCGCCTCTTGCTCGACGCTGATGCTGCCCGTCGTCGGCGTCCCCTCGTCGCGGCAGTCGACCGCGCCGCTGTCTCCGGCGGCTTCGAAGATCTGCTGGCCCTGCGCCGCGGCCTCCTCGGCGACCTCGCCGAACAGCTGGTTGTAGGCCTGGCTCTGGAGCGCCTCGCAGTTGCCCCACGAGGAGGACAGGACGGGTGCCAGATCATCGGTCACGAACGCGTTGTAGAGGTCGATCTCGGCGGCGCCCTGCTCCCCGAGCGACCCGAGGCCGTTGATCGGCGCCTCGTACACGTACAGATGCGCGAGGCGGGGCGCCATCTCGAGCAGCGTTGTGATGTCGGCCATGTCCTCGGCCTCGCCCTCCGCCGGGGGGCCGCCCGTGCCGCCGTCGACGAGCCTGCGCGTTACCGGAGTCTTGATCCCGTAGCAGGACTCCATCGTCGCGAGATTGCTGTCGTGGAAATCGTCGAACTCGACCAGCGCGGCGCTCATGCCCTCGCCGTGGAGGCCCTTCGCGTAGAGGCCGTTGAAGTCGTACGCCTGGGCGAGATCGGGCGCGGTGTAGCCGGCGCCGAGGACGGCCTGCGGGCACGGTGAGGCGCCGCCGTCGACGCCTGTGATCGCCAGGCGGGGCCGGCTCTGGCTCCGTGCCGCCGGGGCGAGCTGCGGCTCGGGCACGTCGCTCGAGTTGAGTCCGACCACCCCGCTGACAAGGCCGCCGAGCGCGGCGGGAAGCCGGATCTCGGCGCTGTTCGAGTAGAAGGTCTTGCCGTCGGGAAGCTGGAAGCGGGCGATCAGGGTGCCGAACGCCCGCTCGACGGCGGCCACGGTGCCGCTGCCTGAGACGTAGAGATGGTTGACCGTCGGCGCGGCGGCGCTCAGGCCGAGGCCGTGCAGCGCCCGGGTCGCCTGAGAGACCTCGGCGGCCGGCGCACCGAAGCGCTGCCCGAACTGCGCAGGCGTGAGGAAGGCGCGGTAGTGCGGGCTCCCGGGCGTGTATTCGCCGGCGAGGTAGGCGTCGAGCGCGCGAGCGCGCGGCAGCTCCAGCGGGAGCGCGAACGAGATCCGCGACGAGGGGACGAGCGCGCCGAGGTTGCGCGCGAGCGCGACCAGGCGCGGCACGGTGCCGGCGAGCAGGCGCGATGCGATCGGGGGCAAGCCCGAGCCGCTGGCGCCGGCGACCGCCAGTGACGTTCCGGCCGCGCTCAGAACGATCAGCGTCGCGGCCAGGGCACGGCGCCGACGCCACGGTCGCATCGAGAGCCCGGCGCGCCGGCGCGGGCCTTTCTCGCTGTGGATCGTTGGTTCTCTGGCGAACATGCTCTCCCGCTTGCTGTCGCGCGCACCGCTCGAGGCGTTGCGCGCCCCACGAGCACGGTGCCCTGTCCTGCCGTGGCGACACGCTAGCGCGGAACTGGAGGCTGCCGCAAGCGCCAACCGCGATTACCGCGCAGGTCCTCGACGGCCAGCGGCGGGCTACGCCGCCGGGGTGAGCTCTCGGGCTTTCTGCTCGAGCGTGCCGAGCAGCGAATCGTATGCGTCTGCGAACGCGCCGACTCCCTCGTCCACAAGCTGGCGAAGCACGAGCTGCTCGACATCGACCCCGGCCTCGCGCACCGCTCGCATCGTCTCGTGCGCCTGCTCGAGCTCGCGATCGATCGTGCGTGCCGGCGTGGCGTGGTCACGGGCGGCTGCCAACGTCGCGTCCGGCATCGTATTGACCGTGTCCGGGCCGATCAGCTCGTCGACATACAAGGTGTCGGGATAAGCGGGATTCTTGGTCGAGGTCGACCCCCACAGCGGTCGCTGGACGTTCGCGCCGTGCGCGGCCAGCCGCCCCCAGCGCGGCCCGGAGAACAGCCGGCCGAACGACTCGTAGGCGAGCCTGGCGTTCGCCACGGCTGCCCGGCCACGGAGCTCGGGCCGGCCGAGACGCTCGAGCTCGGCGTCGACCCTGGTGTCTACTCGCGAGATGAAGAAGCTCGCGACCGATGCGCTGCGGTCGACCGGATCTCCCCGCTCGACACGTTGCTCGAGCCCGCGCAGGTATGCCTCGGCGATCTCCTCGTAGCGGGAGACGGCGAACAGGAGGGTGATGTTGACGTTCACGCCGAGGGCGGTGAGCTGCTCGAAGGTGACCACCCCGGCCTCGGTCCCTGGCACCTTGATCAAGACGTTGGCGCGGTCGATCGCGCTGCGGTGCTGCTGTGCCGCCGCCACCGAGCCCTCGGCGTCGTCTGCAAGCGATGCCGGCAGCTCGAACGACACGAAGCCGTCCTGCCCGCCGGTCTGCTCGAACGTCGGACGCAGGAGATCGGCAGCGTCCCGGATGTCGCGGTAGGCCAGCTGCTCGAAGATCTCCTGGGGGTCATCGACCTCGCGCGCGAGCTCGCGGATGGCATCGTCGTAGCGGTCTGAGTGGCCGATGCCCTTCTCGAAGATGCTCGGGTTGGAGGTGACCCCCGACAAGCCGTCGCGCTCGATCAGCCGGCTGAGCTCGCCGTCGTCGAGCAGCTGCCGGGTCAGATTGTCGAGCCACACGGATTGACCGAGCGCTTCGATCTCCAGCAGCCGATTTGGTGAATTCATGGAAAACCTCCTTGTCTAGGGGCGACGATCGGCCGCCACGGCATTGCGCGTCAGCTCGCGCGCTGCGCAGGCGATCGCGTCGGCGTCGATACCGGCCTGGTGTAGCAGCTCGGCCGGCTTGCCTGACCCCGGAAGCTCGTAGACCGCGAGCCGCCTCATCGGGACCGGAGTGGCTGCCTCCGCCAGCGCCCCGGCGACCGCGTCGCCAAGCCCACCCTCGGGCCGGTGATCCTCTGCGGTCACGATCGCCCCGGTCTCAGAAGCGGCGGCGAGGAGGGTCTCGATGTCGAGCGGCTTGATTGAGTACAGGTCGATCACCCGCGCATCGAGCCCCTCGGATGCCAGCCGGTCGGCGGCGGCCAGCGACTCGTGGACGGTGATGCCGGTGCCGATCAAGGTCACGTCGCTACCCTCGCGGACCACCCGGCTGCCGCCGACGAAGAAGGGCTCGTCAGGCTCGTAGATCACGGGGCTCGCCCCGCGCTGGGTGCGCAGGTAGGTGATCCCCTGACGGTCGGCCATCGCGGCGACCAGCCTCGCGGTCTGATTCGCATCGCAGGGGCACAGCACCGCGCTCGAGGTTATCGCCCTGAAGGCCGCAAGGTCCTCGAGTCCCATCTGTGACGGCCCGTCCTCGCCGATCGCCACGCCCGCGTGAGACCCGCACAGGCGCAGGTTCGCCTGGCTGACCGCGGCCATCCGCACGAAGTCGTAGGCGCGGCTGAGGAAGGCCGCGAAGGTCGAGGCGAAGGGGACCCAGCCGCGGCGCTGGAAGCCGACAGCGGCGGCGACGAGCTGCTGCTCGGCGATGAACATCTCGAAGTAACGGTCCGGGTGAGCGTCCCCGAAGATCTCGCTGTAGGTCGAGTTGCCGACCTCGCCATCGAGCGCCACCACATCGGCGCGCATGTCGCCGAGCGCCTTGAGCGCCTCGCCGTATGCCTTGCGTGTGGCTACCGAATCGCCGACCCGGTAGCGGGGTAGCTCCCCGCCGGGAACCTCGACGCGCGGGGGCTCATATTCCCCCGTGGGCTTGGCGACGTCGACCCGGATCTCGTGCACCCCGCCCAGCTCCTCGATCGCGCGCCGGGCGTCGGCGAGCGGCTTGCCGTGCTTGCCGGGTAGGTCCTCGACCTCCTCGACGCCCCGGCCCTTCATCGTGCGTGCGAAGATCGCGCACGGACGCTCGCTCTGCTCCGCTTGGCTCAGCGCGTCATCGATTGCGTCCAGGTCGTGTCCGTCGATGCTCAGCGCCTCCCAGCCGAAGGCGCGAGCGCGTGCGGCGTAGGTGTCGAGATCCCAGCCGTGCATCGTCTCGCCGGTCTGGCCGAGCCGGTTGACGTCGACTAGCGCGATCAGATTCTCGAGCCGAGCGAACGAGGCGTGGTCGAACGCCTCCCAGATCGATCCCTCCGCCATTTCGCCATCGCCGCACAGCACCCAGACTCGCGACGGCGAGTGGTCGAGCCGCGACGCTGCGAGCGCCGGGCCCACGCCAACGGGCAAGCCCTGGCCGAGCGACCCCGTCGCCACGTCGACCCAGGGCAACACCGGCGTCGGATGCCCCTGCAGGTCGCTGCCGAAGCGGCGGAAGCTGAGCAGGTCGGCATCGGT
>Ga0302325_10010830_pt1 | contig 19702 bp, 21 predicted proteins | sample Palsa_T0_2_FD_201948 | JGI IMG/M metagenome (GOLD analysis project Ga0302325, IMG submission 201948) | Peat permafrost microbial communities from Stordalen Mire near Abisko, Sweden - Palsa_T0_2 | ecosystem: Environmental > Terrestrial > Soil > Palsa > Peat permafrost | place: Sweden: Abisko...
GCCGATGTGCCCAGCGGACTGCCGCCTACCCCCAAGCTGGGTGAGGAAGTCCCCGGTCCCAGCCCTGAGCCCAGCGCCATCCCAGCCGGCAAGGAGGGTGAGTAGCATGGCCATCCCTCTCGGTACTGAAAACAAGCGCCAGGTCTACCTCGTGATTGTGCTGTTTGTGGCCGTTATCGGCGGCGCTATCTACGAGCTCAGCGGTTCTTTCGGAGGGTCCTCCACGCCGTCTGCACCACCGCCAGTCTCACGGCCCGCGGCGCAATCGGGCTCAGCCTCGAGCGGGCGCCCGACCGGGATTGTGCGAACGGCTTCAGGCAGCCAGGGCGCCCAGGGGCCGGATGCCGAGAAGCTGTCGAATACGGGCCTCGACCCCACAGTACACTTCGCCAGGTTGGCCGAAAGTGAGGAAGTGGAATACGCCGGCACGGGCAGAAACATCTTCTCCGCCGAGTCCACGCCGGTAGTCATTGAGACGCAGCTGGCGTCGGCGCGCAACAATGGCGCACCGATTGTCACCCCCCCGCCTGTGAAGGTCGCACCACAAGCGCCGCCCATCGATCTGAAGTACTTTGGCTACACGCAGTCCAAGGACAAGAGCATCAAGGCCTTCTTCACTCACGAAGGCGATGTATTCATGGCCCGGACCGGCGAAATTGTCGATCACCGCTACAAGGTTGGCAACATTCAGCCAGCCAGCGTGCAGGTAACCGACCTGAGCTACAACAACACCCAGACGCTGACCCTGTCGTCTAACTAAACAAGGCATCCCGACGAAAACGATCACGCCAATCCGCCGCCGTCCCAAACCCTCCGAGGAGGGCTACCTGCTGGTTTCGGTGATGTTCATGCTGGCGTTGTTGATGATCGCGCTGGCCATCGCCGCGCCCAAAGTTGCCAAGGACATCCAGCGCGACCGCGAGCTTGAGACCATGCACCGCGGCAAGCAGTACGCACGCGCCGTCAAGCTCTACTACAAGAAATTCGGCGCCTATCCGGCCAATGTCGATGCGCTCGTAAACACCAACCAGATTCGCTTTCTGCGAAAGAAATATATCGACCCCACCACCGGCAAGGACGTGTGGAAGCCGATCGCCCTCGGCCAGAACAAGGCGCCCACCGCCATGGGCTTCTTCGGCGTGCCGCTCAACGGCGCGGGCGCCGGGGGCGGTCTGTGCGGAAACGCGCTGCCCAGCTCCACGCCGTCCGGCTCGTCCTCGTCAAGCAGTTTCGGCTCTTCGTCCGGCAGCTCGGGTTCCAGTTTCGGCTCATCATCCGGCAGCTCGGGTTCCAGCTTCGGAACAACCTCGCCCACAGCCGGCTGCCCCTCCGATACATCAGGCGCCGGCTCAGCCACTGACCCAAATGCCGCCGCGAACGGCGCCACGGACCCCAACGCAGCCGGCGGCAACTCCGGATCTCAATCAACCAATGACAGCTCCGGAACTACACCCGGAAGCGGAACCGGTTCCACCAGCGGCATCGGACAGTCTGGACAGACCGGGCAGACCTTCGGCGGGGCAGGCATCATGGGCTTCTCGCCGCAAAGCCCCAAGCAGTCCATCCTGGTTTACAAGAAGAAAAACCACTACAACGAGTGGGATTTCGTCTATGACCCGATAGCCGATCAAATGATGATGCAGGGCGGCAACACGGGCGGTCTCGGCGGCAACCCCGCGACCGGCGGACCCGGTGGCATCGGCGGCGGAACTGGCAGCGGAATTGGCGGCAGCGGAATCGGCGGCTCTAGCTTCGGTGGAAGCTCCGGCATCGGCGGCAGCTCCGGCTCGCCCGGCGGCCCCGGTTCCGGCAGCACACCTCCGCCGCAGCAATAAGAATCGACCGTAAGTTCGCCAAATACCCAGACGCACAAAGGCCCGTCCCTCGGTTGAGAGACGGGCCTTTTCGCGAATCCGAATCTTCTACGCTGAACGCCGTTACACGCTGAACGAAGAACCGCAGCCGCAGGTCGACTTCACCTGGGGGTTCTCAAACTTGAAGCCGGCCGCTTCCAGGGTCTCCACGTAGTCCACAATGCAGCCATTGAGGTACATCAGCGATGTGGCGTCGACAAAGACCTTCAGATCGTCGAACTTGAACACCTTGTCCATCATGCCGCTCTGATTCTCGAAGGCCATGGAGTACTGGAACCCCGAGCATCCGCCGCCCACCACGCCGATGCGCAGCCCCGCGGGCAGGGGGTCCTGGGTAGCCATGATCTCGCGCACCTTGGTGATGGCCTCAGGGGTCATGTGAAGGGGAGCCTTCTTTTCGGTTTCCTGTGCGGGTGCAACGGTCGCTGTGGCCATGGGTTTCCTCTCCAACTTTGGAATCTTGCCGGTATCTCTAACTCTACCTGTTTCAAGAGCCGGGACACAAGTGCCAATCCCGGCAACATCCCATTGGATGCAACAGAAGGGCTGGGGGTCGCAGCATTGAGCGCATTTGGGAGCAGCCCTGAGCGCGCTTGTGAGCAGCCTTGAGCGGATTCGGGAACGGAGCGCGGCCGCTCCGCAAGACGGACCAAACACAGCCATTTAAGGCCTGTTCACCCTGCCAAAATGACTGTGATGCCGATCACCTCAAAGCGCCTCTTCCGAGCTTAAGATTGTCAACCGTAAGGCCCCTCTACTCACGAGACCGCGATTCCGCTACGGACCCGCCGGTATCTGGGACCAGAAAATTCATTGGAGGTGCGTTATGCAAGGAATGGTACCGGTAATGTGGATGGTCTGGGGTGCATTGGTCCTAATCATGCTGGCTCTCAAGGTTTACAGCGGCAGAGTAACCCGCAACGAGGACGACCACCTTGTGCTGGACTCCGCATTCGATAATTTGAGGGCCGAGCAGGCCGCGATCATGGAGAAAGTACACAAGATTGAGCCCTTGAAAAAGGTGTCGCTGTGGCTGGCCGTGGCCGCGACAGCCTTCGTCGTCGGCTACTATGTCATAGACGTGATGAGCCAGTTCAAGTAGATTTCGGCAGCGCCGAGCGTCGTAGCGCCGGTCTCCAAACCGGCTGTCCTGAGGGCCTCCCGGCCCTCAGAGACTCAGCGACGCTACTCCACTTCCTGCTTGGCGCGATATCCGTCGCGCGCGATGATGTCGTATTTCAGCGGCTTGTTCTTCTCGTCCTTAATGCGCAGCGGCTGGCCTTCGTCGTCTACCAACTCCACGCGCAGCTTGCGATATGTCCCATCCTGCTTGGCGTTGGTGGGGCGATAAACCAGTTCGTATTTCGCGCGGATGTTCTGGTTGATCTGGTTGAAGTCGTCGGGCAACTCGGTAGGAAAACGAGGGAAATAGCTGACGCCGCCGGTCATGCTGGAGAAGGTCCTCATCTCGTTATCGGCCTGCAGCATGGTAATGCTGTCGCCGCGCACCGCCCGCGCGAAGCCCCCAGTGGAGATGGTGAAGATGGTAATGTCCTGCGCGGCCTTCACCCTCTTGATGATCTTGTCCAGGGTCAGCTTGGAGAAGCTGTCGTAGCCCGAAGCGATCAGGATAATGTACTTTTGGCCCTCAATCCGCTGCAGCCGGTCCAGCCCCTCGTACAGCGCATCAAACACATTTGTCTCGCTGAAACCGGGGACGCGCAGCGAGTCGATGGCCTGCAATAGCTGGCGCTTGTCCTGGGTGAAATCGAGCTGAATCTGGGTGCGCATGTCGAAGGTCATCAGCGCGACGTAGTCCTGCGGATGCAACTGCTGCGTAAACGCGAAAGCCGAGTTGCGCATGTCCCGGATCAGCTCGTAGCCGGCGTAGCTATTGGGGTTGCGCGGCGATGCAAACTCGCAGATCATGAGCGCCGTGATGGGCGCCTCGACCCGCTTGAAACCCTGCACCTTTTGCGCCACCCCGTCTTCATACACACGGAAGTTCTCCGGCTTGAGGCCGGGAACAAACGAATGCGTCTTTTCCAGAAGCACACCCACATCCACCGTCACCTCGGGCACCTCAATCTTCAGCGAAAAGGACGGCATCCCTTCCGGATTCTTGACCTTTGGCTCAGCCGGAGCGGGCGGCACATCCACTGGAGCAGCATCCTTCTTCTTGGGCAGCGCAATCACGCCGTTGTCGGCTCCCGGACCGCCCGCATCCGGCGTAGTCTGGTCGGGCGTCTGCGGCGGAGTGGCCGGGGGAGTGGCCGGAGGGGGGGTGGACTGGGATTGGGCGAGAGGCGCTACCGCTAGGGCCATCGAAAAAACAAACAAGGACGCCAGCGCAAAACAACGGCGAGACGGGGCGTACAAACGCAAGATGGACATGACGACCTCTGTGCAGAACAGCATACGGCAAGACAGCTGGCAGCTTCTAGCTACTAGCCTTCAGCGCCGCTTCGACCCATCGCAGGGCGTTCAAGTTGCCGATGGAAAGAACTTTCCCCCGGGTTGCGATGAGCTAGAAGCTAGGGGCTAGAAGCTTGCCGCTGCTTTCAAGCTGTACTCTTATAGACGTGGAAACTCGGTTGAAGGAAATCCGCACCGGGCGGGCCGCCCTGGCGATCACCCTGGCGATGGGCGCACTCGCTGTGCTCTCCGCCGGAAGCGTCTCCGCGCAAACCGCACCCGCAGCCGCCGGGCCGCCGCCTTCCAGCGGAGGGTTCTTCCCTCTCAGCGAGGTCCGCAAAGGAATGACCGCGACCGCCTGGACCGTATTCCAGGGCGACAAGCCGGAACCGATGCAGGTGGAGATTCTGGGCGTGCTGCGTGGAGCGCGTGGCCCCGGGCACGACATGATCCTGGCCCAGCTTCACGGCGCCAAGCCGGAGTACACCGGGGTGGTAGCCGGTATGAGCGGCAGCCCCGTGTATATAGGCACCCGGCTCCTTGGATCGCTGTCGTACCGCATCGGCCAGTTCAGCAAGGACCCCATTGCCGGCATCACGCCCATTGAGCAGATGCTGGAAGTGCGCGATATACCGATACAGGGATCAGGGATCAGGGATCAGGGATCAGAAAACTCCAAGCCCGAGGAAAAGCCAGCGGAGTCGAACCCGACCGCAGGCATGAACTTCGAAGCCATGGAGACGCCGTTGGTAATCACCGGACTCCAGCCCGAAGCGATCAGGCTGTGGCAAAAACAAATGGCGGGTACCGGCCTCGAGATGGTTGCCGCGGGCGGCATGGGCGGCTCGTCCGAGCGGGGTCTAGATGAGGAACCCTCAGCCAAAGCGCTGGCCACAATGGTCCCGGGCTCTGCTGTAAGCGCGCAACTGGTGCGCGGAGACATCGAGATCGCGGCCACTTGCACGGTGACGTACATCGACCCCAAACAACTGCTCGCCTGCGGACATCCCCTCTTGCAGGCCGGACCCGTTTCGCTGCCCATGACCTCCACCGAAGTGGTGGCCACGCTTGCGTCCCCACTCAACGCATTCAAGATTGTGAACACCGGCGACCTGATCGGCGCATTCACCGAGGACCGCGACTCTGCCATCCGCGGCGTTCTGGGCCAGAAGCCACACATGATTCCCGTGCACATTTCGGTTCACTCGCCCGACGGCAACCGCAAGCTCAACGTAGAGATCCTCGATCTGCCCTCGCTTACGCCGCAAGCCATGCTGGTTTCGCTTTATGAGGCGCTGCTCGAGAGCAATCAGAGCAGCGATGAAATCAGTTATCACCTCACCGGCAGCATCGGCCTGGCCGCGTATCCGGCTTCGCCCATCGATGAATGGGCTTCTGCAAGCGACTCGGGATCGGCGCCTCTGGAACTGGCCCTGCTTACCGCAACCCGCTTCAACCGGATTTATTCCAATGGCGCCAGGCAGGGCGCTGTGCGGGCCATCGACCTCAACGTGGAAGCCATTCCAAGACGCGTTCAGGTGCAACTTGAGACGGCGCGAATCGTCTCTGGCGATATTGTCCACGCCGGCGACACGGTGCTTGTAGAAGCTACCATCCGTCCCTGGCAGCAGCCGGAGCGCAATGTGCGGATTCCAGTCAAGCTGCCCGCAAGACTCACCGGCGGTAATCTGCGCATTCTGATATGTGACGCAAGTACACTGGACCGGACACTCGATCAGCCGCGGTTTTCCGCCCGTCCCGCCGACCTGGAAACGGTTCTCGCCCAGGCCCGCGCAAGGCATGCGGCCGACCGCATTTACGTGAGCCTGCTGGTGCCTGAAACCCAGGCAGGCGTGGGCGGCCAGACACTTACCAGCCTTCCGCTCTCGGTGGCAAATGCACTGGAACCGCTGCGCAATGCGCAGGATGTGAATCTGAATGGGGAGTCCGCGGCGGAGGCCGGCAACGCACCGGTCGGCGGCATTTTGAGCGGATTCCAGATTCTCAACCTGCGCGTTGAGCAGGGCGGCAGTTTAAACTAGGATCAAAGAAAAGTAGGCACGCCCAATTTGCGGGCCGGCGCTAGTTTTGGGGACTTGCCGGTCTGTCTCCCACTCCAACGAGGATTCGGAACGGCCATGGCTCAGATTCAGGGACTTGCAGCGCACGCAGCCGGAGCAGAACTGCTCAATTTTCGCTATGACCCAGGAAAGTTAGGCCCGCAAGAGGTGGAGATTGCAATCACTCACTGCGGCATCTGCCATAGCGATATTCACCTTATCTCCAACGACTGGGGCATCAGCCAGTTCCCTTTCATTCCGGGCCATGAGATTGTGGGCACGGTTTCGGCAGCGGGCGCCGAGGTGCGGTCGCTTCAGGCCGGCCAGCGCGTGGGCCTGGGTTGGCAATCCAACTCCTGCGGCATTTGCGAGTGGTGCACGCGCGGCATGGAAAACCTCTGCCCGTCGTCCGAAGGCACATGCGTACATCGCAACGGCGGCTACGCGGAGCGCGTAAGAGCCAATGCTCGTTTCGTGATTCCCATCCCCGATGCACTCAAGAGCGAACACACCGCTCCGCTGCTCTGCGGAGGCATCACCGTCTATAACCCGATGCGCACGCATGGCATCAATCCTTCCTCGCGCGTAGGCGTCATCGGCATCGGCGGCCTCGGACACCTGGCCATTCAATTTGCGCGGACATTCGGCGCCGAGGTCACAGCCTTTTCCACCTCCGCCAACAAGGAAGATGAAGCCCGCGCGCTTGGAGCGCATCGCTTTGTCAACAGCCGCGAATCGAAGGCGCTGAAAGAAGTGGCCGGCACGCAGGACTTCATCATCAGCACCATCAACGCCGACCAGGACTGGGGCGTCTACATCCAGGCGCTGCGGCCCACCGGGACGCTCTGCTTTGTCGGTGTACCCCCGTCGCCGGTCTCGGTGCATGCCTTCCCGCTCATCGCCGGCATGCGCTCCATCAGCGGCAACCCCACCGGCAGCCCCTACCGCATCAAAGAAATGCTCGACGTAGCCGCGCGCCACGGCGTAAAAGCCAAGATCGAAGACTTCCCCATGTCCAAGGCCAACGAAGCCATCGAAAAGGTAAAGAAGAACAAGGTGCGCTACCGCGCCGTGCTGGCGAATTAGAGACGAGTCGAATTCCATTGCCCCCGACTCGCAGGCGATGCGCGCCGGTAGGTGATGTTTCAATCAAAGATTTCTTTCACCGAGTGGCGGCTCCGGCCGCGTGATGCGCTCGTCGCGAGTTGAATGTCGAGGAAACCCTCTCCAGGAGCACGTCAGGGCGTACGGGCCTGTAAAGCAGCTCAAACCCGTATCCGGCTAAATCCGCAGATGTCCGCAGAGTGCGAGCGGCGGATGGCTCGGAAAGCAACAGGATCTCGCAGTCCAAAAGGCTGCTTTTTAGTGCAATTGCGAGTTCGACACCACTCATTCCCGGCAGTTCCACATCAATGATGGCCAGATCCGGCGGCGTCAACAGCGCGGTTTCCAGCGCACTTTCTCCATCGTAGGCCGCGATAGCCGCATAGCCGCACTGGATCAGAATCTCGGACATTGTGTCTGCTGTGGCTGACTCGCTGTCGACCACCATAACCATCGGGCGATAATCCTCTGCCTTGTCAAATGGACCAGAAACCGGCACGTCCTCGATTGGCACAGTGGGGTAATTCATCGATGGACTGACTGGGAGATTAATCAGCCGGTCTGGTTGGACGATAGGCATTGGATTTCCTCCCTTCCCGAACCACAGCCCCGCTGACGGGACAAATGCTGCAAGTGATGCTTCCGAGGTAAGGCGCATTCGCATCGAACGCGAGCCCCCTCTCGATAAGGACCTGCTCATGCACGCCGCAGTGAGGCGGAATTGAGCCCTCTTTTTTGAAACATTGCTCTGTCACATTTTTCTCCCGCTCCCCTTGAATCTCAGACCGTCTCCAGCGAATTCCATGCTTGAACGGATCGTCAAACCGGCGACATCCCTCCAAGAAATAAGAACTGGCTCCTTTAGAAATTGCCCTCTAACTTCAACGTAGCAGTCTATTTTTGATACGGGTAAACTCGTTGCACTACGAGCTAAGTCTTTGTAATCAGATGCCATTAGGAGAAGACAGGGCGTGGAGACTTCCCGCTGAGGCGTCGGCAATGCCGCTTGCCGCGTAGTGGAGAAATGGGGTTACTTTTGCACGGTGTCAACAAAGGGTTAGCTTTACATTGCGGTAATTTAAGCGTACGTTTAGGCCACGATTCATTTTTCCCATCATCGCAGGCGTGAGGCGAACCGAACCGATGGCAACCAACCTCGATCCAAACGCGGCACACATGAAGTTCCAATCCATTCTCCAGCTTGATGTCCCGAAAGGCCGGGATGGTAAGCACAAGCGGATTGTGACGCAGTTGCTCAGCGATATCGATCAGTTGGCGGCGGGATCGGCGCTGAAAGTTCCACTTTCCGTCCTGCCGGACACCAAGGAGAACATCCGTTCCGCACTCAATCGTGCCACGCGCTTCAGAGGAATCGAAGTGGCGACGTCCAGCGATGCGGATTACCTCTATGTGTGGAAAGTCGAGGCCGCGTCCTGAACTACCAAGGGACCTTTCTCGGCTGATGTCCGCTCGCGACTGCGGACTTCGATTATGACCTCAGTACGCATCGACAAGTGGCTGTGGGCCGCCCGCTTCTTCAAGACGCGTGCGCTGGCGCAGAAAGCCTGTGACCTGGGCCGCATCCACTCTAACGGTGTGCAAGCCAAGCCGGCGCGCGAAGTGCGCGTGGGCGACATGCTGCTGATCAAAAATGAAGGCGGCGAGTTTGCCGTTGAGGTGCTGCTGCTAAGTGAAATGCGCGGCCCGGCTGCCGTGGCGCAGACCCTCTATCGCGAGACCGAAGCCAGCAAGGAAGCGCGGCTAAAGCTGGCCGCCGAGCGCAAAGCCATGCAGGAGTTTGCTCCGCTTCCCGAGCGCAGACCGAGCAAGCGCGACCGCCGCAGAATCATCCAGTTTCGCGGCGAAAGGTGAATTGGCAAACCCATCAGGGCTTTAAGGCGGGCGCGACTTCGCTATCCGCCCAATACCCGCTCCGCGCCGTCAGATGCAGCCCTGGGTGTCCGACCAGCTTCAACTCCACCGCATGAAATCCCGCATGCGGCGACGACGGCTGAAAGCTAAGCACATATCGATTCGGCACATGATTGGAAATGGTCAACAAATCCCGCACCAGCCCCCGGCTGTTCTCAAATCTGAAATACTCCCCGCCGGTGAGTTGCGCCACCGTCTCCGGCACATTGCGCTGCAAGCCGTCGGCGGCACGAATGGCAGCCATCTTGGCCAGCGCCAGCGGAGGAGCCAGCAGACCCAGACAATCAAATGCCTGCACCGCCTTATTCGTCGTGGCGTCAGGATCGGGGTCCTTGCCCATGCATCCATGCGGCGGCCCGGGATGAGCATTTTCGAGCTTGGAACCAGCGGGACCATTTTGAAAAGGCAATTCCCTGCCGGCATAATGCGCGGCATCCGCTTTGCCCGATGAAAAGCCGAGGCTGTAGATCGCGGTGTTGGTATCGCTGAGGTCGCGCAGCGCGTCTTCCAACTGCGTCTGGCTGCCGCGGTCGTTGGTTTCGGAGATGAGCAGAATGGCGCGGCGATAATTCGGCGGCTGCTGGCGCAGCAGGTCGACGGAAAACTCGAGCGCGTCGAGGATGGCCCCACCTTTGTCGCCCGCATCCAGATCGTCGAGCGACGCCCCGGCGGCATCCGCGTCCGCCGTAAAGTTCTGAAGCAGGCTCGGAGTGCTGTCAAAGGCCACCACAGCCACACGATGGGGAACAGCTCCCACCACGGCATCAATCACCGCGGTGAGATGGCGATAGCTTTCCAGCTTGCTGCGCCCCGCGCCGCCGGTCTCGACGGCCACCACCAGCGCCAGCGGCTCGCTCCCCGTATCTTCGTCCAGAACGAGCGCCTGCTCAATGCCGTCGTCGGTCACGCGGAAGTCGCCGGCCTTCAGCGTGAAAACTAGCTCGCCTTTAGCATTTCTCACCAACGCCGGCACCAGCACTACGTTCGATTGCGTGCGCACCGAAGGCGCCTGCGGAGCAGGAATCGGCAGCGTCTGCCCCAGGGCAACAGAGCCTGCCAGCAACGCGATCGCGGCGCCGAGCCTCATCCAAACGCCTCCTGACGGTCAGTGTAGCTGGCGATCCCCTCCCGGAGGGAGGAGTGAAAATAGCCCAGGGTGGAGCGGAGCGTAACCCTGGGAAAGCATCGCAGCCAACAATGTTCGCCCCGGAGGGGCAATGTGATCATTCGCACTGCTGCCCAGACACCCCCCAATTTAGTAGACTCAACGGCAGCATGTTTGTTTTGAAGAAGCACTCACAAACCTTCCCCTCCGCATCCGGAATCACCGCCCTCGCAGCGGCGCTGCTCTTCGTTTTCGCCGCACAACCTGGCAGAGCGCAAAACACGCATCTGTGGACGCAATCGCGCATCGACGAGTTTGAAAAGGGAGTTCAGCAGGGCGTTGCAATTACCAGCGACGGGCACCTGCGCGAAGGCCCCGGCCTGACTGAGATTCTCACCACGCCCTCAACCTTCGTGTGGGCGATCGCCGCAGGCAAGAACGGCGAGACCTACCTGGGCACAGGCTCACCGGCCACCGTCTTGCGCGTTGACAAGGACGGCAAGCCCTTCACGCTTTTCGAATCCAAGGATGTGAGCGTGCAGGTGCTTCGCCTGGGGCCAGACGGCGCGCTGTACGCGGCCACGCTGCCCAGCGGCAAAGTCTACCGGCTGAAACCCGATGCGACCGCCAAGCAGGACGAATCCAGCGCCACCGTCGTATTCGACATGGGCAAGCTGGACGATTCAAAGCCCTCGGACACCAAGGCCGGCGACGAGAAGAAAGACGCCGACAAGCCAGACGGCAAGCCGCGCTACATCTGGGACATGACCTTCGACGCCTCCGGCCGCTTGTATATCGCCACAGGCGGACCCGGCGCAGTGTATCGCGTGGACCCAGCGAAGCCCGCTGACAAGTCTATGCTCTTCTTCAAGACCGACGAGGAGCACATCCGCTGCCTCGCCTGGGGACCGAACTGGCCTCTGGAAGCCAACGGCGCGCCGGGAGCGAAAAACGACCTTTCCATAAAGGCCAATCTCTACGCCGGGTCCGATGGTTCGGGCCTGGTCTACCGCATCTCGCCGGAAGGCAAAGGCTACGTGCTCTTCCAAGCTCCGCGTCGCGAGATCACCGCAATAGCAGTGGATGGGGTCAGCGACACCGTTTACGCCGCCAGCGTCGGCGACAAGAGCCGCAATCCGCTGCCGCCTCTGCCTGTGCAGGGCCAGGGATCGGTCACCATCACCATTGTTCAGCCGGCATCACTGCAGGCGGCCAACACCAGCGCCTCCATCCCCGAGGGCAGCGAGATTTACGCGATTACCGCTCCAGACGACCCCCACCCACAGGCGCCGCACCGCTTGTGGGCCGGCAAGGATGAGGTGGTCTACGCGCTCGCCACGCAGAATTACGGCTTGCTCGCGCTCACGGGAAATCGCGGACACATCTTCAAGATCGCTGCGGATGGAAGCTACTCCGACGTAGCCCATCTGGACGCGCAGCAGGGATTGACGCTGGTCTTTCCTCCGGATTCGGCCAACGCCGGCGGCATCCTCATCGGCACCGGCAATACGGGAAAGCTGGTCAAGCTGGGCGCGATTGAAAAGCATGAGTACGCCAGCGACGTGTTCGATGCCGGCGCGCTGGCGCGCTTTGGCCACATTGAAGTCGAGCCCGGCTCCGGCAACTTCGACCTGCTCACCCGCACCGGCAACGTTGAGCAGCCGGTCCGCGGCCGCGGCAACTGGGGATGGTCTGACTGGCAGCCCTTGAAAGACGGTGCGGTAGCCTCGCCGCCGGGGCGTTTCTTCGAGTGGAAAGCGGTGCTGCGCGCGGGTGGAACGCTGGGCAGCGTGGGCGTAAATTACCTGCCCGTGAATGCCGCGCCGGTGGTGGATGAACTGGTGGTAGTCACAGGCGCGCGCATCAATCCGCAAGCCCAGAATCCGCCACCAGGTGTGCCGCCGACGGTGACCATCTCACTCCCATCGTCTGGCCAGAGCGCCGTCAACTTCGACGGCTCCTCGGCCTCCACGCCGTTGCAGGCGCTCAAGGATCGCACCGCCATCACTGTACGCTGGGCGGCCCACGACGACAACGGCGACGACCTGATCTATTCGCTCTACCTGCGCGGCGATGGCGAATCGCTCTGGCGATTGCTCAAAGACCAGATCACCGACAAGGCCTACAGTTTTGACGCCACGCAGATTCCCGATGGCGGCTATCAGATCAAAGTTGTGGCCTCCGATTCTCCAGCGCACACGCCCGCCGACGCGCTCATCGGCGACAAGATCAGCGAGCGCTTCGAGGTCGATACGACGCCACCGGTAGTGAGTGGACTGAAAGCGACCGTCGAAATGGATTGCGGCAAAGGACGTCCCTGCGGACCGGAGCCGCACATCGCCTTCGACGCCGACGATGCTTTCTCCCCCATTGCACATGCCGAATATTCTCTCGACGCTGGCCCATGGCAGTTCGTCGAACCCGTTGGCGGCCTGTCGGACGCAAAGCACGAACACTATGACTTCCTGATTCCAGCCAAGTCTCTTGACGGGAAAGCCGGCGAGCACCTGATCACCGTCCGCGCCTACGACCGCCACGACAATATCGGCGTTGCCAAGACAGTGTTCACGGTTCCCCCAAAATAGGCTCGCGCAAGCAAGGCAAATCCCCATGCGATTCGAACTTTTTCTCGCGGCGCGTTACCTCAGGGCCAAGCGGCGGCAGGCCGTGGTGGGTGTGGTCACCACCATCTCCATTGTCGGCGTGGCCGCGGGCGTGGCCGCGCTCATCATCGCGCTGGCCATCACCAACGGCATGCAGCGCGAGTTGCAGGACAAGCTGCTCGGCTCCTCCGCGCATGTGCAGTTGATGCGCGTCGAGGCGGACGGCATCCGCGACTGGCAGCCGCTCTTCAACCGCCTTCTCCATCTGCCTCACGTCACCGCGGCGTCGCCTGGCCTTTATGAGCAAGTCCTGGTTACGCGCGGAGCACGCGACGGCGGCGCGCTCGTCGAAGGCATTCTGCCCGACCAGGAGCAAACCGTGAGTGATTTGTTGAAGTCCGCGACTCCCGGTTCGGTCGAGGCGCTCCAACCGCATTCGGGCCCCACAACCGCTGAGTTTCCGCCCATCGTGCTCGGCCAGGACCTGGCCGAAACCGTCGGCGCAACCGTCGGCGAATCGGTCACGCTCATCAGCCCGCAAGGCGAAATGACGCCCGTCGGCATGTATCCCAAGGTGGTGCGCTTCCGCCTCGCTGGCACCTTCCACACTGGCTTCTATCAATACGACAACCAGATGGGCTTCCTGCGCCTGGCCGATGCGCAGCGTCTCTTCAGCGAGCCTGATCTGCTCTCTGTGATCAGCTTCAAAGTCGACGATCGGGATCGCGCGCCCGAGATCGCCAGGGAGATCGAGCAGGCCGCCGGCAAGGGCTTCATGACCAATAATTGGATCGAGCAGAACCGCGAACTCTTCCGCGCCCTCAAGCTCGAGCAGATCGTCACCTTCATCGTGATTGCTCTCATCGTCATCGTCGCCGCGCTCAACATTCTCATCGCGCTCACCATGATGGTGATGGAAAAGACGCGCGACATCGCCGTGATGATGAGCTTCGGCGTCGAGCCCGGCCAGGTGCGCCGCATCTTCCTGCTGCAAGGCTTCCTCATCAGCCTCATCGGCACGGCTCTAGGATTGGTCTTCGGCTACCTCGCAGCGTGGGCTGGCGGCCGTTATCACTTCCCACTCTCTGCCGAAATCTACTCCATCGACACGCTACCGTTCGCCCCCCGCGCGATCGACGGCGTAATCGTCGCGGCTGTTTCAATTGGAATTTCGTTACTCGCCACTTTGTATCCGTCGGTGGCCGCGGCCCGTGTACTGCCTGCCGAGGCGCTGCGGTACGAGTAGGGCCGCCTATCATCCTCTAACCTGCAGTTGACAATGTGACACGTTTTGTGTCACATTTAATCAATGGAAAGCATCTCCCTTCGCCAACTCCGTGACACGCGCAAGGTCAAAGCCTGGCTCAAGGCCGGGGTCCATATCGAGGTGCGCGAGCGCAACGTGGTCCTGGGCGATCTGGTGCCGCGAACACCGCCCGATCCGGCCCCCGTTCCGTGGCCCGACTTCGCTGCCCGCCGCCGCGCCATCTTCGGCGACCGCGTTCTTAGCCCGGTTGCCGATCTCATCGCTGACCGCGAGGACAGCCGTTTTTGAACATTTATGTCGATTCGAGCTTCCTTGTCTCGAGCTACATCACCGATGCCCACTCAGCAGAGGCCGACCGGCGTCTCGCTATCGGCCATCGCGTTCTCATCACGCCCTTCAATCGAGTGGAATTCGCAAACGCCATTTATCGGCAGGCCTTTCTGAATCGTCTCTCGATCGTTGAAACACAGAGAGTCTGGGCAGAATTCCAGCGCGACTGTGTTTCGGGTCTGTGGGCCGCGATCGAGTTTCCCTTTACCGCTTGGGAAACATGCGTAGATCTCGCGCAGCGCCTCGCACCCAATCTCGGCGTCCGCACGCTCGACTCCCTCCACGTGGCATGCGCCTTGGAACTGAGGGCCGAACGCTTCTGGACCTTCGACGATCGGCAATCCAAGTTGGCCGAAGCGGTAGGTCTCGACACAAAGGCGTGACCGCCTGACAGAGAAAACCAGGGACGGGGTTCCCCTGCCCAATCAACCATTTGTCGGCATCGGCTTCTCATTCAGCAGCATCCACGACGTACCGAATCTGTCGCGGAACATGGCAAAGCGATGCGCAAAGAACGTCTCCCCCATCGCCATAAAAACTTCTCCGCCTTCTGAAAGCAGCGCATAGATGCGTTCCGCCTCCGCGATGCTGTCGACCGCAAGCGAAAGATAGGCGCTGCGTATGGGCTGAAACGGTGGCGAAGGAATATCGGCGCCATAGATCGCTGTCCCGCCCAACTCCAGCCGCGCATGCAAAACCTTGTCCGCCCATTCCGGGTTCACGCCGCTCGCGTCGGGCATCTGGCCATGCGTCATCATCATGGTGATCTTGCCACCCAGATGTGCTTCGTAGAAGCGAAATGCCTCCGCGCAGTTGCCGCCGTAGTTGAGATAGGTGTTGAGCTTCATGGATTCGGCTTTCCTTTCCGGACGTCTTCAGTGCGGTGGTAAATCGCGAAATCGATCCTATGCCGCGATTCCCCGCTCCGGCAAGCCTCACTGCGGCGTAATAATCCCACCCAGCGCGTGACGTCGCGGAAGCACAATGCCGCGATGATCCACCTCCGCCGCCGGCCCGACGGAATCGCCGGCTCCCGCCAATTGTTCTCGCTCAATCAGCGCCCCGCCGCAAGCAGGACACCAGTCGGCCCTGGTGTCTGGCGCAAGCACAGCATGGCAATGGCCGCAAACGCGTTCCATACCGGAAGGATACTACCGCAGCGCCGCCTGAACGGCCGAGTAGGTAAACTTGAGCTATGCACCCACCCATCCGCCTCGTAGCCATCGACATGGATGGAACCCTGCTGCCCAGCTTCGCGCAGAAGATCAACGAGCGCACCGCGCAGGCGCTCAGGTCCGTGCAGGAGGCCGGCGTCACCATCGCTATCGCCACTGGCCGCCGCCACGCCTACACCGCGCCGCTGCTCGAAGGCCTCGGCCTGCGAGCGGATACGCCTCTCATTACGTCCAATGGTGCAGTGATCCGTACGCTCGGCGGCGAGGCCATCGACCGCTGCCACATGGAAGCGCGCGTCTGTCGCGGGCTGTGCGGGCTGCTCCGCGAGTTTGGCGCGGTCGTTTTCACGTTTGACCGGCCGGGCCGCGGCGAGTTGGTATTGGAACACCTGGAGCAGGCGCACGGGCGCATCTCGTTGTGGATCGAAGCCAACCGCAACGCCATTGAAGTAGTCAAGCCGCTGGAGGACGCGTTGCCCGACGGCGAGAACCCCATCCAGGGTATGGTCACGGGAACCCTGACCAGGATGCGCGAAGCCGAGAAAGCGCTGAAGGCCAGCGAGTGGAGCGGGAGCTGTGAATGCGTCTGCACCGAATATCCGGGGCGCGACCTGTCGATTCTTGACCTGCTGCCGCCAGGAGTCTCAAAGGGCTGGGCGCTGGCGCGGCTCGCCGGCCGACTGGGGATCGATCGCAAGGAGACCATGGCCATTGGCGATAACTGGAACGATGTGGATATGCTGGAATGGGCCGGCCAGGCCGTGATGATGGGCAATGCCGCCAAGGAGTTGCGCACCCTGGCCAAGATGCGCGGCTGGAAGCAGGCTCCGCCGAACGATCAGGACGGCGTGGCCGTGGCTTTGGAAGCGGCTCTGGCCAAAGTTCTAGCTGCGAAAGCCTAGCGGCAAAGTTAAAATGGGAATATCCGATTGAGAATGCGCGGTAGAGTCATCATCCCGATAGCAGTCCTGGCAGCCGTCGCGACGGCTGCGCAAGCCGGCGAGCGCATCACCCTGCGCAACGGCTTCGAGATTCGCTGCGATCGTCACGCGGAAGTAGAAGGCCACGTGCGGCTCTACATGAGCGCGGGCACTGACAACTACATCGAGTTCGCTCCCAAAGAGATTGCGGACGTGCAACCGGCAACCGATCCGGATCCGATCGATCCCGCTCCGCCAGTTGCGACAAAGTCTGGACGAGACTTCGCCGCTGCTTCCTCATCTTCTGGCAAAAACGCAAAGCTATCCCCAGCAGATTTGCACGAAATCCTGGCCAAGGCGAGCGGTGAACACAATCTGGATGTAGACCTGCTGGCCAGCCTGGTGAAGGCTGAAAGCGGCGGCAACGCCCATGCCGTGAGCCGCACCGGCGCGCGCGGCCTTATGCAACTGATGCCCGGGACGGCATCCGCGCTCGGCGTTCAGGACAGCTTCAAGCCCGACGAGAATGTTCGCGGCGGCTCCACTTACCTGGACGCGCTGCTCACCCGCTATCACGACAACCTAGCCCTGGCCCTGGCCGCCTACAACGCCGGCCCCGGCGCGGTAGACAAGTACCGCGGCATTCCGCCTTACAGCGAAACGCGCGCCTACGTCGCGCGAGTCATCCACGAGTTCAATCGCCGCGTGCTGGCCCGCGAGGCGCTGTCCAGGCAGGTTGCCTCGGCAGCCGCTCCGACCGGCGATGGTACCCGCTAGCTGCTTAGCCCACACAATCCCTCATCCGCCCCGCCCTATAGAATCGAAATCAACCGCACAAAACTCATCCAGCGGTACGGAGCACGCTTGAAGAAGAGTCATTGGATTCTGGGCCTGGTGGTAATCATTGCGCTGGTAGCGCTTTGGATTTGGGGACGCCACAGGATTCACTTCGACTTTGCCGTCTTCCGCTCCCAGCTGGCCATGGCCGACTGGCGCAAGATCGGCCTCGCCACCGCCTGCATCTACTTGGGCTATGTCTTCCGCTCTGTCCGCTGGGCGCTCCTTGTCCGTCACAGCAAGAAAGTGCCGCCCTTCGCACTGCTGGGCACGCAGGTCATCGGCTTTACGGCAGTTGCCTTGATTGGCCGTGTCGCCGACCCGGTCCGTCCCTACCTGGTCTCAAAAAAGACTGGCCTTCCCCTGAGCAGCCAGATCGCCGTTTACGTTGTGGAGCGAATGTTCGACCTTGGCTCCATGGCGCTGATCTTCTCCATGGTTCTGCTTACCACGCACGAGGTGCTGCCGCATCCTGAACTGCTGACGCGAGTAGCCAAGACCGGCCTGCTGGGCACAGTGGTACTGGCGGCCTTCACCATCTCGGTACGCCTTGCCGGAGGCGCCGTGGCCGCCTTCATGGAAAAAGCTCTCGGCACTGTATCGCACAAGCTGGCCCAATCGGCAGGAAACAAGATTCGCACCTTCCGCGCCGGCCTCGACACCATGCGTTCGTTCTCTGACTTTGGAGCGGCAGCTCTGCTTTCCCTGGGCATGTGGGTGGTCATTTCCGTCGCCTACCTGGAGACAACCCGCGCATTCGTGGCCAGCCCGCAACTGGCTTCCATGACCCTGCCCCGCTGCATGGTGCTCATGGCTTCCAGCCTGGTGGCCAGCGGATTTCAGCTGCCCATCGTCGGCTTGTTTACGCAGATCGGCTTGATCGCGGCGGCCATGACCAGTTTCTTCTCCGTGGCCGCGGAGCCAGCCACCGCCTGCTCTGCCACGTTGCTCTTCGTCACCTTCCTGAGCATCATTCCGGTCGGCCTGATCTGGGCGCAATTCGAGCGTGTAAGCCTGCGCAAGATTGCCGCGGAGAGCGAACAAGCCGAGGGAGTGTTGGAAGCAAAGCAGGTTCCGGATGACATCGCACCATAATAACGCTTGTCGTTCTTAACGCGTGGCGTTATCATTTGAAGGTGATCAAAAGCTTCGCCGACGCGGATACGGAGCTGTTGTGGATTGAAGGCAAGAGCCGCCGCATCCCCGCGAATCTTCGAAAATCGGCTTTGAAGAAGCTACTCATCTTGCACCGCGCATTCCAGTTGTCCGACCTGAATGCACCTCCTGGCAACCAATTGGAATTGCTTAGGGGTGACCGGAAGGGGCAGCATAGCATTCGCATCAACCTCCAGTTCCGGATTTGTTTCCTGTGGTCAGAAGGAAATGCATGCAACGTCGAAATCATCGATTACCACTAGGAGAAATCATGAATCGAATCCCATTCGCATACTCAATTCATCCCGGCGAGATACTCAAGAGCGAGTTCATGGAGCCGCTCGGACTCTCCAGCTACAGGCTGGCCAAGGATCTACGCGTCTCCGCGCCTCGAGTCAACGATCTGGTGCGCGGGAAACGTTCGATTACAGCAGACACAGCGATGCGCCTCAGCAGGTACTTTGGCACCTCACCCCAGTTATGGCTCCATTTGCAGATGGATCACGATCTTTGGGTTGCCGCGAAGAACAAGGAACTATTCAAGGTCAAGCCGAGGGCAAAGGCCGCGTAACTTCGCCGGTTTCCTGTTCGTCCATCAGCGCCTCATCCGACACCAGTTCCGTAATTGCGTTCGCGGGCGTAACCGGACGCGTAAACAGAATCTCGTCCGGCCCCACCGCGCCGCCGGTCATCAGCATACTCATAGCCTGCTCCATCGTCAGGTTGGTCTCCTGCACGCGGTCGATGGGCATGATCTGCAGCAGTCCCGACATGGGGTTGATGGCGTTGGGCAGAAGCACGGCGGCAAGCACCTGGCCGTTATGCGAATCGATGAGGGTGCGGGTGAGAAACCCCAGAGCTCTCTGTCCCGGCATGGGAAACTCCACCAGCACCACCCGCTGCACGGAGTCATCCTTGGCCATCA
>Ga0302325_10010831_pt1 | contig 19701 bp, 14 predicted proteins | sample Palsa_T0_2_FD_201948 | JGI IMG/M metagenome (GOLD analysis project Ga0302325, IMG submission 201948) | Peat permafrost microbial communities from Stordalen Mire near Abisko, Sweden - Palsa_T0_2 | ecosystem: Environmental > Terrestrial > Soil > Palsa > Peat permafrost | place: Sweden: Abisko...
TTTAAGAACGGAGGTGGAAGATCCTTTCTTCAGACACCGCCCTAGACTCAGCGAGGCAGGCCCTTTGGTGTACTCTACTTCGTTATCTTCGCACCTATATGTTCGTAGGCAATAAGGTTGCATCGTCGATCATTGCAATTTGCCTCGATATTATCACAGAATTAGCCGCGCACTTTCCCACTCTTGTGCCCATCGGCCGTCATAATGGCGTGCGGAGGTTAGATGATTCCCCCCTGCCACCCTACAGTTTCAGCCGGCACTTGAAAAGCCTTCACCCACTGACTCCCGATCATGGATGTGTGGGCAACAATATCAGTGGATGAAGTCATCACGGCATCGCATCTCTCGTACTGTATGTCTAGTTTCCTCGAACACATGTTTAACACTCCTGCCCTGTTAATAACTAAATCGTCACGGCTAGAGAGCAAACTCAAAATCCTCCCCCGCACCGCTGGAGCCGAGGATGCCGACGACCATGTTCATGCACTCGAACCAGCAAAGGCTCACTCGGCTCAGCAGTGCTTTTCAACATACGGCTTGCCAACAGATGAAACAGTCAAGGATAGTGGCTGAATCATCATCTCACCGCATCGCCTTGAAATTCCACGCCTTCAAGGCGGTGACGAATGCACACAGAATCGAGGCTTGGGTTGAAGATCATCTCTATTCGTCCCACCCACATGCTCGATAAAGTTTCTTGCATGAACTGAAAACTTTTTGATTTGACGTCTGCATAGACATGCCTAGTGCGTTTATTTTCCAGGGTTGTTCCCAATTTTTCAGAGGCCTCGAAAGACCTTTCACGGCACGAATGGAATGAACTAGTGGTCACGTGATGATTCTGCTGCCTTTAGTCCTCAGAACATGTTTGAGTTGCCTGTTAGGCAGTTGAGATGAATTGGTTGCGCTTGTTCCTCATACGCCAAAACGTCTTGTTCGATCTAAAAGCTAGGGCGTGGTGATTGTTGAAGGAAGCGTAAATCGCGCAGCATTATCCAACATCCAACCAGCTCAAGCTTCAACGGATTTACTATCGGCCATGGGGGTTTGAGTCAGTTAGGAAAGCACGTGAGAACGGGTTGATGTATTTTGTGGCGGGTCTAGGCGTTATATGCATTTAGAGATGAAGAGCTAAGTTAATCATCAATTTATTTACCCCTTCAACTATCCTATATCTGATTATAAACACCCCTCCTTCACCGTGATTTTTTGTGGGTTCCTACGCTTCGCTTCTATATCGTGCGCAGGTCCCTGCAGGCGCCGCGTCAGTGGGAGATGTTCTAAAGGTTAAGGAGCTTCTGGAAAAGCACACGCCTTGTACAGCGCAGGACTACTCCTTTGCATTTGGCGGTGCTGGAAGGACACGAAGAGGTGGTCAAGGAGCTGCTCGACCACGACCTGAAATCAGGTGCCAGAGGCTGGCTTTTGAAATTTAATAGCGTTGAGGAATTAGCGAAAATGTGGTGGCTTTTGTAAGGCCAGCAGAAATCTTACAGCCTTGTAGAAGTTCAAGTTATCAAGCCTCGAAATAGATAATCGATCCGCGCTTCACCTCGTAGCCTACATAAATTGTCCTGTCAGAGCTGATTAGGTGGGGCACTATTCCTATGGCTCAGGAAGCCCTAGGGCGCTAAGCGCACTAGATGAGCAGCCCTATCTTGTCAGCTGTCCTAACTCATTTGTCCTAGGACAAATGGCCGTTTAGGACAAATAATCCAGATGAAATAGCCACTTAGGACGGCTTTTATCATAGGACGTGCGTCCATCCAGGTGAAATGGCCACTTAGGACGGCTTCTGTCATAGAATATACGTCCTACCTGCGCTGTCCCATCACTTATGTCCCAACTGCGCATTCCCTCCTGTGACCGAGGGAATCCTGAGATGGTCTAGAAGCTAGGTAGTCGTTCCTGGATAAGATTTCAAGCTGGGACCTATTAGGTGGGACCAGTCTCCATCTAGGGCTAGTGTGACCCAGCACCCATAGAAATCTGGAGTTCCGAGAGTGATAGGAAGGTTGTCCCAGCCCAGATTTTCGCCTTGGGACAGTGCTCCTGGCTAACGAGCCTTCCTGGACTCAAGTTTGTTAAGTTATGAGCTAAATCGGCAGCGGAATAATCGTATAAATGAATGCAATTGTAGAGGGATTGCAGTGATGTTTGTACAGTGTACAATGCATATAGATGATAAAGTTAAGTAGGGTGCAAACACCATATATATACAGGATCACCTAGCGGGCCCTAGCGGCTCACGTGCCACCATACTATTATTTCTGACAAAGTTTACCGATGTGCAACAAAAATCCATTTCTGATCCCTTCACTACCAACAATGGGAAAACATTTTACTTCTCTTGTTTTGCCATTCCAATTTCTCTCCTTGCTAGCATTGGTAACCTTTCATTTCCCTCTCAGCTACTGAGCTATTCACCCTTTCACAAATTTGTCCCCTTCCTCTTCAGCATCTTGGCACGGCTAGTACCTTCTTCCCTGTATATTCCGCCGGATCCATATCCATTAAAAGCGGTAAGTTGGAACGGGTGACCCACCCATCGAGAGCACTGGCGCAAACCCTTTCAATCCAATAAAATTTTTTACTCGTTCTCAAAAACTAGGATCCTCTTCGGCCTCTATACCAGAGTTCGTTGTTGGCTCCCATCCAGCCTATGGGAACCCGGCTCTGGTTTGAGGTTGGGTGTGGCTAAAATTAGCCGCTGACCACCCTCATGTCCGGTGTGGCAGGTACTTGAGGGGGCTCAAATGGGCTCCATATTCTGGAATGATCTACCTTTTTGCTTTTGAGGAACGAAAACAGATGAGCGAATTCCACCCTTTAATCCCCGAGTAAGTCGCTTCTTTGACGGGCGTTGCAGGCGCGCGTTTGGGAGCAGTGACGAGTGATTGGCAAACGCATTTGCGAGTAAGCGATTCTTGTCACTAGGAAGGAAACACACCTGAGCTGTTATCTTCATGTCACGTAACCCAATCAAAGCTGCAGGCGTGCAAGGTGAAGGGTGGTCGCACAACTACTTGAATGGGAGACATGTTCCTAGGCTGCATGTACTTGTGCGGTGGAAAGCTTTGCCAAATATCTGTACGTAAGATATTGCCTGTCGTTTAGGACATTGGCTGGCAAGAGTAGCGTCATTGATCAGGCTGAGGCTCTGCTTCTGAGATCTTGGGCAGACAACAACTGCAGTTTGGTGGGTTACACAAGCTAAGGGAGCCTTTGACGATCTGCCTTGCTAATCTCTTAACAGAACGCAGGACGATTGCCCAATGGCAAAAAGACCTCATAAATCCAAGCTGCAGGTAACAGAACTAACCATTATTTGGGGGCCATTGGTAGGTATATCAGAAGCAGCAGAGAAGTCACACTTTACGTGGCTAAGGACCATTGGACTGTTCCCACACACACTTCTTTATTTCAAGATTGGCTTCGAATAGTGACACTATTGCCACAGCCAATAAGCTATCAACTACTAATCTCCTTTTTGTTATTTGCGTCTTGTACTGTATCGTAATAGAGGCGATGCCAAAAATTGAGAGGAGGGCCGGGACAGCAAGCTGCAGAATATATTGCTGGCAGAATAGCAGCTGCTAAACCCCGCTTTTACCTTGCCGATGTAAATAGAAGTATAAGAAGACTGGACTTTAACTAAGGGGAAATAGCAAGAATCGAAGTAAGCCTAATATTAGCCATGGCTACTATTCTTAATTACTACACCTTTAGCTAGCAGGCAAAGTTTAACATCAACTCCTTTAACCCTACTAAGAAATTTGACGCCGGCACTGTATTAGCTAGCATTAGATGGGTTCTAGATGCTGAGAAGTATGCAAAGAGAGTTAAAAAAGGACAAGCAAGGAAGTTTAAAGAGAATAAGATCGAAAAATGGCTTATAGCCTTATATAGGCCGTTAACTTAAAGCGCAAAAGATTTCGAAGATAATTAAACATACATTTATCACTTGTTATAGTAGGAATTCGAAGAAATCGAGGCAGTACTCTCCTTTACTAAAGGTATAAATACTTTTATTGCTATAATAGAGATCTTAGATTTTTTAACATATTCGATAACTAGCAACCTTCTCAGAGTTCAAATAGATTACATAAGCCACATTCCCTCTACTTATACTAGCACTAAAGCTTAATGTATTAAGTAGTAAAATATATGAAAGTTGTAATTTTGTTGTCTTGCAAGGATTATAACCTGAGTCTTATTGTCACGAGCGCCAGCTTCAGGGCCTGGAAAGGAAGGCAAAAGTAGAAGGGTCTCAATTACAACTATACAAAGCTAAGGAAGGAAGGAAGTAGGAAACATGAAGCATTGCATGCTTAAATATCCTAAGTTCGCCAACCTAGCCCTAATCGGGAATAGCGCTGCACGTGCCAGCGCAAAACCGTAACAGCAATAATATAACATTGCTCGGGCATAAGGCTTTAAAGTACATGAAACTCGATATTATTCTTCTCTTCGACTAACCATTTCTATAAACGCGATATCCCTCTTTAAAGCTCATTTGCGTGATTTATTACAATGCCAAGGTTTTACTAAAACACTTCCACAATGGCATCAAAGGCCAAAAAGTATTCAAGAAGTTAATCAAGTCTCTAAAAGCGGCTAAAAAAGAGCTTAAAAACATTAGTCTTAAAGGTCCTTATATATAAGCTTTAAAGCAACTAGCCCTAATAGTAAACGCAAAAGGTTAGTTAATAGTTCTTCTACTAGCGCGATCATATATTTACATTCCTTCTAATACACTTGTGCCCTATAGTTTCCACGGAAATTAATCTTATTAACACTGAGGCATACGGCAAAGAGCACTGGTTCACAGGACAACTTTCTCACAAGGACTAGCGAGAGCCGAGTACTATCGAGTATATGCCTCTAGCTTAGTTTTATAGCTTTTTACAGTTTAATGTAATTTTCATGCGATTTAGGGCTTCTCGCTAGGCAGATTTATATCGTAGAGAGAGTTTTGCGTTTCGCGATTTGGATTTTTGTCTCACATTGGGCCCGAGACTAACCTCTAGCTTGGTCTCTGTTGTGAGTTGGCAGCTTGACTAAGTTGACTTGGACCGAGTCACTATCGCGCAAAGAAATTTCATATATATCTACGAAATCGATTATATTACACTCTTTAGACATCCGTTTGCGATGATTCCCACCTTATCAGGAAAGGTTACAGGTGTTTGTATTGTCACAATACCTTTTCGTATTGCTGCGCAATGAACTAGCAGTTCCGCTAGAGGCTTTCCTTCCAGCTTCTTGAAGTGGATTGCATTTCATCGGTAGGCAAGGCCACGATGTTAAATTGCGAATACCATATTTTTCGATTTGGTCATAATATTGTGCCCTAGTAGGCCAACGCACTGATCTTGCATTATCGATGTCTTTTCAAGACCCAAAGATCTTGGTCCCATCCACACCTGACTTTTTAGCGCGCAGACACTAAATTTTCGGGTAGTGTAGTAGTACCCCGTACAGTGTTGTCGGCGCAATATCAAAATAGCCTGATCGCCGATAATTTTTTCCGAAGGCGCTATTTCATCTGCGGCGCTACTACTACCCGTTTTGAAAGAGATATAGTAAAATGAGTTTGTCATGGGACTTTGATAAAATGAAGAATATGGAGAACAGGAGGCAATCTGATAGCAAGGGCAAATCTGACAACTAATTCAAATCCGACAACAATACTATAAATGGAAGCTATTGCTATGCTTGTAATCTTTATCCCATAATTGCTTTTAATATATCAGTTGCAACTCCCTTACTTCGCAAGACAAAAATAGCGCAATGGTTGGGTCGAATACTAAACGAAAGACGTCTTAGACTACTTCTACAAGCAATTCTACAAACAATGGTGGCAACGCTAGCAGCGATGCTAACGGAGGTTTACAAGGCAAAGCTATAGCGCAGACTGATGCGATGTCTTACACGCAGTTGATTGCGTTGAATGATAATATATTTTGCCCTGTTTTACACTACTTGCCCTTCGAGTATGCTTTGGCTTGGCTGAGGGCTGGCTTCTTTGAGCTATTGGCATCTTTGATTAGTAACGTTTGCTAACTGTAGCATTAAGGTAATATGGGAAACCTCGACATCGGATTATAGAATGGTTGTTAGACTTCTAATAGTTCTTCACTTGAAGTTGAGATTGGTTACAACTACACCGAGAGCAACTACGCGGAGAGTAATAACACCGAGAAGAAATGAGGCCAGGTTAAGGATCGATCTTGTCAGCTGTTGGAGGATTTGATGGAAACTGACAAACTATGACTTGTTAGCAGTTTGCTGAAGTTAAAAGGGGCGATGAGGCTGGCAGGAGCAGGATGCAGTGGCTTCAGTGACGATGTTGGGATTGGGCTGGTTTGATTTTGGCTTGGTCATGTGATAGGATATAGATGGGGTTTCTTGAATCTGAAGGAATGACTAGCTGGTTGTAGGATAATACTATTAGTTCATTTCGGCGCTGATTTCTTGATTTCTTGTATGAGCTGTTTTGATTGTCAATTCGCCATGGTCAATCGAGTAGAGTGGAAATTGGAAATGCGTGCGGCGTACTGAATATTACGCGACAATGCGCACTATGTAGCACTGCTGCTCAGTTTCAACCATAAGTATCCATCGGACGTGCTATTTAGGGCACCAGGACTAATTCACAATATCATCGCCATCCCAGCCAAGACAACCGCTCCTTTTAACATCGGTCTCCCGCCCTTTAGCCTCCCAGCAGCACCAGTACTAGTTGCCTTCGCAGCCGAAGATGAAGGCAGCGAAGTCGCTGAAGCAACACCTACACTCGTAGTACTCATCACCGTGGCCCCAGTCATTGGGCAAGCCCAGCCCCAGACGTCTCCAGATTGTGAGGTGGATGTGGAGTCCCCACACGGAGGCGTGATCGATGTGAATAGTTCACGTCTTGAGCTCGTACTTGTCGTTGTAATGACTGTATCTTTCTTTGCTAGCTCAATAGCGATTGGTGAAGGGATCTTGTATGCTGTTAGTGAGACATATCGAAGAGAGGAGGGAAAGGGTTGTCACATGATTGACATGAGCGTTGATGATTGTGGATATGGAGATGGCAAGGAAGACGATGCATGTGAAGAGGTGCATCTTTCCCAATTTGTTTAGTGGAAAAGAGCAGGAGTGAACTCCAGAAGAGCTCGAGTCAAGCTGGCGTCTCGAGTGATGATGAACTTTGGCGGCGCAGCACAATCCGATGTCGCGATGCTGTCAGCCACGTTTTTGGGGCACCAGGGGTCAACTTTTGGCTTCCCTGTCTTAGACCACCAACGGCTTCTCGCACCAGCGCCGTTGTTTACTTCCTATTACTTCATTATAAAAATTACTTCAAGGCTGTGGTATAATTGCATTCACTAGTTTTAGGTCACGTGACCTTATGTCATGTAACAGCACTAGTCCGGATTAGGTAGCCGAGGAAGTATATCGACACCATAGTGTTGATACCCTTCCTTAAGAATGGAACCATCTACCTACAATAACGCAACCTGCATATCACGATATTACGTGCCGTGCTACGCGTTACGGGTAGACCGACAAAGGCATAGCACATACCTACGTCGATCTCATTACTTGCAAAACTTCCATGTGTTCAAGCCAAAGCAGTCTGCATTGCCTTACTAGAACTCGGCCTACTTTGGCTTGAAGTATAAATAAGGCACGTACGCTATCTTGTAATATGTTAAAGTAATGTACTTTAGATGCGATTACTCTTGGGTGTAGTATTTCAACCAGATCTACTCGCAGTTGTTCTACTCGCAGCTGTTCTACTCGCATTTGTAGTAGTCCGAACTAAAAATAGTTTCGGCGAATCATCGGAACGACTTTCTAAGCAAGCGATCGCGATTGCTTCAAAATGTGTTGGTGAAAGATGTTTGATTGGAAGAGTAACTTAAAGTTTCGGTGAAGGCCTCCTGCAATTTTGTGATGTGCAACAAAAAAAAGGAAGCCTTACATCGAAGCCACATCCCAAGCCACAAAAGTTATGTGCCAGCTACCCGGGATCCAAACACTTTTACGATCTTCTCAAATTGTGGCATACACTGTAACTTCGCTCTCTTGCCCCAAGAAATTAGTTGCTGGTCGATACAGTACTCTGGTCAAGGCTTCTTTGTGAGAGAGAGTCGGCGAGGGCGATGGGGACTGCGAATATGGAGCCAATTTGAGCCCCCGCAAGTGCCTGCCACACCGGACGTGAGGGTGGTCAGCGTCTAATTTTAGCCACACCTAACCCCAACCAGAGCCGGGTTCCAATAGGCTGGATGGGAGCCAACAACGAGTCCCAGTACGTACGGAGGCCAAAAAAGGATCCTGGCTTTTGAGAATAAAGACTATAGTTTTGTTGCACATCGCACAAATCCAACAATTGCAAAGCAGCCTCCCATCTTGGCTGTCGGTCTTTTGGCGTGCCCTAGAACGTTCTAGAAGCTAAGATATTGCAACCTAAAGAACAATTTCAGTCACCAAAGTAAGGTTAGCGAATCTTCCGCTTCAACTATAAGTTAGCCTTGATTCTCGTGCTAGCATGTGAGCTCGCACTAGCCTGTATGTGCCTTTGCGTTGTTCCTACCGGTACGTTGGATTTGACCATTCTCACCGTACGGTTGAAAGTGGCCGTGCGGGTGAAGCGTGTTGGTGAAAGTGGCCGTGGGCGCAGCCACAAACTGCCAACAGGATTCCAAAGGCTGACATTCTAGTCGCAGAATATCACTTTAGGGGACGAAGATGTAAGCGGTGTCCCCTACGAACCTCCGGCGAGAGTCCAGGGGACAGGTCTCGCCCGAGAGCCAAGATTGAGTCACGACGAACGATCATGACTTCAACGCGCGGCGGCGTCTAATACGATTTTGCAACGACTCGAATACTCCTCCTCGACGATCGATTGCGCCCTTTACCGTTTCACGAATCTGCGACTGCGAGGCGTTTTCCGCCCGTTTTACGAATAGCCTCGAGCGTGTACGAACGCTTCCAAACCGTTCGGGTCAAGTGGAGGAGTATTGTATTCGATATTTGGGCCTCACTATGGCCAGATGTGGGCATTGACAATCTCGAATATTCTTTTCTGAATGCGGCTCGCAAGCAGTCGACAAGCTCCGAGATCTAGGATGGGAGATCCAGCTCCGTTGGATCCCAGCGCACGTCGGAGTGCCAGGTAACGAAGCGGCGGATCGAGCAGCCAAGGAAGCTGCCGGCCACGACCCGCACACACGAACGAACCCAAGACCACAGGGAGAACTAGAATCACTCCGGATCCCAACGGCAACCACAAAATCTACCATCCGTCAGACGATGAGAGACGAGTGGGAGTTTATTCTGGGAAAAGGCCAAGCACGGCAGAGAGCTCTTCAAACTTGGAGTTCGGCCAGGAAAAGACACTCTCAAAATACACAAGGACGCACACAGAGCTATTAGTTCTGTGGTCACACAAATGCGCACAAATGCGCACAGGCAAAATCAGCCTGCGAGCGTACCTCCACGCAATCAACAAGGCCGAAACGGACCAATGCCAGTGTGGCCACGGACCCCAGACGGTACGCCACATCCTCCTAGAGTGCAGAGATTGGACGGAGGAGAGACAAAAATGTGGGCAGGCAAGCGTCCATGTGTGGACATCAAACGCATACTCTGTAGCTCGACAATGGCAGTACAAGCAGCAAAGACAATCCTCCGGACAGGACTCCTTGAGCAATTCTGGGCAGTCCCGTCCACAGTACTTAAATATACGTACTGTCAACGAGTGATAACTAATACATAGAAGTAGAGGAGGGCCAGGAAAGGCCTGACAAGCGCAGAGACACAGAACAGCTAAGAGGGCTATGAGTACAGGTGTAACTGCATTTGAGTAGAAGGGGAAGCAATTCTGGCAAGGAATGGCTTATTTTCTGGAAACAAGAAAGTGGGAGCACTTGTATTTATAATTGTACGCTGCATAACCGCCACAAGGGCGGCTGGGACAGCCTCTGAACCAAAAAAATTAAATTTTATCGAATGTGGCTCGCTCCCGGGATCGTGGCGGCGCCCGGGAGCGGTGGTCCCAGGACTCGCTACGGTCCTGGGACTCTTACGGATCCCAGGAGCCGGCCTTGTTGCACATCAGATCCCGAGTAGCTGGCTAGTAACCTCTGCGGCTTGGACGTGGGCTTCAATTTAAGGCTCGACTAATATTTTTGAATGCACATACAAAATCATAGGAGGCCGTCTTTGCTCTTCCAATCGATGTGCAACAAAATACTTCAAGACGAAGGCTAAGTACTTAGGGAATAGATGTCTTTGAGAACTGGACGTGTGAGGTCGAGGCTCTTTGACATCAGCCCTGAGCTCATGGCGACGAGGTTGTCGGCTGCACGTGCTGATAAGTTTTAGGAGTTGAGCCTCCGGAGCTCCCCGCAAGGAAGCAGGTTGACTGATCCACGCCCAACAATTGCAAGGCTCGCATTGCTCGGTATTTATCGTTCCCCACTCTTTGAAGGCAGATACTTGAATAATCAAAATATATCTCTTTAGCTTAAAGTCAATATGCCGCCCTCATTTGAAGAGTATGTCCTATATTCTACGTTTTGCAGGCTTGCCCAACCTACCCCGCACACTCATAGTATAAGACTAACCTCTTTCTCGTAGAGTACTCATTTCTCGCCCTTTCAAGTTCATTATCGGTCCTGACGAGGTTCCAATTGTGGTTCACGAGGCGGTACTCACAGAGCAATCCCCTGCACTAGCCGCGCTCATGCGAGGAGAGATGGCAGAGAGCGTAGCTGGCATGTCTAGGTGGATGGACGTGGATAAAGGAACCTTCATACGGTTCGCTCAGTTCGCCTATATAGGAGATTATTCGATCCCCAAGGCCTCTATAGCTCAAGCGGTTGTGGAGGCAAAATCATCGTCGCCTTCGCGAGAGCCTCTAGTGCTTTATGGCTGGCAGCTCCTCCAGCCCCCTCCCTCCGCACGATCTTCCTTCGCACCTCCTCCCCCCCGACCACCCCCCTCCGCGCAAGACCCTGACGAGGAATGCGATAGTTTTCAATCGAAGAAAGGGAATAAATCCAAGCATGGCCCGTTTAACTCGCACAAGTCTGTTCCAGATCTGCCGACATCTGCATCCGATATATTCAATTCTCTCAAGTATCCTCTCATCGAATCCCGATCCAACCTTTGTACCTGCAAGTCCTCGATGAACGATGATCTAGTCCACTAAACCCATCCCGTGGAGCTTACGGCCTTCTCCGCATGACTGAGCCAAACGACCTTCTCTGTGCAGAAGTGACTCCGCGGCGCAGATTGTGCCATAGCCGTTCTGGCAGCGTGTACGGTCCTGCCAAAGGATCCTCAGAACAGCCCTCAATCACCAGATTCATCCCTCCAATATGCAGCGGCCGCGGATCGAGCTCCTTCCCAGTTCGTACGAGCTGCGTCCGTCCAACCGTCCACGTCAGCCGGCCCACGTGTGACCCAGTCCTTCCACCTCTCCCACCGCCAGCGTTTCGCATTCGGTCCAGAGGACGCTCACCAGCAGCTTCAATGATGCCATTGTCATGCAGATGGTCATCTGCCACAGCCACGTTTCGCAGGAATCGGTCCTTCTCGTCACAGATCAGCCCAAGTCAAGGCAGACAGCGCATTTCGTCATCTCCACAGCGCTAGGGAGCTCACCGAGATGCTTTCCCCCGACACGTAATCTCACGGCGCAGCCAGGCAGAAGCCGGCCGCGTCATCGTGAGGCATTTCTTCAATTGGCCAGGTCGCAATGTGCAGAGGCACTGCCAAGGCAGGCCAGCACCGTCGTGGACACCGCCGTCGTCAACGGCGAGGCACTGTTGTGAAGGCTGTGATGGTGCGACAGCGAGGAGGGAGCTGAGCCAGTGCTCATGCTCGTATCCCGACCAATCCAGCCGACTCGAGGAAGGATCAAACGTCGCAGAGTCTCGAGAGCATCGAATCCAGAGTAGGCGATCGGGGATTTCTGGCTTCAAACCGGCTGGGGACCGTGGTTTTCAGCTGCGGCGAGGGCGGCAGACGGATCGTTCGGGGTGGGCCTGCGTAAGTAGAGATCAGCGGCGCGTGACGAGATCAAAGGACGGCGCGCAAGGGGTGTTGGGAAAGGATTGAAGAGGATGATGGTCGCGCAGCGGGGGACGCGCGACTTTTATAGACGTTGAAAGCGGCGGCTGGACCGTGCACGCACCTTGCCCAAAGCAGCGGGTCGCTAAACCCGGGGGGGCAAACCGCGTTACTGAGATAATATGATTTTAAAAAGAGCATTTTATTCACAATGCTTTAATATACAATTGCATCACCTAAAAATAAATATTTAAGCATAGTGGCTATAAAGTTATTAAAATCATAATCACAAACCGCATTTTCGCTTTTTGGGGGGATTGACCCGCAAAATCGCGATTTATTGCAAAACTTATATGAGAAAAAGTATATAAAAAACTTTATAACAACGCGCCATTATTTAAATTTAAAGAGTGCATTTTATAGGCAATGCCTAAATGCACAATGCTATTAGAATATATGGGTTTTAGATTTATAATTATAAAGTTATTTACACATTTGTCGGCCAGACAAATCGCTTTGGCCGACTAAGGGTAGGGCCCCTTAATAGTCGTGACGCACAGGCCGACGATTAGATTTGGCGCGTCCGTCGCGTCGTCCAGGGCCGATTTACGCGTCGACTTCAACAACTTCAATCCTAACGACCAACGCAGCAACTCAACCTTGAAGCAGAACGATTTCAAGCCCAAAAAACATACGGGAAAAGGAGAAAAGGAGAGAAGATTGCAAAAATGATCAGACAAGATTTCTCACGCGTTGACGCGAAGCGGAAGACCGGCGTGGACTACAGGAAGAAGCAGTTTGCAACACCAACATATGCCAGTTTGGAATACAAGAGCCGACTTAACTTCTACGTTACGCCGCCCACGGTGGATATTACCCTCGAGCAGTTTGAGCAGTGGGCTATTGATCGGTTGAGGGGTATGTTTCTGCCTTCTTTCCCTTCCCTGATTCAATTGCGATGGCTAATGGTGATGGGATGGATGTAGTGCTAGCGGAACTCGAAGCCTGCTCCTTTAGGAATAAAACACTAACGGAGACGGCGGCGCATATGAAGTCTTTGCTCGACAAGTACCTCCCGTTATCCTCAAGTACGTCGGGATCCACGAATCTGCAGATCGAGAGGCAGAAGGATCACTATAGCCACTTTATCCTGCGTCTCGCGTTCGCTACTACCGAGGACCTGCGACGACGGTTTTCGAGGGTTGAGAGTATGCTTTTTCGGTTGAGGTTCCAAGATAACGATATCAAGGAACGGGCGGCTTTTGTAGAGGGATTGAACCTGGATTGGGAGTCTGTGAGCGAGGACGAGAAGTTCAGGTATGCGGAGGAGCTGAAGGCTGCTGCTGGTGGATTCTTGAAAAGGATTGAGGAAGAGAGCTTTTTCAAGGTGGATTGGGAACGGGTCCCAGAGTTGGTGGGCGATAGGAAGGTGTTTTTGAGGGGGGGCAAGGCGTTTGTGCCGAGTAGGGAGCAGATGAGTATGGTTGTTGCGGAGTTTACTTCGCGGTTGGATAAAGCGCTTGAGGTTTGCTTCCCTCCTCCCTGACCTCATTCTCATTATGAAGGAAATTGGCCTGCTAACTGACTGGCCAAAGATGACATCCCGCGCCCTCCCCCGCCTCGACGAAGACGACCGCCTAACACCCATCCTCACCCACCTCTCCAACAACTTCACCACTCCCGACGCCTCCTACTCCGCCTCCGCAACCGCCCTCCCAGGCGCTGACATCTCAGCCCGCAACGTCGACATCCTATCGTCTTCCTTCCCCCTCTGCATGCAGAATCTACACCGCTCGCTCCGCCGTGACGCACACCTAAAACACTTCGGCCGATTGCAATACACGCTTTTCCTCAAAGGCATCGGCCTCAACCTCGAAGAATGCCTCGTCTTTTGGAGGAGTTCGTTCTCGAAAATCACAGACGATACCTTTAACAAGGAATATCGCTATAACGTGCGTCATGCGTACGGCGATGTGGGAGGCGATTCGAACAGGAGGGGAAATGGGTATTCTCCGTTCAGCTGTCAGAAGATATTGACGGAACGTCCGCCGGGACCAGGCGAGGCGCATGGGTGTCCCTATAGGCATTTTTCGGTGGAAAATTTGGTGGGGCTGTTGAATGCTGTTGGTGTGAAAGACCAGGAGGTTATTAGGGGGGTGAAGGAGGATAAGGAGAAGATGAAGTTTCATTTGGCTTGTAATCGGTCCGTCCCCCCTTTTCCCTATCTTCTCCCCTTTCCCGCCCATTTTCCCCCACTCATCCCTTCACGTGAACTTTTGGAACAGGGACTGACTGAGAACAGGGTGTTTGAATACGCACACAAGCAAGAGATCAAGAAGGTCAAGGATGACGGCACGTGGGGTGCTGCGCAGCTGGAGACGATCGTGCACCCGAATGAGTATTTTAAGCGGAGTTATCTGTTGAAGAATTTGGGGAAGAATCCGGTGGATGGGGAGGGGGAGAAGGGGGATGTGAAGATGGAGGATTAGGTTCTGTAGTGATTGGGGTTGGAAGGGGAGAGGTTGGTGAGGTGATGGGAAGGAATGGCAAATGGCAATAAGGAAAAGGGTGTTTTGGCGTTGTGTGGGTAATGATACATTGATGCTGGATGATGGTTATGACATCGTATGGCATTTCACAAAGGGAGTAATAATTGGAAATGCTCCCTTTCCGAGATATCGGGGAGCGGTGAAGACCAGTGCAAAATATCAGGACCATTTATTCAATTGCGCCAGCGCGCTTCCATCGATCAGAATCAGAACAGTTGCTCTTTTTGCTGTATGTTTTTGGGCTTTTCTTCTAGTGCACTTCGATTTGACAAATTGTCAGGGTTACCTGTTGGGGATGTTTCATAGGGTTAAAGGTACTGCTTTGAGGACTCAAGACAGCTGCGAGTATTACTGGGTGTATCATTTACCAGTAAGATTACATTCATCTCCTCAAATCCACAAATCTTTGGCGAGTACCGTGTGACTCTCTAGGTCGAGACGATGGACTCTTTTTGGAATACCATTCTCGGCTTCTGAAATAAGCCGTTTCGTCATCTATAAGCTTTTGCATCTGAGAATCGGCAATCTCAGAAAGTGCTGTTGACACCTGTTCGACCTCGGTAGAGTATATGCTGTGTTTATAATAAGAGGCTAGAGGATTTGCGCCATAACGAAGGAATGCTTTGGCCACGCCTTGCACCATGTACTCGTCCCAGAATATTGTCGCGCGCATGATCTTCTCTAAAAACGCCGTCCAAGTTGTACGTCCCCAGTTCATAGGCTGATTAGGATCTAAGCCATGGCTCAGGAGTAGTTCCACTGTACGGACCATTTCTTTCGATGAAGTTGAAGAGCTTTGAACCATCTCATTCGTTTTCATCATAAGTTCAAATAACTTAAATGCTTCTTGTATATTTGCACCCCAAAGAAGAAGAAGCTTGAGAATTCTGCGCCAATACTCATACTCCCTTGTTTCAGCGTCGACCGAGGGATATGAGTTGAAAAACCTGTGCCAAACGGTGCTACTCCCCAGCGTGTCGTTGGGATTCCAACCCCTTTTGAGCAGCATTTTCACCATCAGCGTAAGGTCAATTTCCAAAAGCTCGGGAACCAATGGTTTAGGCAAAGCTTGGTTAAGCAAGATACCTCTTTCTGAAAGTGGAAGTTGTGGCTGCTGGTTCAATTTAGAGTTGACATACTGAACCAATCCTCTGGATATGGTGTACCCGAGAAACGCATTCCTACTTTCCAGAAATAAATGAAACCGGACTTTGGCGGTTCGTTCTAATTCTTCGATCATAGGATTATCCGGGACGCCGCGCTGTTCCTCCGCTCTGCGTGCGTATTCAAGCGTAAGATTCAGACATTCAGCCTTGTTCTTCAAGAAGTGTGGGTCCATAGTTTTGAAGGTTGCCAGAAGGGCTCGGCTCAGTGCAAAGCAAGCATTATATGTACTCGGGGACATATCTTCCAGCACTGAGCACATATGTCTGGTATTCAAAAAATCGCGTACAGTTCGATGTAGAAAGTCGACAGTGTGATGCATGGCAGTGTAGCCGTCGATATGGATACTAGTGACTTCCAATAGACCTTTGGATCGTCCGTTGATTCGCCTTCTTGTATCGTCTTGACGAGATTGAATCTCCACCAAGACTAACTCACTGGGAGGAAGTTTGATAGAGAAATCTATGTCTTCTTCATCCAGAAAGGAATATGTGAGCAGCGAGGCCGGTTCATTCGCCTGCAGGGCAACCTGAAACATGGCACCCATTTTCTCTTGGTAAACTTTGTCAACGGAATTCAGGATGTGCTCGAAAAAAGGCTCTAGATCAGTAGGTAAGGTTCGAAGTCTCTTCTCCAACATCGAAACAGTATCCCCGTTGGCTAAGCCTTCCTGGAGAGAACGAACAACAAGGAAGACCCATAAGAAAACTCCTTGTGCCCGTTCCACTATCTCTAGGACGAACGCCTGGTGATGAGCTTGATCGTCATGTGTTGAAGCCCAGTCTGCTGGTCTCTTAAGTTTTGTTTTGGCGTAGATTTTAATGTCTTCTCGGGTAAGGTCTTGCAGATATAGCTTACGGTCGTTATTCCTCCCAAGCACATCCTCGAAGCAATTCCAAGGTCTGCTTGAGAGACATAATTTGACGTGTGGAGACTTGGCAATATTCACCATGATGTCAAGTAGTTCGAAATGATCGCCCTCGTACTCGTCAAGTCCATCAATAAAAAAGCAAAACTTCCTCGTTAGCGACGCCCAACCCTGCAGGCGTTCGAATGCTCTGGTGAGCTCGGCAACCGACCAAGGCCTGTAATGTTGAGACCTGGGGAACACACCCTTTGTCTCCCACCGGGATTGACAAACTGTGGGTATCAGATCAGGACATTTGCTCAAAATCTCATAGAGAAGTGACTGAAGGAGTCCCTGTTGAGACTTTTGCATTTCCGTTCCCGCGTTCCAGAAGTAAAAGCTCGCCGTGACTAGACTGGAAGCTCCGGTCCACTCGCCAAGGCATTTTTCGGTCCTTGGATCATCACATATGTACTTCATTAGTGTCGATTTCCCGGAGCCTGCCTTGCCAGACACCCAGAAGATACCATTTTGGGACCGCAGCCATTTTCTGAAACCAATTTTGGATCGAATATCGGTCAACGGCAATTTGTCCCCGTTGAAGAGCCAATCGAAGGTGTGATTGTGCGCTTCGACAATCTTGGAGTGTCTGACAGCCATCGAGTTATGGTGCAGGCTCTGAAGAATCCCCACTTCTCGCGAGATATCTGCAGCAGCAGCAAATGAGCCCTCCATAATGAGACGAAGCTGATCTACGTCGCCTCTAGTAGGCATCGAAGAGTGAGAAATTTGAATTGACCGTAACGTGGCGGAAATCTCATCAAACTTTTGTCCTCGGTCCATTTTCATCGACCTTGTTTCCTCTTCCAGACTTTGTAGGTTTCTGAATATTCCATCTTGTCCGTTCCTGCCGGTTTCATGTTAGCGGAGCATCACTCGACTAGAATCACAATGAAATACTGGATCTAGTTTCAGATTCGAGTGGCTAGATCTTGATTTTGGAGAAATGCAACGAAGAAAGAAAGCTGTGGTGGATGACGCTTATGAAAAGATAATCTGACCTTACAGTCGAAACCAGATGAAGGGTGACTTGCTCCCTCAGGAAGGCCAGTCTACTCTGCATTCTCAAGAGTTTATCTTTGTTCCATACACTGACCAACGCTTGCCGGAAACTGTTCCACCTTTTATGAGTCCCATCCTTGGCTTTTAGCCGCTGTACTGCCTGCAGCAGCTCATTGGCTACCTCCCAACATGACGCGAGAACATTAGCAAATGCAGCCTCATCATCTCTGGGCGGCAGCCGTTGATCATTCTTTGGACACTGAAGTTGAACGCTGAATTGGCGAAGGCTGTCAGCGACGTTTTCGAGCTCGATATTCTCAGACGACGTTCCAGTCGCAGATTGATAATATTTTCGGCTTTCTGAGACAATACTGCAGCTATATTCTATGAATTGAACAACATTTCCAGCAAGGCTAAGCGCGGAAAGTGGGTCGAGGACCATGTTGAGGAGGTTTTTCAATGTGGAGCAGGAAATGGTAAAAGCGCTGGAAGGAACTTCGAGGGGAGCGAAACCATAAATCATCAATTTTCTTAGAGTCTCAAGGTCCCAGTAATGACTACAAGGTTGCACTGCGAGGCAGAATCAGGCTGCATATTTGCTTATGTTACAGTATATCGATTGGCGGGTGTCTCAGCACAGCCTCCAAATTCGCCTTGTCCCGTGCCTCCGCCATCGAATTAACTTCTCTAGCGTGATTAGCATCTCATTCAAATTGTTAGGGTGTTGAGACTTTTGGTCCTTGATGTCTTCGTGGTCGATCAGCTGGCTGAAAACCCACGTCCACCATTCACAAGATTAGAGAAACTCAGGTTTTTGCCTTTGAACCTAGAGATACTCAATTTTAAGGTTTTGCGAGCTATGGGGGCCTCCAACCAGGTGCGCAGGGTTGAAAATAGCCAGCGGATGTTACTAATCCATAACACGTATAAGCAGTGGCAAGACACGATTACTGCAGCGTTGAGTGCGCTGAAAGCTGATGAAAACCCTCCGAAGTTGCTCTATTTACATGCTTATGACATGCATCCTATGTTGAAGCCCCTGAATCTTAGCAGGGCAAAGCACAGGGCATTGTATCGAACGCAGAAGCAATACAACAAATAAACCCGGAACATTTTCCGCCGCGAGAAAGATCTATACTGCTACACACTACTCGCGTGCCTTACAAAAGAATCCTTGAGACGGAGGAGAGTACTTTGAGAGATCCCCTCCAGGCGTAGTTGAAGAAGCCGAGAGCAAGCGAACAGAAGTTCAAAGAATATGCTATGAACAACTGGCATGCCAACATGACTTTCATCGACACCGAAACTGGTATTGAGGGACAATTGAAGTTGAACTTCTTAGATCATATCTGCTCTGATCCCTTTGAGGTTCTCAACTCACTCAAAGGGGACGACTCCCGGACGAGGGAGCCGCAAGTTTCGCAAGGCCGAATGTCACTCTGTACGACTTCATGTCGATTTTTTGCAAAGACAGCTGATGCTATCAAAAGACTCGGAAAGCGGTTGAAAATCGAGGTTATTCATGACGACATGATGGGGATCTGAAGCGATTCAGTTTGGATAGTACCGAACTGACGATGAGTTGCTTAAGAGGACGGGTAAGTTTGGTTTGAGACCGAAAGAGTTCCCAGATCTCTATGACAGAATCTACATGAGCAACTGGCCCGTACGTATCCCACTAACTCCTCGATGTTTTTTCTGGCCCTTGTTGACAGTTTGAAGGGACTACTTGGGTGGTCACCCATCAACGTTCCTTCACATCATTCTAGTTCTGAAACGCAACTACGCCAGCACTGCTGAATCCTGTTGTCTGCGCAACACAGGAAGATGTTCATCAATGACCGACTTCCTCGCCGAATACCAACTTACCACCTCTGATTCTTTTCTTCGGAAACTCACCCAAGTAAAAATCCCGCACAAAGGCTCGAGGGACTATTTTCCACTCTTAAGCTATCTCTGGTATCAGTAGGATCCCTCGGCGTTCAACGCCTTCAAACAAAACTT
>Ga0302325_10010832_pt1 | contig 19700 bp, 28 predicted proteins | sample Palsa_T0_2_FD_201948 | JGI IMG/M metagenome (GOLD analysis project Ga0302325, IMG submission 201948) | Peat permafrost microbial communities from Stordalen Mire near Abisko, Sweden - Palsa_T0_2 | ecosystem: Environmental > Terrestrial > Soil > Palsa > Peat permafrost | place: Sweden: Abisko...
GACTGTTAGAGAAATGGTCAGGGAACGGTAATGCAAAGAGGAGATATATTTCTATCTATAGATCATAGATCCGGTAGCCGACCGAAGCGTATCATCTCCCTCAATTAAGGCTCATGCGTAAACCTCCGGCCAGGATATTTATTCTCATTCAACTTCAACCAATATCTCAACAACTTGTGAATCTCCTCTGGCGACTTCTCAATCAACCCCGTCTTATCCAACTCCTTTGGCACGACAGCATGAATCGATCTAATCTCAGCCAACTGGCCGCAGCAAACAAGCGCTCACAAACCACGGGACGAAGGACGGGGATGTGGGGGAGGGTAAGAAAGGGGGAGTACACTCCGCGCTCTTCTAACGCCATTTTGATTTCCTCGAGGTCCATATCCCTGAGATCTGGTTTGGCGGAATGTCGTATCAACTCATCATCGTATTCTAAATAATTTACTCTCCGAATCAACATCCGTCGCAGGATCTCAGTCGGCAATATCAGCACCGGAGTCCATTTTGTGACCGCCCCAAGGAGCCTACATTCGTGGATAATTGTTTGTCGGGGGAGTTGTTTTACTTGTTCGACGGTGGGGAAGACGCGTGGTGTCAAAGGGAGCGACTTTCTGTCTAGTTGGTCCATTCGTTGGCGCCGGCGGTGGTCGAGTTGGGTTGGTGTGATACATGTCCCTGGAAGGAATCTTGTGCCTATCAACCAGGCTATGATGGGAGTGAACTCTCCCGCAAGCAGAACAACCAATCCAAACACTTTCGTAAGCACTCGCAAGAGAATTGCAAGCCAGAACGCGGGAACAAAAACAAAAACAAGAGAGAAGAGGTCTGGAAACAGGGTAAAGGGTCGTACGCGGCATCTTTTGCCAGTCCTTCCTAGTCCGCAAACACATTTGAAACTCACTCCGAGACATAGCAATGCTACTACTCCCCGGGATATTTATATTCCCCAGACTCTTCATCAAATCCGCCTTGAGCGCCTTCCGTATCTTTCGATTGTAATTGAACTGTTTCACGCCCGTCTTGTAGAAAATCACATAACGCCGCACTTTGTAATACCAGTCCTTTCCATTGCCAAACCATTTTTTTAAATCGACGTCGGTTTTGGGGATGAATGGGGCGGTAAGGGTCGTGGGAGCATTGATGGCAGAGGGAAGAAAGTCTTGCTGCGAACGACGTAGACGGGCGATGGGGACGTGAGTTACGGGCTCGGAGAGCGGGAGTTTGCCGTGTTGTTGTTGCGTGAGAGAGGATTGAGGTGCTGGGCGAGGGATACGCGCTGCGTTGGCGGCGAGTTGGCGCAGGATTGGAGACGCACGCATCCTGCAAAACAGGTAGCAAGTATTCCGAGGTTTGCTTCCAAGTCGAGGAGAATTTAATTTAGAGGATCCCAGAATTTTTGGATAGGGATTCCATCCAGGGCCACTCTTCAGATCACAACGCATATCGTCGATCAGTCCTCACGAACTTTCTCCTGCTTCGTTCTCCCTCGCAAATCCACTGCCTCCTTCAAAATGGCAGACCCAAAACCAACAGACGCAACGTACCTTCCTCAAACTGTATAGCTGATTGTCCTTAGCTACACCAACCCTCGCGGCATCCCACGCGCTCCTTTCGTCGACAAAGTAGAAGACTTCCTCGCCTCCCCCGACGACATCCCTACCACTCTCCGCAAATTCGACGAAATGCTCTCGTACCCATCCTCCACTACATAAACGCTGACTTAGGAAATACAAATTCATGGAGGTGAATCGGATAAAACAGATGCAGAGATTGAGAAGTTCAATACCTGATATGCAGAAAACACTCGACACAGTCAAGTTTTTGGAATCGAAACAGGGGCAGGAGGATGATATTGAGACGAGGTTTGAGCTTAATGATACCCTTTTTGCGACTGCTTCGATTACGCCTACGGATGAAGTGTTTCTCTGGCTTGGCGTAAGTTCCCTTGAATCACGGTGATCCCTGCGCGGCGGTGTTCATGCTTTTACTTCCTTTTTGAGAGACTTCATTCGAGTTGATGGATGTATAACATGGGAGCTGACTTCAGGCAAATGTGATGGTCGCATACCCAGTCGACGAAGCGAAACAATTATTAACAGAGAAACTATCAGGACAACAAACGAGTATGAAAACATGTCAGGAGGATTTAGAGTTTCTACGAGAACAAATCACCACCATGGAGGTTAATATCGGTACATATCCCCCTTCCCCCATCCCCCCTTGTCAAAGTCATGATTGACGGGTAGCGAGGACGTATAATTGGGATGTCAAACGGCGGAGACAGACGCAGAGTACGAGTACCACCGTTGAAGACGGCTCAGATGATGATGACAAGTGACGTGATCAATCGAAGTAAAGATTGGGGAAGGTGTACGAGCAGTAGTATAGCATTATTGTATCCCTTACCTAACTAATATATTCCTCCGCACCGCATCTCTAGAACCTCCCTAGAACCTCCCCTCCAACGCATTCCATATTCCCCCAAGCACATCAATTCGCACCACCTCCCATCCACACAACAACTTGTTTCCCACTCCTCGCCCCTCGCCCTTCGCCCTCCCGAACCTCCTCACGCACTCACAAAACCATACTCTGTAGACGATTCCAGTAGTCCATCCCCGTCCCTGTTTACTTCCTGTTGTTCTTCCTCTCTTGCTGCAGTTTATACCACTTCTTGCCACCACTAGTACTCTTCTCCTGAATCTCATTGTACTTCCTCTTGAAGTACTCCCGACTCTGTTGATCCGCTAGTAACTCCTGCACAATCGTCTCCTTGCGATCCTTTTTCTTGATGCGGCCGAAAAACTCGGTCGGGCCTTCGATTATCGTGCCCATCTACCGTCAACCTGCATCCGCAACAAAGCGATCCCAAGGAAACAAAGACAGCGCAAGACAGAGGCGAGCGGGGGAGGGGAGGGGTTGTATGTCAACAGTGCGGGGTTTACCTGGAAGTATTTGGGAAGAGTCTTGGAGCTCGCGCGATAAAACCGTTTAGGATCAAGAACATCCCTCATCTGGAGCAACAACAAATCCCGCTTAATCTGCGGCGTCATCTCCGTAGCCGGCAAATCAAACCACTTTTCCCCCGCCGTCGAAGCTTTTTCCTACCATCAGCCCATATCCCAAATACGCGTCAGTACCTTCTGCTTTTGTTGTTTCGAGGAAGGCGCAGTGAGACGTTTTATGGATGTGTTTTCTGGGGTTACGATCATCGAGGATTCAAGTGATGTGGTCAGAAGGGTGTTTTGTTTTTGGTTTGCTTTGAGGACTTGGGATTGTGTTGTCGATGGGAGGCTGTCGTGGTAAGTACTGCGCTTGCATAGTTGGGAGGCAAGGGGAGGGGGAGGTACATTATTTTGTCTTGTGTGCTGGAAGGGTTGGTATTCAAGTTTTGTTCTGCTTGTTGTAGTAGCCGCTCAATTAATTCGTCTTCATCCTCTGTTTCAGAGTCTTCATCTTTGTTGTCGTGGTCGCCTGCTTCTGATTCCGTGAACTGGTGTTCTTCGTGGAGTTGTTGTGTCAACGAGGCCGGGAGTTGTGACGTAGAATCCAGTTTGCGTCTCTTCGGGGACGATTCGTGATGATCATGAGTAGTAGCGGTACTCGCTTCCTACGAGGTTAGGATACCGCAGAATAGGGAACAATACAGGAGAATAACTCGCTCTTCTAGTCCGCATTCTTTCTCGAAAACGTTTCAACCGAAAACGCACTTTTGAAGATCATCCGCCGCCCGAAAATTTCAAGCCTCTCCCCTGGTTAACTCTCTCCCCCGATCCCACTAAAGATAATTACCCATCAAGGTGCTAAATATTCGGACCTATTCCTTGCCGCGCGCGATCCTCAACCATCCGCGTTCGTCCACGGCTGTTCCTCCACAATGCTCTCCCGCAAACCAACAGCAATCAAATTAACGCAAGAAGACATCCAACACTACGATAACATGATCGCCCAAACAAAACAACAGACACAATCCCCAGACACCACGAATACGCCGTCCAAAACGCGGAAAACAGCGAAGGGAAAGGACGGGCTTGGGGCTGTCGTGAGTTCCGCGCAGGAGAGGCAGAGTCAAATGGATGAGAGGATTGGGGTTGGTGCGGCTGGAGCTGCTGGTGCGGGACGCGGTGGAAGGCGGTAGGAAGTGGTGGGCTCCAAGGCTCAGGGAGGAATGAGCTGAGGGGGGAGAGAGGATCAGGGCGTTGGATGGGATGTACTTTGCATTGCGTTGGGTTGGGCTAGGTTGGCTGGAATGGGATAGTAATGTTATTCGGAATGGCCAGGCGAATTATTTGAGATGTCTGTGCAGCGGCGACAAACGTAAACATGGAGGGGTATCTTAATTCCAAATTAAATAACTGTTGTGATCCAAGTGCTATATCCGCGTCCATCGTGGCTATTACTTCCAAATGGAGGCCACCTACCGTCGACTCACTTCATCTCTCTGGATTCCAATGGAACCGCCTATTGCACATGTAAATCAACTCCGTGCTCTGCAAAACTAGAACACTCCCACGATTTCATCGCCTCAGACTATCCAGTCTCGCTTGTAAATCATCATCCGCACCAATCGCTTCAGGCACCCGATCAACCCCCCCAAGCTGTTTATTCAGCCCACTCTGCGGCGCCTCTCCCAACTACAAACGCATAAGTTTCCAATTCAAATCCTTGTGCGTGGGGCGGGTGTTTACCGATTGACCGAGGTCAATGCCAATCTCATCAAGCACTTGGTTGACAATCTCATCCGTCTCCTCCTCCTCGTCTTCAAAAGTATCATCGATCGCATCGTCCATCATCTCCTGTCGCTGATCCATCATATCGTTCTCCCGCTCAAATTCCATTGCGATGCGCTGAATCGCAGGCAAATTCATATTCCGATTCATCCCTCCCAGTAACTACAATACCACGTCAACACCCGGCCAACCCATGGGCAACAAACCTTTGTAGCGCCCCTCATAGCCTGCACCATCTGATCATTACTGCGCACAGCCTACCATCAGTCCCCATACCCCGCATGAACACCACACCTGTATCCGCAGCGCAATACCCTGCAGCTGCGTCTTCATTTGATAAAATTTCTGGATATGCCGTCGCGTTCTGACGAGATCTTTGGCCATGATTTTACACGCGGGCATTTGTCCTGCTTTGGCGGATTTCTTGATATCGCTGATGAGTTTCTTTTCTTGTTGCTCGAGTTTTGTGCGTTCGCGGTCGAGTTCTCTTTGGGCTTTTTCGAGGGAGCGTTGGTGTTGGCGGAGACGTTCGGCGGGGGTGAGGCGTTTGCCGAATGCCCTGCAAAATGGCGAGGTTAGCGATGGGAGGGTTTGGGAGAGGGGTTTGGGAGAGGTACCATTCTATGATGTTCATGTTGGAAGTTTGTTGGTTTGGCAGTGTGGCTAGGGGCGGTTGGAGGCAGTGAGAGGCACCGCAGGCCGTTGAGTTGATCACGATCATCCATCCAAGGCGCGCTAATCCGTTCATATCACCTAACCCGCGCAGCGATAGGATTCTGAAGACCCGCCAGTATCACTCCAAAGACAAACCTTGCAGTAATCCCTAGACAAGCACAAAACAACATTGATATAACGGATTAAATATGTTTTATGTCAACTGACATTAAATACTTTATAGGATTTAACAATAGATGCAACGTTCTTTCAGTGATCATGTTATGCCACTTTTTGCCTCGTAATGCCTGGGAATGCCTACTTAAAACATGCTACCCCTTTTTAATTTTGTTCCGACTGAATTATGCAGAGCACTCTCACCGAAGCTTTGCTTTCTTGGGAGGAGGAATCTCCTCTTCATCCTCGTCGTCCTCTTCGTCCTCGTCGTCAGATGCCTCGCTTGCTTCGTCGTCGATGAGGTCATTGAGGTCAAGGGCGCTGTCGGAATCTGAGTCTGAATCTGTGCCCGAGTCGTGTGAGATGCCGTTGACTTTCTTGGGGGCAGCAGAGACGGATTCATCTGAATCGTCCTCTTCTTCAGAGACTCCATTCGCCATTTCCACATCATCATCATCGCCCTCTTCATCCTCATCCTCGCTCTCGGCCATCACCTCATCCTCGTCATCCTCATCCGCATTATCCATAAGATACCGTACATCCTCAATCTCCTGCTCCTGCTCCTCCTTCTCCTCCTGCCAAGTGACCTCCGGCTCCCTCCCCCTCCCACTCCCCTGTTGCTTCCGTATCGCCCTTAACATCTCCAACCGCCCTTTCAACCGTGTAAGTCTCTCCCAACTCTGACCCCGTCGATCCAAAGTCCCCTTCAACCGCACCAGCACCTCCCTGACCTCATCCCCCTGCGAGACCAAAAACGCACCGTGGACCACCACCGCCTCACGAATCCAGTCGAAGGTCGAGTTCGCCCGTTTCTGTTTATGTGACAACATGGAGTTGAAGTAGTTTAATAGGGAGGGGACGAGGGAGGGCGCTAGGCGCACTAGAGTGGTGTGGATGGTCTCGTGATCGTGGGTTTGGTTGAAGCAGGATTGGAGGAGTTTTTCGTCGGAGGAGTTTAGTGCTTGGGTGAGGATTACGGAGAGCGACGAGGCGCCGGGGAGGAGTGTCTGAGTGGCGTGGGGGGCGGGTTTGATGGATGATTGGGGGTGCAGTTGGGATAGACGGTGTTCGAAGGAGAGGTCTGTGTCGTGGATGCTGTCTTTGGTTTCTGCCCTGCCTGCTGAGACGATCGCATTAGTCTCATCGTACGGTTTTGATGTCTTTGATTAGTAAAAGGAAGAAATGGAGAGATACCTCTTCTTGCGATTGTCCCTGTCTTGTCTCCACATTAATCTCAGTCTTGCCTGATATGTTATTTATATCTATCGTTTCGAAGCCGAGTTTCGCTCCTTCCACCCACGAAATAACCACTTTCTTTCCTCGGGGAGTAACGTCCTGCATTTGAACATCGGCATTGTGAGATGTCGTTAAATGGACGGACGCACTGGGCGGTTTAGTGAGTCCTCCTTTCTTTCCAGGCTCGAAATCTGAATAAAACGAATTGAACACTTCCAATGTTCCCATGGTGGTAATAGCGAGGAGAGTGGATTTTACGATTGTGAAACTCCGGACGTCGTGAGTACAAGTCAGGGATCCAAGTCGATTTAGTGAGGTGCCCTTGTATGAGAAGATATTGATGAATCGATCGCCTATGGCGGCTGTGACGACAATGTCTGCATCGGCAGAGTACTGCACCGTGTGGATTGGCATCATATGCGGGACTACTTGACTGACTACTTTTCCGTCAGGTTTGGAAAGTTGGTATAAGGTCTCCGCAGCAGAACAAAAGAAGTGGTCTTTCGACAATGCAAGGGAAGAGAATTCAATTCCCTCGAGGTCAGGCGATACCGTCCTACTCATTAATCCAGGGGCTCAACCAGGAAACATACTGCAGACAAGTATCCGCCTGGAGATCCCACAATCTTAACTTGCTATCACTCCCACACGTCCAGCCTTTCTCTCCGTCAGCAGCCCAACTGCTCACTGCCGCGGAATGTCCCTCCAAAGTCTTTACAATCTCACCCATCGCCTCCTCGACAACATAAATCCGCCCACTCGACAAGCCAACGACCAAGCCCTCCACCCTGGCGGACGAGCCCCGTCTCTTTCCCTTCGCGCTCCCGCCAGCCCAAGCCAAGCACGTCACCTTCTCATCCTTCTTCAACCGGATCTCCGACCGAGGTTCCTGCGCTCCAGGAACAGGCCGATCAGAATCATAGATCCGGATGACATTCTGGCCGATTGCCGTCGAGGCAGCGGCATACAACGGCTTGGAGGGATGGAATGCTGTTAGATGGAGAGAGGAGGATGGGAGGGCTGCGGTGAGGGGAGTGGAGAGAGAGGGTTTGGCGGTTGTTTTTCGTTTTCGATGGGACATGGAGTGGACGAGGTGGATGCGATGAGTGAGAAATTTTGAAAACTTTTGGTGGCTTCGTGAGGTTTTTCGCTGACGTAAGGTTGTTTAATTTTACAGTTTGCAGACTTCAGGAATCAGTCGTCACCAACTTCAGTGTCATTTGTATCATTTTCACTAATCTTCATCGGCGTTGGATTTGGGTAGTCTGTCGGCACTAGGGGCTAGTCTCTAGACATTCTGGGCGGTAACCTTGATGCAAAGAAACTTTGTCATCCGATCTTGTAAAGAACGCGACTCGGATATGGGACAAGTCATGGTCGTCGCGAGCTAGCTGGAGACTGCACCCATGAAGAGCGTCAACGAAGCAAGGACTAGCTATCAGAAACCGCGGTATCCGGCTAGAGGAGAAAAAGTGCCTTCAGAGTTCAGAGAAATGAGTACAGAGGACGACCTTCTTTGTCGGTACCTGTGATTGAGGAACTTTCAGGATACATTAACGGTTGGTCATTTCATCTCTTTGATGTATAAATTGCCCTTAAACAGCATATTTCGCTTCTGGTTAATTCCTATAAGCCAAAGGAAGCCTGCTATTTATAATTCTTTGTATGGTTTAATGACCTGTCGTACGTGAGGTCTTTTGGGATTTACTTGACAGAGCCAGTTACAGAAACAATAGCACCAACCTGAAGCACACTTCCCCTCAATCCTAGTCCGCGGTAGGATATCACTTAATACGACATCGGATCTCGGTAAAACTCATCACAAAAGAATGTTTCGCAGTTTAGATATTACAGCGGTCAAATCGGATGATTTAAATTAAGATGAGATCTACAATTGTGCATGAAGGGCGATTTAGTCCCCAGGATCAAAGGGATCTGGAGTGAGCACAGCCTGTAACAAGCCTGTAGCTCCACGTAATTTCCGCTGTAACGGCTGAAAGGGAAGTTACACAGCGCGCAAACAACGGCAGAGGGCAAGTGCCGTGGGACGGGCGGCGTGGCGCTGGTGCGTTGCTTTATTCGCCGAGGTTAAAATTGCTCTTTGACCTGCGCGTTGGTGTGGCAACGATCGGATGTGATGTGTCACATTGGCGTGTGTGTGGGAGTAAACAAAAGAATCCAGCCAGGGGAGCGATGTGCGCCGGGACCCGCAGCCCACACTACAGCTAATACGGGCGCCGGCACTCATAATTTTTGTGTGCGTCGTCGTCTTCTCCGTCATCTCCTCCACCACCTCCGTTTCTGTTTTCCGCTTGTTTTACTTTCCTTTCGCGCTTCGCTCCTGGTGAGCTTGCTTGCTTTCACGCACAACATCTGCCGGTCAGATCCCTATATAACGATACCATCAACATCTCCTGCTGATATCGCTGGTCGATAACCTCCTGCGCCATTAATCCCGCCTCATCGAATTCCGATAGATCTTGCGCTGGACGCTTATACTCTACACAATACAGGAATGGCCACTGTACAGGAACGGAGAGCACCGTCAGCATCTTCACGACCAACATCGCCCGATGACTTTCTGAACGGCGACGCTTCTTTTTACGATTTCGCCTCAGGATCTTTTCCGCGATTACAGCTCGTGAAACCTTCCTACCAAACAATATCGGACGAGACGTTGTATGATTTGGGAATATTACAACCGAGCGCACCGCTCAACCAATCTGGCCTGGCCCTGAATCTACAATACCTCACTCCTCAACAATACATGATGCCACACAAGGAGGATTCGCTAGAGCTGGAGGACTACGTGCAAGGCTTGAATGATCGATTCGAACTCCCAAGCGATCAGATACTTCCCATGACTCCACGAGCGAGTTTCGATCAAGGTACGCAGTCCTATTTTTGGCACACCCTAATATGAAACTATAGACTCTTCACTACGCACAGATACGACATTAAACTTTTCTCCTGCAACGCCAAACGGACTATTGCCCTCTCCAGCCACGTCAAACCTTACCACGCCTCCTCACATGCAGCAAGTGCACGACATGTATGTGCAGGGGATGACCTCCACCAGTCACCTGAAGGATATATCTATCCCCCCTCCCTTTGTTCAAAAGACACCGATGGGACCGGTCGCTTATAATCCGTCCATGCCAGTCTATGTTCAAGGCGTCTTCCCCAATATGTCTCCGCATCGCCACCACCAGCACGTTCGAACAGCTTCCATGGCTGATATCACTTCCAGTCCTATCCCGCAACAAAGGTTCCCGTCGCCTCCTCTGAGTAATCATGGCGAGTTATTGCAGTCACCCACCTTCCCTCGGGGTATGTCGCCGACGCTGAACGATCTGTCTTCATCACCTGAAAGACATACTTCCCCAGACACAGACTTCAGCGCATCGACATCGAACTATGGGTCCCCTCAACGGAGGGCGATAGCGAACTTTGAAACTCCTCCTTTTTCTCCTCAGTTCGCTGCGCACCACAACTTTGGTCCTCATCTCCAGCCCCGTCGAGGCCATGCAAGAAACTACTCCGCTACCTCCATCATGACCACCACGACCATCGCCACAGACGCTTCCTCCCCGCTCTCATCCTCAGAAGAAGAGCAATATCTTCATGACGGGCCAGTCAAATCTCGGGGCACACGCGTATCTAACATCCCTGACGAGACGATGGCAAGTTACATCCATGGTCCCGACCCTGTCGACCACAAATTCCAGTGCCTGTACCCTGACTGCGGCAAACGATTCGGAAGGAAGTATAACATACAGTCACACATTCAGACACATTTATCGGACCGACCTTATCGATGTGATGTATGCAGAGCGGGGTTCGTACGACAACACGATCTAAGGAGACACGAAAAGATACACGGAGGAGATAAACCGTTTGTATGTGCCTGCAGGAAAAGTTTTGCCAGACAAGACGCACTCACACGACATCGCCAGAGGTACTTCCCCCCTTTACCAAGTCATACTAATTCGAAGGGGCATTTGTATCGGTGCCTTTGCAGAGTCAAAAGCTGCGAGAGCAATGCAGGATTCGGTAAAACAACACCGAAGGAGAAACAGTACAATGACCTGAGACGCATGTATAAATGAATGCGTGATGAAATGTGAGAATTTATATATGTGGCTGTCTGCAGCACACGCTGTTACTCGAGTCGAGGGGAGATATAGATTATTTGTTTGTTATTTGGTGTTCGATTTCATTTGGAAAATATAGCGTTGACTTTGGTGGGTGGGTGGTATATGTAATGCTCGGAATCTCAATTGCTATAAGTCTTATTAAACCTTTTGCTGTCGCTGTACAACTTTACAATTTGCTATTCACTGAATAGTTCCAATATATAAGGGAGACTACTTTGTCCTGCATAGTTTATTCCCCGGGAAGCGACACCTTCAGAACTTTTGTTAATGCCTGTTCCACTCTTTCAGCCTTTGTCTGCGCTTCTTCCATTGAGGCGCCCTTTGCTTCGATATAGTACTTTAATTTCGGCTCAGTACCACTCCCTCTTAACGTCATCACCGTTCCATTTTCCAACTCAAACGTAATCATCTCAGCTGATGGCTCGACATGTTTATCCTCTGCTTGCGACCCATTAATCGAATCATATCCGAGTGATACATCCTTGATTCTCGAAACCTTAAACTCTCCAAACTGCTCAAGGTAATTGAGCCCCCGTCGAGCTGGGTTGAAATGTCGTAATTTATGAAACGCAGTGGAGATTTGAGCAGGTTCGCAAATAAGATACGAATTCTGCGAAGCAAAGTACCCGTATCTGGTATCAGTTAGCCTTTAAACAAGCGTCATCTCACTTTTGATACAACTCGTCAAGTAGTTGAAATATTGTTCCTCCCGTCTCATAAACTTCCACCACCAAACTCAGAAACATCGCCGCAGCCGCAATCCCGTCTTTATCCCTCACAATATCTCCAAACATATACCCAATCGCTTCCTCGAACGCATAAGGCGCGATATACCCCTGCGCAACTAATTCCAAACTCTTATTCCCCATCCACTTGAACCCCGTTAATGTCTCCTCATGATGGAACCCTTCATGCTGGGCCATCGATCGTAACATCTTCGACGATACTGCAGAGGACAACATGGCGAGTTGACCTAAGTTTCAGAACCACAATGAGGGGATCGATGCGATATATACTTGGATTGAAGCTTGGTTGCGATTTGTAGCGCGTGAAGATATGGTGGGCTAGAATTATACCCATCTCGTTGCCGGAGAAGATATGCCATTTCCCATTGACTCGTTCAGCGGCGCAGAATCGATCTGCGTCAGGATCGGTAGCAAGGACGAGAGGAATATCTTCCTCATCTGCCAACGCAATCGCCATATCCTAGCGTCAGTCACCGCCTTGAGAGAAATTTACCAAAGCGCCTAGTGTGTCAGATATGTGTATCTCAGGAGGTTACCTTTCTCTTCCGGATTTGGGAATTTAACTGTTGGAAAGTTGGGATCTGGGAATGCCTTCGTTAGAGATAGGGATGCAACGGGGGAACTACTTGTGCATGGACAGGGTACATTGGTCCTTCAAATCCGAGGGAGTACATTACTCGGTCGAAGATTCTCATTCCAACTCCGTGCATAGGCGTGTACACGAACTTTGGCGGTTTCGTCTCCGGGATCGAACTTCTGTTAGAAATTGGTGAGGGGATTATACCTTCCAAATGCAAGTTGGACGACCTCTTTAATGTATGTTGGGAATAACTTGTCCGTGACATCTATTGCCGCGGGATCAGTTTCGATGGCGTCGGTATCCCAGGAATAGGGAGCTAGATTTGCCATTATCGCAGTTTGAATGCCTGTATCGTGAGGTGACAAAATCTGACATCCATTCTCCCAGTACCTATTTATCAAACACAATGTTAAAATATCCTACACTTTATAGCCATTGTCCATTGCTGGGTTCTGAAATCGTCAGGTTTAGCATAAGGTGGGACATACATGTGACGCTGTAATCATAACACCACATGCAGCGCCAAGTTTATCCACTCCATAGGGAACAAGAGGAGTATGATTTAATAACTCCTTGAACCAGTAGACTTTGTACCCTCGGGCGAGGAATGCCGCCGCTGTCAATCTCATGAAGGTGTCCGAGTGATGTCGGTGGTCTCGTCCCAGTACAACTCCCTTGGACTTTGCGTCACTCACGTTTTGAAGAACATACTCTGCTAGACCCTAAAGTAAGGTGGCGCTCCCAACCTGGAGGGACCTGCGACGCTTGGATCACAGTTAAATTGTTCATGCGGGAGAAGCCCGCTTCCATTCGTCCTCGAAGACCTCTTGTTAGCCAAAAGTTGCAATGAAGAGAGAATACCTGCCGTACCGAATTGAATTCTGTTTCGCAGCTTTTTCTCTAGCTCGTGCATTTTGTTGTTACTTCTTAGTTGGGCTATTTCCGATTTTGTGTTTGGATTTTGATCCATCGAGAGCCACATTTGTGTAAGCTCTTCAATTGGAATATTGGGTCGAGCGAACCATTGCTGCAGCTCCTCATTTGACATTGGCCATGGTGCCGCGTTCTGCATCTTATTGTCCTCCTCATTCATCGTCACAGTCGTGAATCAAGTGTATCCACAATGTGAACTAGTGATTCCTCTCGGTTCCCACTCCCTCAGCGCTAACATTGCCTCATTAAGCGTTTTCGTACCCTATCCAAAACCCTACATTTGAGCCACATACTGGACACGCCGTTGCCCCCGCGACGTAAACAATAACACTCTATCACAACGCACCAACCACCTCGAACTGCCCACGAAAATCCGCTCTGCAACAGCGACATCCGCACGTCATCCGCGACGATGGCCACCGCAGGCCACTTTGCGATCCAAACACCTCGCTCCGAGGCCCAAACGCTCAACTCCATCAACGCAGAAGACCTGTCCTTTCCCTCCCCCGAACCCAGCTTCCACAGTCCCCAAAAACAGAAACAGCCCGGCCCTCAGAAGCCATTCCTGTCGCGTCTGAGACAGCCCACAGGGAGCACCCCCCTCGCGGAGATTAAGAATAATGTGTTTCCACGACGGAATGAGTTTACGCCGATGCTGAAGAGTGTTACGAAGAACCAGTTTTTCAAGAAGGGGTTTACGGCGACGCCGAGCAGGTTGGGGAAAAGTGCTAGTACGAGTGATTTGCCCGAGATGAGCCAGGATATGAGTCAGGAGGAGGATGTGGAGAATAGTAATATGGAGGGCGTGACCCAGAATGACGAGAATTTGGTGGAGATGAGCAGTGCTTCTATGTCAGGGTTGAAGATTCCTCAACGGTCGCCGGGATCTGGCGATGGCGCTGCATTGATGACCCTGCGTGAACAAGAAAAGGTGCGCTTGAGTGGTACATTGGATTAATAGTAGGTCATTGACGAGATTCGGAAAGAGAATTTCTCCTTGAAACTTAAGATATTCTTCCTAACAGACCGGATTGGGAAAATGGCTCCCGAGCATATCCAAGCAGTTCTCAAAGAGGTACCTCCGTATTGCGAATAAAAAATAACAGCAGAACGTGGAATACAAAGTCGAACAGGCAACTCTGCGCAACGAACTCAAGAAATACAAGCGTTCGCTTCTCGACGCAGAACGCAACGTAGCGCGCATGGCCGAAGAAATCAAAACCACCAAGTCCGCCTCCGATCCAAGTTTTGTATGCCCCCTCGAACACGGCATGTCGGAAGAGGAAGCCGATCAACTGCGACAAGCCCAAGAAGAAGCGGAGGAAAATCGCAATGAAGTCATGTTTGCGAAGAAAGAGATCGAGGATTTGAAACGCGAGTTATGGGAGGCGAGGAGGGAGAAACAGAAGTTGGAGAATGAGGGACCAGAGGACGTTGCTGCTCTGGAGACTCAGCTGGAGGAATTGAAGGGTGCCAATGAGGATCTCGATCTCGAGAATAAGAAACTTCAGGAAGAGATTGGACAGAAAGATGATGAGATTGTATCTTTTCCTTTCTTGAAGGTGTCGTTGACCGTAGGATTATCTTCAAGATCAGTTGGCGGAAGAGAAGAAGAAATTGGAGGAATTGGAGTCTCGTCAAGGACCAGCCGACGACGACGAACTAGCCCAACAAATGGAAGAATCTCACCGCGAAATCCAATCGCTAACCAAAGTCCCTATCCCTCCCCTTGAATTATTCTTCAAAGCTTACATGATAGAAAATCGCCGAGGTAGAGTCTCAGCTGCAACATGCGCGCAACGAATTCGCAATCGAAAAAGACCAACTCCAGTCCATGGCCGCAGAACATAAAGCAGCTTTCGAAAAAGTCGAATCAGATCTCCATCAACTCCAAGCAGAATACCAGAACCTCGACCGCGAACTCGATCAGAAGCACGAGGAAGTCGAGTCTCTTCGAAGCCGATCAGGCGGCGTCGATCCTGATGAGCTGAAAGAGTTGAAGAGAGAGATTAATGATCTCGAGGAGGAAATTAAACAGTATGAAGTTGAGAAGGCGGATATGGAAGACCAGATTCAGAGCCTTCAAAGGGATGCGAATCATCTCATTGAGAAGGATGCCAAAATCGCTCGGGAAAGAGCCGAGGAGAGGAAGAATTTGCAGAATGTACGGAACTAGTCTGGAGATGGTGCTGATTATAGGATATTGAAGAACTTCAGATTCAGCTTCGCGAGACGATCACGGAGAAGGAGAAGGCTGCTGAGCATTATGAGCGAGAGGTATATTCTTCCTCTTATTTTGAATTAATATTGCAGGCAATCAGATTGGAGGACCAACTCAAAGATGTGGAGCGTCATAAAGCCGATCTAAAGAAACAAATTGAGAACTACATGAGCGACGAGCACACTCTCAATGGGGAAAACGCCAAGGTTTTTCATTTTCTGACCGATGGCTTATGATAGATCCAACGTGCTCTCCGTGAGGAGACCGAGCGTCACCGTACCGAAGTCGATTCCCTCCAAAAACAGATCAACCAGCTAAGCTCTGACGTGAAAGAAGCTCGATCTCTGCAAACCGAGCTGGAAACAGAAATCACGACTCTGAACGAAGAATTACGAACTGCGAAACGAGTCGAAGATTCTCTCAACAATGAAATCCAGGATATGCGCGAAAAGGTCTTCAGTGGAGGCCGTGACTCTGAGCATCTGCGAAAACTCTCGGCCGAGAACGGCGAGTTTAAACAGCAAATCGCAACATTACAAGCCAGAGCCGATACCCTCGCTTCCCAACGAGATAGACTTGAACGACAACTCAACGAGACCAGAGCGGAGACACAACATTATGCCGGTCTCGAGAAAGAATTCGGAAGTATCCGTGCCGAAAGAGATGATTTACGGAAATCGACCATGGCGGCACAGATCAATGTTGCGAAACTTAAATCCCAGGTCAATGATCTTACTTCTCGAGATGCAGGTTATCTTGAACATCAACTCGCGACGGTGACTAAGGAACGAGATTCTCTCGAAGGACAGGTCAAGACTTTAAGGACTCAATTGGACGAGACGAAGAAACAAGTCGACATTCACGCTACTCGTTTACGTACTGTGGAACGGAACCTCATTGATGCGAGAGATGATCTTGAGCGGGAGAGGAAACATGCAGCTGACTTACTTGCCGTTCATAACGGCTCGCCTACATCGGATAGGACGAGGCGATTGAATACTGAAGTACGCAAGTTGGAGGATTTATTGCAACAATCGCGGTTACGACAGGCGGAATTCGGGAAGATTAATGCCACGCAAATCGATGAGATTAATACCCTTAACCGCCGGATCGAGAGGTTGGAAGGCGAACTTGAGGCGATTCAAACGGCACATGTTCAGTCCGCTCAGAATACTCTTACTGTCAATGGACGAGACGACAAGGGATTGCATAAACAATTGACCTTGGCGAAAGGGCAATTAGCTGATCTCAAAGCGAAACTGGCGCAACAAGAAAGGGAATTTGAACAACGATTGGAAGAACAACTTGCAGAGAAGGAAGCGAGATACGCTGCTTTGACGGAAGAGAATCTCGAACTCAAGGAGGAAGTCGACAGATTAAAGAAACGACAACTCGAACACGTCCAAACAAAAGTCAAACTAGAAGAAAAAATCCGATCTCTCCAAAGACAAATCACCCGTCTCGAAGCCGATATCCCCCACCCCGCAAGCACGAACCTCGCTTCCAACGCCGCGGTAGGCGACCTCCAAACCCGTCTCAACACCGTGAAAAAGGAGCTCGAACTAGTCAAAGAAGACGCCTCGCAAAAGGAAACCAAATACACGACCCAAATCCGCCGCCTACAACACGAAATCGACAACCTTCAAACCCATTCCGAGGCCCTGTCCCGCGACCTGCATCTCACCAAGAAGGAATCTTCAGCGACCGCCGGTCTCTTACGTCGTCAACTTGCCGAGGCAAGAGATACCATCAAACGGGGTCCCTCGGCGCTAACAAGTCAAGCGGAAAAGAAACATGTTGCCGAACTGAAAGGCCTGGGGAAACAAATTAGGTATCTGAAGGCTAAGATGTTCCGGGAGGAGACGTTCAGATTGGACTTACAATTTGCGAAGAAGTTTTTCTTGATGCAGATTGAGTGTTTTGAGACATTGTATGCCCTGCAGATTTGGTATGAGGGATGGGTGGGCTGATTATGTAGTAATAAGGCGGATTTGCATTTGTTGCAACAGATGGGGATTTATCCTGATCCTGCGAAACGGGCGAAGAGACCGAAGTTGAAATCTGTGGGATTGATGATGGTTGCAATGGCCCGAATGAGGTATCCTCCTTCCTGCATTCCTTTTGCGTTTTGTGGACAGAGATTGATTGTAGACGGTTGAAGGATGATTGGGCGGAGCATAAGAAAGGCGGACGGGAGTTGAAAGAGAGTTTAAGACGACTGAGGTTGACGAGCGGGAAGAAGGGGGTTGCGGCTTAGGATACTGCAACTGAGTCGACTGACGAGGAGTGGATCAAGTGTTGACTGACAAAATGCTGGGTCAGTGTGTAAGATGAGGGCGGGCGGAAATTTGTACAAAGGATTTTTTCTATGGCATCACGCCGACCATTGTTTTTTTAACGCCTGATATCTCTGTAATACTACTGTTGATTCTGCCCTACTCCGTCTTTTCTATCGTCTTGTCATCCGTGCTGTCTTCCTCAACTTCTTTGTCTAGCTTTTTTGTAGCATCATTCTTTTCCAGATCGGTGCTCTTGGCTGACTCTGTCGGTTTCTGGGATGCTTGACAGTCCGCGTATAATTGTTCCAAATTGAATCGTTTAAATTTATCGAAGTCGCGAACAATACTCATCCCAGTGATATTCCGCACGGTTTCCACCAGGATCATAACATCATAGCCCTTTAGATCAACAGGATGTTCTCTTCCAATCACAGATCCAATAACCTGAATGATCGAATCGCGACTTAACACGTTGTTATCCCGTGAATTCGGTCGAATAGCATACTTCATTAGTAAATCGACGGGGAGGATGTACTTTTACAGGAGGCGCATTTTCAGCGAGGAACATCGGGCCTAGGACTTTTTCTGACATGGTTCGTATGTCTGGGAGATTGGCGTAGGATGTGGATTGGATAGGCGTGAAACGTTGAGCCCAGCGGGTTCGCTTATTGCCTGCTAGAGTATCGAGACAGATTGCTTCGACTAGACGAACGGGATCTATTGGAGGTCTTGTAACCATAAATGTGACTTTCGTTAACATGGAAGAATGCGCGACATACCGCATTCCTGGGCCATTTTTATTGAGTAGAATGGTTTCTTCTCCTTCTTGGATTTCAGGGCCGAGATTTCAGACTCAATTGACGCTTCGATGTCGCCTGACTCGTCATCTCCAGAGAGATCGTCATCAACATCAGGCCATAGTCGCTGATAAAACTACCATTAAACAAACCATCGGAGCATAATACCTCATCGAAGAGTGAGTATAACTCTCCGACACACTGGACTTCGTGACCTCTCTGGCATGTCACAAATACGCCGGCGGTTCCTGGTTCGAGTCCTGAAGACGAAATTCTATATTGATACTAGAAATGAGAAGGTTCCAGGAGCAAGTCGAACCTTCTTCTTGTCTCCTTTTGATCTTTTGTTACTGCTTCTGTTGTGTTCTTTTCTATCCTTGCGCTTGTTCCCGTGTTCTGCCATTCTTCGCAATAAAGTTTGCGGTTGAAGAAGAAGCTTCTCGATGATTGATCCACGGCCAAATTTCCAGACTGTGTTCTCTGCTCAGCCACGATTTGTCAGCCGGCAAATCATCTGCGTGCTCTCAGTCATCCCGAAGTCGGGCCCCTGCCTTCATCTTGTGAGTGTCATCTCGCAGTCAGCCAAGGCAGGCGAAAGAGCCAAAGGTTCATCGTCCTCTCAGCTATTCTGTCCTTGCACCCTTTTCTACTCTTGACACTCGCGTCGCCTTCTTGTGTTCCTCTTGCACAATGGCGTACCCCGGTCAGCAGTACCATATGAACCACCAAAACTACTATTCCGCGCCTCAACAGCCTCCCCCGGGCCAGGGCCAGTTCTACGGCCCTCCTCCAGGCGCTCCTCCCCCAAATATGGCCTCCCGACCGTACAACTATCATCCGCCTAACGGGCCTCCTCCAACTGTTTACGACAATGCATATCGTCAGGGCCAGCACGGTGCGCCTCCGCCACCTCAACACGCTCAGATGTTCAACCAACAAATGGGTCAGCAGTATACGTTCCAGTACTCCAACTGTACCGGAAAACGAAAGGTGGCCCTCCTCTATATAAGATTTTAATGTTGTAGGCGCTATTGATCGGAGTCAACTATTTCGGCACGTCGAATGAATTAAAGGGGTGTATCAACGACGTCCGCAACATGTCCCAGTTCATGAACTCTCGCTACAATTTCGCCTGGGACGATATGGTCATTCTCACAGATGACCAACAAAACCCTATGGCCCACCCA
>Ga0302325_10010833_pt1 | contig 19699 bp, 17 predicted proteins | sample Palsa_T0_2_FD_201948 | JGI IMG/M metagenome (GOLD analysis project Ga0302325, IMG submission 201948) | Peat permafrost microbial communities from Stordalen Mire near Abisko, Sweden - Palsa_T0_2 | ecosystem: Environmental > Terrestrial > Soil > Palsa > Peat permafrost | place: Sweden: Abisko...
TTGTGAGCTTTTGAAAGCTTTTTTCAACTGTTAGCAGCGAGAAGCCCAGCCGCGTGTGGACGCCCGGTTGCTACCTTTCCTTCCTCGAAGGGTCGGTGAACAGCGCGTGGTAAATCAGGTGTGTGGCTGAATCAATCCGCTGATTCAGTTCGACCTTCGAGAATCGTCCAGCTTGCGCGAGCAGACTCCAAAAGAAACTGTCCATCACGCGGGCCAGTCCCCGAACGTCAACCCCTTGCCTCGCGCCGGGCAGTTGTTGCAGGAGCTGAAATACGGTCATGACCCGGCTCGTCGTCCAGCCGTGAATCTGCTCTTGTTTGCGCGCCAGGTCCGGATCGGAAAGCGCTGCTTCCTGCCATGCCCGGTATGCCCCCAAATACCGCAGATCGTGGGAAAAAGCGCTGGACAACAATTCCCGGATAGCTGCCCGAACATCAGTGACGGTTCCTGGCCGAAAATCAAGCTGGCTCAGTTTCTCCAGCAGTTCACCCATGAGTGCCAGTAACAGTTGCCGCTTGGAGCGAAAGTGTTGGTAAAAGCCCCCTACCGCGAGTTTCGCCCGCCGCGCGATCATCTCGATTGAGGTGTTCTCATAACCATTCTCGCCGAACAGTGAGAGTCCGGCCGCCTTCAGGCGAGATCGCTTGTCCACACTTCGCTTTTGATGCGGTTGGGGCGGAAGATCCTCACCGGCGAGCAGGTTTGGACGCGTGATCACGGCCGTCGCGGGCGGATAGTTACTCCTATCAGGGCGCCCGCGCAGCACCAGAGCATCCACCCACCGAACACGCCGGCCACCTCTCGAGCCATGTTTGGAAACACGACCGGAAAGAACGCGCTGGAGAACGGGTCGAGCAGCAGCGTCGGCAGCAGCACCGACACTGCTCCGGCAGGCCATTGTTCCGGCCGTAATTGGATCCGGCCGCAGAGACGGCGCACCAGCCAGGCCATTAGGGGGAAGCTCACCGCAAAAAGAATCAGCATTCCCGTCCAATCGCCCGGGCGCAGCAAGCGCTGTCCCGCGACGCGCAGCGCTATAGTGGCGGCAATCCAGATTCCAAGTCCGTAGAGAAAGAGGCGAAGATTCATAACATGATCCTGAATTCATATTCACATATGAGATGCGGGAAATCAAGCCCGCTACTTACGATGCGGAACGCCCCGCCTCGACAGTCCTCAACGCAACCGGGTACCTTGGCAGCAGGAGCAGCAACCCGGCGGATACCAGGGTGGCCGCGGACAGCGTCGTCAGCAGCGATGCATACGACCCTGTCGCGTCAAATGCCTTGCCCATCCAGACCGGACCTATGGCGCCCGCGATGGCGTAGGCCGTCCAGGTGAACCCGTAGAGCGTCGAAAAGGCTCGCAGGCCGAAGTATCGGGTCAGCAGGTATGGCGTGAGATCGGCTTCGGCGCCCACCCCCAGCCCGATCAATGCTGCCGCGGCCATTCCGGGCAGGGCCGCTCCGGCCGTGGCCAGCAGAAGAATACCGGCCGCCGCAGCCGCATACAGGAAGAAACCCACCCGGGGCCCGAAGAACCGATCCAGCAGGAAGCCGGTGATGAGCCTGCCACAGAAGCTGGCCAATCCCAGCAGGGAAGCCGCCAGAGCCGCGTCCTTCGCGGCCACGCCCCGGTCCGTCAGTAACGGCGAGAGATGTGCGATGGCGCCGTTCACGCTGATCGAGCTCAGGAATAGAGTACCGATCAGAATCCAGAAGGCGCCAGACCGGACTCCTTGTGCGGCCGTGCTTCCCTCGAATGTCGTTTGGGCGTGTATGGCACCCCGCGGCCTCTCCCGTACGAACAGCGCCGTGAGTGGAAGCCCCAGGAGCAGAACCAGCGATCCCAGCGCCACGTAAGCCGCACGCCATCCGTATCCGGCAATCAACGCCTGCGCTATGGGCGGGAACACCATGGCACCCGTGCCGACACCGGCCATCACCAGCGCAAGCGCCAGGCCGCGGCGCCTGTCGAACCACGTCGAGACGGCACGGGAATAACCCATCTGGGTGGTCCCGTTTCCCACGATGCCGAGCACCACGAAGACTGCGTAGAGATGCGCCAGACTCGGAGTCAGGAATCCGAGCGATGCGAACCCGATTCCGAATACCGCCATGCACGGCAGAATCACGCGGCGCGGGCCAAATCGATCGAGCAGATGGCCGAGGGGTGGCGAGCAAACGGCTACGGTAAGGGCCGCGAATCCGAAGGCCGCCGAGATCGACTCCCGGCTCCAGCCAAACGCGCCGCTCAGAGGCTTCATGAAGATGCTGAAGGTAAAGACCAGCAGCGAGCCGAAGCTGACCATCGCCCCGAAGTAGGCCGCCAGCACCACCAGCCAGCCGGGGTTGAGGCGCCGCGCTGAAGTTCTAGCTGCGGGCATAGCCATGCACTGCGGTGCGCTTACCTCCCAGCCGATGCGCTTCGTCGGAGAGCGCGTGAACGCCGCTCGCGTCGATCCAGCGGTTGTAAAAGTTAAACAGCGCGCACACCGTGATGGCCAGGTAGATGGCGTCATCCTCCCACCCCACGGCATGGAGCGGCTTCATATCGTCTTCCGTAATTCGCGGCGAGTCATGATTCACTTTATCGACGAACCGAAACAAAGCCTTGTGCTTCTCGTCCAGAGCCGAGTTTTCGAGATCCCGCAGCACGCCCCAAACTAACTCTTCATCGCCCAACAGTTCAGCCGCGACCGCGGCGTGAGCCTTCAGTCAAAACGGGCACTCATTCCGATACGAAGTGTACGCGGCGATCAGTTCCCGTATGCCCGGGCTGAACGGTCCCGGACCGCGCAGAATCTCCTGCGTGAAGCGGGCCAGGTGTTCCGTGGCTTTCGGCAGATAGGCGAACATGTGCCAGATCTGCGGATACTCGGACCCGCTCGCCTGCATCGCGCGAATGTTGTCCAGATACGGCCCGGGCTGTGGACTGTGCTCCACGCCGGGTAGAAACATTGATTTCATCGGGGATTTCATCGGGGATTCCATCGAGGGGTTCATTTGGGGTTTGGTCTGTTCTTTTTCGTTTGCCATATTTCAACCACCATCGCCGCCGGGCCCACCATCGCCAGCGCATAGAATGGCGCGTTAACGTTGTGCGCCAAACGCAGGATCATCTCCACCACTGCTACCAGCACGGCCACCACGTACTGGCCCCACTTAGGCGTAACCGTCGTCTTAGGATCGGTGATCATGAAGAAGATGAATAATTGATACATCGGCCCGGTGATGGGCGCGACCTCGGCCAGAAAGGGATGGCCGGTAATGGCGCTGCGCAGCCATGCCAGCACCACGAATGAGATTACATAAGTGGCCGTAATGTGGAACCGCCGCACCCGATAGACAATCATGGCGCCCAGCAGCCAGATAATAACCATGGGCCAGACCGTGTTACCCCATTGAATGCTCAGCGTCGCAACGTATTCCGGAGCGAGCAGTAACATGGCGCAAATCGAGAAGTTAGAAGGGTTCCAGAGATGCCGGCCATGCCATCGGATGACATACTTCGAAGTGATCGCGATCGCGCTGCAGAGCGCATACGGCCAGTACTCGGGCGACCGGAGGAGAATGCCGACGCTGATTCCAGTGATGTAGGCGCTGGCCAGATTCGGGAATCGGCCGTACATCATGCGGCCCAATGCGAGTTCCAGCACGATCGCGGTGCCGATGGCCAGGGCTGTGCGCGAAAAGCTTTCCAGCAGACCGAACGAAAGATTGCCCCCCAGCAGGATCAGGGTGATGAAGAGCGGCGGTAGATAGCGATTCTCGGCGCTGAAAAACCGCGCCACCGGGGAGGCTGGCTTGCCCGGCGCGGCAGTAGCCACTGGCGGGCTCATAGAGGCTCCTTCACCTGGTGAATCCGATCGACTTCCGGCGCTGGGACAGTCTGTAACTTGCCGGACGGCCAGCGAATCTCGATCCGGTCGACTCCGGCCGTCTTGCCCAATCCGAAGTGTAGCCGCCGCTGGTTCTGGGCGCAGAAGCCGCTGCCGCCCGAAACCTCCTGCACCTGCTGTTGCCCGTTCCAGAACAGTTTGACCCGCGCGCCGATCGCGCTGCGATTGCTTGTGGTCCCTTCCAATTCGAATTCAACCCACTTATTCTCGGGTGAGACCGTGTTTCTATACAGCAGCAGCGGACCCTTCTCATTCGCCACGACCGCATCCAGCATGCCGCGATTTCCGAAGTCGGCGAGCGCCACTGAACGGCCGTCATAGACATCGGTCACTCCGACCAGCTGCGCGACTTCCTTGAATTGACCCACGCCATCATTGACCCACACACGCTTCTGCTGATAGCCCGCCAGGCTGCGGCCGTCCAGCGGGGGCCAGTTGGCGGCGTCGGAAATGATGGCCTTATTGCCGCCCGCAACCTTCGAGTAGTCGTACCAATAGTTGCGATCTCTGGCGAGTGACACATTCCCGTTCACCGCGTAAAGATCCAGAAAGCCATCGTTGTTCAAGTCGCCGAACTGAGCGCCAAAGCTCCAGCCGCCTAATTCCACCCCCATCGCATTGGCCATATTCTCGTACCGTATACTATCGCCGGATGTGTCCGCCTGCGGCATCCACAAATTATTGCCCTGCACCAGCACGCCTTCTTCCGAAATGTTGGAGACATAGATTCCGAAGCGGCCCTGATTCAGCACGTCCCCAACCGCCGCGTTCATTCCGCTCTTCGGCGCAGCCCCTATGCTCGTTTCTTTGCCGGACTCGCGGAACCTCTTCCCTCCTTCGTTGAAGTAGATCTCGGAAACACCGTAATCGTTGGCTACGAATAGATCAGGGTATCCGGTGCCGCGCAAATCCGCTGCCACAGCCGCCAGCGCCCAGCGTCGCGATTGGATGCCCATCCGTGCCGAGACTTCTTCAAAGCGACCATTTCCCAGGTTGTGGAACAGATACTTGCGCCCGCCGTTATTGGCATACTCGAAACTCTCCGGCATCATCTTTGTAGTCTTCAGATGCCAAAGATCCACGTCTTCGGAGTAATAACCGCCGAGGAACAGATCCAGCTTTCCATCGCGATCGTAATCGAACCAGATTGCCGTATTCGCATTTACCCACTTCGGCAATCCGGCTTGTTCGGTCACTCTTGTGAAGTGCTTGCCGCCGTCGTTATGGTAGAGCTCCGGCCGCCCCCACTTATATATAAGGACGTCTTCGTAGCCGTCGTTGTCATAGTCGCCCCACACAGCGCCCGTCGAAACACCCGTCTCGCGCGAATTCACATCGGCAAGACCGACCTCCGCCGCCACATCGCGGAACGTTCCATTACCGAGGTTCCTGTACAGCGCGTTGTGGCTGCTTTCACCGCTGTTGACGACATAGATATCCTCCCAGCCATCGCGGTCGAAGTCCACGACTGACACCGCCGCTCCCATGGAAGACACCTGCTCCATGATGTGCTGTAGCTTTGGGTCGAAGGTGGAAGCTGTATGTTTGAAATCGATACCAGCGGCCTTGGAAGATTCCTGAAAACGGAAGCCGTAGCGGGCCAGTGCGGTAGACCGAATCCCCGGCTCTATGACCTTGTTGCGCGCCGCCAGCCGCTTGTACACCAGCGGAAAAGCGAGTAGCGCGGCTAAGAAGAAGGCCAGGGCGATTTGGCGATTAGGATGCGGCATTCAGTTTCTTAGCGCCTTGATAAAAAATTCTGGCGTGACATAACGAGTGTGATACTCCTGCCAATCCTGTGGATGGCGCCGGTACGCAGGGTCGTCTTCCAGCCTTCCTGGCGGCACCGTATAATCCTTCATGCCATGATAGGGTAAAGGCAGCACCGTCTTGGAGTAGACCGAGTTGTAATCGCCATCCTTGATCCAACCGTCGCCGATCATCACGAAGTCGCGTTTCCATCCCGCGGGCGGCGGTGGTTCCGCGGCGAACCTGAGCCGCAGCTCGTCGCCGGCATTGGCGATTACCATCCGGTCGTCTATCTTTTCAAGCAGCTCGCGGACGTCGCCGTGCCTGGTGCAGTAACCTTCCAGGTCGCGCCATTTCGGCGCCATGCCTTCGAGCCGGTTGTAGTCCGGCACTTCGGGCGATGAGGGGTTAGCCTGCTCCACCACGGAAAAGCCCCGGTAGAGTAGCTCCGCCCGAGAGAGTTGTAAGTGCTTCGTCCGGCTTCGGTCCGAAACCCCGGCCGCCCACTCGAGCTTGTCCCAGTAGACTTCCAGGTTAGTGCCAAGCCGCAGCTTGCGCGGGGCGTTCGGACGAAAGACACCAGTCAAATCCAGTAAGACAGTTTTCATTTTGCCTGCCGGAAAACCCAGTCCCTTCCTGGCAACCACCCACTTACCGGCGGCATCCGGCACTTCGATGCGGAGGCTCTCCGGCGGTGGATCGCTGTTTTGCCCCAGTGCGATATTCGTCGTTGCATCGGTCGGATGTATCCAACCGTGACCGAGTAAGTAAAGCGACCCGGTACGTGGGGCATCTTCGGGCAATTCCAGCTCCACCCAGTGGTCGCGCGTTACACCCTGGTAGCGTCCGCGCCCAAATGTGTCGAGATAGTGCGCATCCAGGTCGTGGACCACCGCGCTTACATCCTTCCCGTTATCGTCTCTTGCGCTGGCGAACGGATGCGGCTCTCCAGTCGTGTAGATCTTCAACAGCGGCGGCGGTACAGCGAAGCGTTCGTCCGTGAAGATCTCGGTACCTTCCGGATGATCTACCACAAGCAGCGAGTAATGGTCGATGTAATAAGTCTCCCAAAGCTCCGCGGTGACTCGCAGATCGTAGTAGCCATCGCGCGGTACGAGCTGTTCGCCCGATACCTTGAACCATTCCTGAGTCTGATAAATGCCGGCTACGACCTGGGCATTGATATGCAGTCCCAACGCCGGAGACCACGGCGCGCCATCCTTCACGAAGCTTATCCGTTTTCCATCCCAGGCAAAAAGCCAGGGACACGAACCCTTCAACCGCTGCGTGGCGATTATCGTCCGATCGGATGGAAGCTCGAATTCCGCCTGCACCAAACCATTCGGCCATACGATGCGCGCCACATCGGTGACAGTGTGCTCGCCGAGACCGAAGTGCAGCAACGGCGAACGGATAATCTGCTTTTGGGTGAGCAGCCCTGACCGGATTTCAACCTCGCCGCCGATGCCGAACGAGTTCATCCGCTGATCGCCGTTGGCCTTCACCGCCTGAGTGCGAATGGTCTGCCACCGATAACTTTTCGCGCCGCGATTGATGAGTTGTACGGGCTTGCCTGGCGCCGATCGCGAGAGACCGATCAGGTCCAGCTTCCCGTCGCCATTTACATCCACGGGACTGGACAGAGTCACGTCCGGTCGTGCCGCCAGCAGCGCGAAGCCTCGCGATCCGCCCAGATATATACGGTCATCGCCAACCAGCAGATCCAGGCTGCCGTTATTATCGAAATCCGCAACCAGAAGGCCGGGTGAAGTCTTGGAGCCAGGATCGGCTTTCACCAACTCGGCAACGTCCCAGTCCTGTCCGGAATTCCTATCGGACAATCGAGTGACTGAGCCATCCTCTCGGAGCACGATGAAGTCTGCCAATCCGTCGCCATCGATATCGGCCGCGGTGACCGCCAGCAGACGCCCTATGTTCAGGCTCTGTGGAACCGCGCGCGGCCGGAATTCTCCTAACCGTTCGTTGCTGAAGACGTGTAGCTTGCCGTCTTTGTCGATCATGGCAACATCCGGATCACCGTCGCCGTCAATATCCGCGCTGGCAAATGAAACCAGGCTGTTCACACTCTTGAAGGGCCGTATAATCGCAAAAGTATTGTCGCCATTGTTTCTCAGCACCACCGGCTCGCCGCCATCGGTACCCAGGATCACATCCAGATCCCCATCGAGATCGACATCGAAGGCCCAAGCCCCCACGTACGAGCCGTTCAGCACGTCGGCGGGAACGCGTGAGCTTGTCGTGATATCGATGAAGTGGCTGGGGTCCTTCTGCAGATAGATCCGCGCGCCATTCGCGCCGGCCAACACCAGATCCGTTTTGAAATCGTAATTCAAATCCGCGCCCAGGACTCCGTTCCGGCCCAACGCGCTGGGGTACTGCAGCCGCGCGCCGCCGATTATCTGAACGCCACTCTGGTCCGCCCAGAGAATCGAAGCACTCCCCGTGGCGTCCAGCGACAGCGTTCCAATCCACGAAATCGCCCGGTCCGGGACGCCGGGGACCGGCTGGGTTTCAAGGCCCATCGACATATCGGGCGGTGCGGGCTCCGAGGTGGGCGACGGCAATTTCACGAACTTACGGAAAGGCTCGCCCACGAACACGGCGGGAACCCTGACCGCATCCAGACTCTGACGATAGGCGGGCACGCGTGCCAGCATGTTGCGCAGAAATGCCGCCGGCAGCGCGGCAGCGCGGGGGTTGCCGCCGGATGCGGCCTGCTGCAGCGTGGTCACCCGCTGCTTGACATCGTCCGGCCACGAAGCGGATTGGCCGGCAATTGTGGCAACCGTCTTGCGCAGCGTCGCGGTGTCTCCCAACTTCGCGGCCAGCCGCGCCACATCCAGTAACACGGCGAGATTATCGGGCTGCCGGCCGAGAATCCTGGCGAACAGCTTCTCCGCGTCGGCATCGCCGGTTGCCGCCGCCTGCCGTTCGGTTTCCTGCGCGAGCGCGTACATGGCTTTCAGGTTGTCCGGATCCAACTCGACGGCCTTCTGGAGATCCGCGATCGCCTCCGGCAACCGGCCACGTTTGCTCTCGATCAAGCCCAGCAGAGCTGCAATGCGGCTGTTGTCCGGCGCGAGCGCGCGGGCCTTTTCGACGTCCGCATAAGCCGTGTCGAATTCCTGCTGGCGCACGGCCAGCAAACCCAGGTTGGCCCGTGAGGCAGGTTCTCCCGGAGCGATCTGAGTGGCGAGAGTCAGCCTTGTTTTGGCGCGCACATCCTCGCCGGTTTCGAGTCCAGCCAGACCCACATAAAAAGCTGACACCAAATCCCCGTACTCTTTCGAATCGACCTTGGGCAGACCCGCATTGTGCGCGCACCCAATAGCCACCATCGCTGTGATCGCGGTGACTGCCGCGGCTGCCCCCTTGCCCATCGTTATAGCAGATCTCGAAGCGACCCGTACCGTCAATAGTATATCCATGTTAGTCGCGCGAGCTTAACCCGGAACTAGTATGAATCGAGTATTGACCGTGCGCAACCCGCATGAGAAAATGATAAAATTCTTTTAGTGGCGGAGAGTGGAATCGGATGGCTGCTTCAAGTTCCAGTATCGAGGGCGCGCGTTTCTCGTCGGCGGCGGGCCCCACGTTCTACGAGAAACTAAACTCCCAATGGCATGAGAGGGCACTATGGATCTTTATGGCCGTCGTGCTGGCTCACTGGGCTGAACATCTGGCGCAGGCCACGCAAATCTTTATTCTGGGCTGGCCGCGCCCGAAGGCCAACGGCGTCGTCGGCTTATGGTATCCGTGGCTGATCACATCGGAAGTCATGCACTATTCCTACGCGCTGATCATGCTCATCGGCCTGTGGGTGCTCCGCAAAGGATTCACCGGCGTTGCTCGTAAGTGGTGGACAGTTGCACTGGTAATCCAGTTCTGGCACCACATTGAGCATCTCCTGTTGATCTGGCAAGCCACTGTTCACCATAACTTCTGGGGCCGGCCCGTGCCGTTCAGCGTTCTACAGTTGGTGATTCCACGGGTCGAGCTCCATCTTTTTTATAACACCATCGTTTTCATCCCCATGGTGATCGCGATGTACTACCATATGTTTCCGCCGGCCGAAGAGACCGAGCGGGCCGTGTGTACCTGTGCCTGGCGCCCTCGCGCGGCAGAGGCCCGTGCTTTCTGATTGAGGCCTCCAGGTCGGGAGTGTTCGCGTGTCTGGGCGTCTTGCTCGCTACGGCCTGTGGTAGCCCGTCCGAAGCGCTTCCGGCACTCGTCATTCAGCATGAAATTGCGCCGTGGCCGCCTCGGATAGGCCCCGCCGTAGTGACTGTGAGATTGACCGGCACCCTGCGCAAAGCAGTGACCGGTGCTCACATCCTGCTGGAGGCGAACATGTCGCACGCCGGCATGAGCCCAAGCTTCGGCGAGGCAAAGGAAGTAGAGCCCGGGCGCTATCAGGCTCCTCTCGCCTTTACGATGGCAGGCGATTGGGTTATCCTGGCCCATGTCACCCTGGCAGACGGCCATAAGTTGGAACGGCAGATAGAAGTAAATGGCGTCGGGCGAACTCAATAAATTGCTCACTCCAGCGGCACCAGCTTTCGACCTGCTCCGAGTCCCGGGCATAGGCCGATTTCTCCGTTGGCGCCATGCACGCACGCTGTTGCAGGTTCCGGTGCTCATGGTGGGCGTAGTGATGGTCCTGCACGGATTATTCGGCCCAAAGCTGGCGCCCAAGAATCTGGCCACGACGCTGAGTTGGGTTCACTTCCGCGGCGCGCTGGTGCTGGTGCTGCTCTGCGCCGGCAATTTTTTCTGCCTGGCCTGTCCTTTTATGCTGGTGCGCCAGGCCGCGCGGCGTTTCTTCCGGCCGTGGCTCAACTGGCCCCGAAACCTGCGGAACAAGTGGCTCTCCGCGGGCCTCTTCGTGCTCATCCTCTTTACTTACGAACTCTTCGATCTGTGGTCTTCACCGTGGTGGACCGCCTGGCTGATCGTGGCCTACTTCGTTACCGCACTTGTGGTCGATGGCGTATTCAAGAACGCTTCGTTTTGTAAGTTTGTCTGTCCCCTGGGACAGTTCAACTTTGTCGCATCCACGTTGTCGCCGCTTGAGGTTAAGGTACGCGACCATGCCGTCTGCGGTGGCTGTGAGACGAAAGACTGCATCCGCGGCAGGCGCGATCCGGTCTCGCCGCTGGTTGTGATTCAGCGCGGATGCGAGCTGGCTCTGTTTCAACCGCGCAAAGTCGGCAACATGGATTGCACATTCTGTTTGGACTGCATTCACGCATGCCCATACGATAACGTGGGCATATTGAGCCGGCTCCCGGCCGGCGAACTGATGGTCGATCCGCGGCGGTCGGGCATTGGCGTCTTCTCCCGCCGTAAGGATCTGGCGGCGCTGGCGCTGGTGTTTACTTTTGGCTCGCTGCTAAACGCGTTCGGCATGGTCAGTCCGGTTTATGCGCTAGAGAGCTGGTTGGGAAAGCTCTTGCACGTCACTCACGAAGCCCCGGTACTCGGTCTGATCTTTGTCTTCTTCCTGATCGTCGAACCTGCGCTGCTGCTGGGGCTGGCTGCCTGGCTGACACGGATTTGGGCGGGCAGCCGGCGCGCGATATTACCGTTGATCGTCCGCTATGCTTATGGGCTCATCCCGCTTGGTTTCGGTATGTGGCTGGCCCACTATGGTTTTCATTTTCTGACAGGACTCTTCACCCTGATACCGGTTACTCAAAGCGCGGTTGCGAGCCTGGGCCGGCCTCTCTTAGGTGACCCGCGTTGGAGCCTGACCGGCATACCCAGGAACATCGTACAGCCGCTGGAACTGGGATTTCTGGTACTTGGCCTGGCGGGATCCCTGCTGGTGACTCACCGGTTGGCGCAGGAAGAGTCCGCGGCTCACCCCGTGCGAGCTTTCATCCCCTGGGCGGCGATCTGTGTGCTTCTTTGGATCGGAGCTTTATGGCTGATGTCACAGCCCATGGAAATGCGCGCTACATTTATGGGATAGCTTGAGGCTCACTAACTGCAAACTCGCGCCGCCCTTGATCCTGTCGCTGATTCAACTGTTCGCTTCGATGTCCCCAGCGAGCGCGCATAACGGGCCGCCCTTCCCCATCGTCATGGACCGCAGGATCGGCCCCTGCATCATTTCAGTCTGGGCTCATCCCGACGTTGGCATCGGAACGCTTTATGTGATGGTGGACCCGCCGCCGGGCGGCACTGTTCCCAAGGATCTGAAGGTCGAACTGGGCATTCAACCCGTAACCCGCAGGCTTCCAGAAGCGCTCTATACTGCCCGCCTCGAGCCCCTGCACGGCCAAGTGCAATACAAAACCGAAGTGACATTTGACGCCCAGGAGTTGTGGCGCGTGCGCGTTCTGCTCGAAAGCTCGCAGGGCCGCGGGGAAACGTCAGCGACTGTGGAAGCGACCCCGCCGGGGCTTGGAAGGTGGGACCTATTGTGGTATGTCTCACCCTTCGCCGCCGTTGGATTCTTGTGGTTCCGGGCCATGGCACGCAAGCGAAGCCGCCCACGCGCTTCTCTCTAAAAAATCAGCTTCAGCGCCATTTGGAACAGGCGCGGCGGACCAGCCTGCAGAATCTGACCGAATGCGGGCGACTCCAGGTCGTTTACCGGCAGGCCGAAGTTCGGGTGGTTCAAGGTATTGAAGCACTCTGCCCGAAACTGTACGCGTTTCGTCTCACTTATATTGAAGTCCTTGAACAGCGAAAGGTCCACGTCCTCAATGCCGGGGCCACGCACTACGTTACGGCCTTCATTGCCGAACTGTCCGGCTTGAGTCACCGGATTGAGTTGCTGGAATGCCGACCGGCTCACCCAATCGCTGGGTGTATGGGGACCATCGTTGGGATTGGAAATAAGGTCCGGCCGGCTCGAGTAGAACCCGGTGATTTCGGGTGCGCTTCCCTGTAAGGAGACATTCGCGCTGTCGTACACGGTGAAAGGCGTACCCGATGAAAGGCTGGCGATGGTGTTGAATTGCCAGCCGTTCACAAAGAATGCCGCCGCCGGCGGAGCACTCCGCCACTTCGGCAACCGGTAGCTTCCGCTGAACAGGAAGCGCTGTGTCGCATCGAACAGGGAAGGCCCGTGCTCGGCTCTTAAGTCGAACGGGTTTTGCGCCAGATCGTTTTCTCCCGCGACCAATGTCGGCGCGGACCCGGCTACGTTCAGCGACGAAATATAATCCAGGCTCTTGGAGTACCAGTAAGATGCCAGAAAGCTCAGGTTACTCGTGAACTGTCGGGAGAAGGACGCCTGCAGTGCATTGTAAGTCGAACTGGAATCGTCGGCGATCAGGCCGACCGAGCCATAGTTACAGACACCCGCGGCATTACAGTCGGCATATTCGCGGCGCTGCTCCGTGTTCTCCGCGGTCGCTCCAGGGCCGTAGACGGAAGGATTCGCTTCGATGAAGCGCGGCAAGTGGGTGCCTTTGTTGCCGACATAGCGTATGTCGAACAAATAGTTCTTGGCCACGACCCGCTCGATGGTGAAGTTCCAATTCTGGGAGTAGGGCGGCAGCATGCCGGCTTGCACTGTCAATATAGTTGCCGGCTGAACGAATTGCTGGCTCGCAAACGGCGGCGCCTGGTTCCCATAGGGATTCGCCAGGTTGAAGCCGGGACCCGCGAGTTGGTAAGCCTCCGTCCATGGCAACGCGCTCACGGCCGCCTGCAGAGGACCGCCAACGCCATTGGTGTAGCCATCGTAGAAGATGCCATAGGCGGCGCGAATGGTCGTTTTCCCGTTTCCGAATGGGTCCCAGGCGAGGCCCACGCGAGGCATGAACTCGTGATAATCGACAGCCGCGATGCCAGGCGGCACTCCCGGATCGCCCGGAAAGAGCAACCCCGGAGGCGCGTTTGGCATCACCCTGGACTGCTCACCTGGCGCCCATTCATTCATCCGGTTGCGAATGTCTGTGTAAGGCGTGTTGACTTCGTAGCGTAAGCCGTAATTGAGAGTGAGCCGCGGAGTGACACGAAACTCATCCTGGGCATACCCGGCCGCTACCCACTTACGGAGGCCCCGGTTGAAGTCGCCGCCGCCCTGAAAGAACTGCACCGATTGCCCCAGCATGAGACTCGCGAAAGAATCGCTGGCCGGAAAGGGAGCGAACACGAAGAATCCGTTGGTGGCAATACCGAGCAACACATTAATCTGCTGACGGTCGAGATCGGCGCCGAACTTCAGGTTATGCCTGCCGCGGGTCATGGCGATCGAGTAGGCCCCCTGGTAGTCGTTCTGCGCCGTATTTTGCGGACCGGTGATGGGGTTGCCGACGTCTGCATAACCGCTGACGATAAAGTACGGAATCCCCGCGTTAGTGCCGAGGGTAGGCGGATAGGTGAATCCCAAGCTGCTCCCGGGTGTATGGTTTTGGGCGTCCTCGTAGATGAATACGTTGCGAAAGAAAGCCAGGCGCACAGTCTGCACCGTGTCGGGCGAAATGACATGAACGTGAGACAGGGTGAATGAGTTCGTGGTGATGCTATCGGTAACCGGAAAACCGGGTACGTTCGATCCATTGATGGGAAGAGGATCGACTGTGTTTACTGCCGAAGTGGCATATCGTGCGAAGAGTTGGTCGTTGTTCGCAAAGTAATGATCGTACCGGAACCCACCCTGGTCGTAGTTATCGGTCTCAATCTGAGTTCCCTCGTACAGGGATGGAGAGACATTCCCGAGCGGGTACAAGTTGGCGGCCTTCAAAGCAATGGGACTGATCAATGAGGCAGGTATGATATTCCCCGGAAATGGCTGTCCGGTGAATTCGTTGATGAGGGGCACGGGCTGGCCGGTGCTCAAGTCCGTCAGCCCTGAAAAATCCCCGGTTCGCTCGGCGGCGGTAGGTACCACGGCAGCCTGGGTTTCGCCTTGACTGTTGCGCTGTCCCTCGTAGTAGACGAAGAAGAAGTCTTTGTTTCGCCGAATCGCGCCGCCGAGTGTCCCTCCAAACTGATTCAGGTGCAGCGGTTCAGTGGTCGTCGCGAAGAAGTTACGGCCATCGAAAACCGTGTTTCGCAAAAACTCGTAAACGTCGCCATGCAAGCTATTGCCGCCGGACTTGGTGATCACCGTCGTAGTTGCGCCGCTGGTATCGCCGTACTCGGCGGGCGCGTTCAACGACAGGATGCGGAATTCGCTGATGGCATCCACCGGTGTCCGCAGCGCAAATCCTCCATTCACGCTATCCACGTTGGTCACGCCGTCGAGCAGGTAGTTATTCGACTCCGGCCTCTGTCCGTTGACGGCGAAGGTCTGCCCGCTGCGCAGGATGCCGCCGGCTTCGGACAGTCCCGCCGTCATGGGCGCCACACCGGGCTGTAATAAGCCAAGCTGCATCAAATTGCGGCCATTCAGCGGCAAGTCAGTCGCCTCACGTTCCGACACTACGTTCCCCAGGGCCGAACTTGTATCGACGGTGGCCGCGTCGCCCACCACGCTGACCTCGTTGTGGCTGCTGGCTATCTGCAACTGAACCGGATAATCCACCACGCGCCCGACATCGATGCGAATCGCTGAAGCTGAAAAAGGGGCGAAGCCTTGGGCGTCAACACTTAGCGTATAGTCGCCAACCGGCAGATTGGAAAAGCGAAATGTCCCCTGCCGTGCAGTGGATACCGACTGACGCAGCCCGGTCTGAGCGTTCTGCACGGTAACCTGGGCGCCGTTGATGGCAGCCAGCGATGGATCGGTAGTCTGTCCCTCTAGGATGCCGACGGGGTCCTGGGCCCGCAAAAGGCCGCACAGACAGACGAGTAGTGATGCCAGCTTGGGCATAGAAAACCAAAGTCCTCCTGAGTATTTCTGTAGAGTGTAGGTGTTCTCCGCGAAGCTGTCAATAATCAGAATGAATTAAACGCTTCATACTATATCCGGGGCCCACATCTCACTACTAAATTGTGGTCCTGCCGGGGGGCTCTGGACGGCACCGTCAGCATGACCGTCACACGCCGAGACTCAAACAAGGACGACGCCAACTGCGATTTTGTCCGGAAGCAGGGCGCCGTCATGTACGTGCTGCGGATTGAAGTGCAAACGATGGGTGAGGCGGTGAAGGAGTTTGCCTCCTATCGAGCGCAATGCGGCTCCGATACGACATCGCTCAAGGCCATCGGCAACGAGGCGGTCGCCTGCAGCCTTGACGATAAAAACGGAAATCGTTCAGCGCTGGTAGTGAGCCTGGTACGAGACCGGGCCTTCGTCATTCGCGTCATTACCACTGATTCTGCAATGGCGGCGGCTTCGCTCAGCGAAAAGGCCCGCAGCATGGCAGAACAGGTTGCCGGAAACCTGTTTCGATCCTGCTGGTTAGCGAAGCGCACGAATACCGGGCTGCCCAATTCTTGAATCTCTCCAGCGTCGTCGGCACTCCATTACTTATAGAGGGTTTATCGAAATGGCCGAGGATCCGGAACAAGTCTATCGCTTGGCCTGTCTGGAACTGCGCGGCGGCAATCACTTAGCTGCTTACCGCGCTGAGTTGCCGGGATTGGAGGCCTGGGTCTCGTGCCGCCCGCTGCATCCTGCTCCGCGCGGAGGGGACCTTTACTATCTGTCGGCCTGCAGCCAGGGAGTCATCGCCCGCGTAGCGCTCGCCGATGTCGCCGGCCATGGTGAGATCGTCAGCTTCGCCGCCGTTCGTCTCCGCGATGCGCTGCGGGAGCATGTCGACCATTGGGACCAATCCATGTTGATCCGCCGGCTCAACGACAGCTTTCTCAGCGGCGCAGCGGACTCCCCGTATGCCACGGCTTTCCTTGCCAGCTTCTACTCCGAGTCCGGGGAGTTGCTGTTTACCAATGCCGGCCATTTGCCCCCGCTGTGGTATCGCGCCGCCACACGGGAGTGGAGCCTCATGTACGACTCCACGCCTTATAGCAAAGAGATCCTCGACCTGCCTCTCGGTCTGATCGCGGGAACCTCTTATAGCCAGACGGCCGTGCAATTGGAGGTAGGCGATCTGCTGCTCTTGTATACCGACGGCATCAGCGAATCCTGGGACGAATCGGGCGAGCAGCTTGGCCTGGAGGGGTTACTGTCCATTGCGCGGAATCTACCGACAGAATCCGCCGCGGCTGCCGGACAGGGTCTGCTCGCGGCGATCGAACGGTTCCGCGGAGCCGCGCCGGCCGCGGATGACGAAACTATAGTGGCGCTGCAGCGGAAAGCAGCGAATGGCGTTGGCGGCTTAGCCTCGTCATCTTAGGATCTGATCGAGGAAGCGCTCGTCCCCTTCCGACAGATAACGATACTGAAAGTCGCCCTCGAGCGGTGTCACCACGCGCATCCAGTTAGTCGGATCGGTCCATAGGACGGGCCGGCCGTCCATAGCCGCCACCAGGTCAGACAAGTCCCACTTCAGGCAGAATCCGGGGATGACCGCCATATGCAAGTTGCGGTTGAGCGGCTCGTCGAACGCGGCGCGAAGGCTGTGCCCCGGCGGATGTCGTAGGCGCGCATGCCGGCCATGTTGCGCCCCACCAGAAAGGCTCGGGTGTTGGCTGCAAAGTCTCCGCCGAAAGGCCGCCTATCGTCACTGCGCGGGAAGCCTCTCGGAGCGAGCGCCAGGACTACCGCGCCTCGGCGCGCGGCGTCGGTCGCCAGTGTCGAGGGCGTCGCTTCCGTCTCAACTACCAGCACCGCGGGCTTGCGCCCTTCCTTGCGTGGAATCAGGAGTGTGGCGTGCAGCTCCACTCCCGGCTCGGTCTCGAGCAACATCTTTTGGGAAATCCACTCCGCCGTGCGCGTCTCCCCGGTAACGCGGCTCGCGATCGGCGTCTCCTGTAGAGGACTCATCAGCCGCCGCACTTCGCCGAACAATTCCTGGCTATTCCGAGCGCCTTTCTCCCGACGGCTTTCAAAACGCTCGCGGATGACCTCGTAAATCTCCCGGCTGTGGAGTTCCGTAGTGACCTGGCCGCTCGCGGTAACCAACAATTCATGATCGGACCCCATCTCCACCGGTTCTTCGTGGATGTCACCCTGTCCGTCTTTTAGCCAGCGGATCATCCAGTCGTAGATGCGCTCGCGCAGCGCTTGCGGCGTGCCATGCGGACCCGGACCAACGGCCCAGTCTATATGATCCTCGGCGTGATAGAGCCGGTACCACCCGCGCGCTTCCTGGTACACCGTCCGGGCTCCTTCCAGTGGAAAGAAATCCTCGATCGTCGAAACGATGAGCCAGGGCTTCGGCGCAAACAACTCGACGTAATCGGTTTCATCGAGACCCGCGGAAATGAAGTTCGGCAGGTTTTGCTCGGAATCGCCAACCGGTCCGGCAAACAAGGCGCGATAGGAGTTCATCCAGCAGGCCGGCGCCGCGACCTTGATGCGCGGGTCGAGCGCCGAAGCGTAGGTAGCCAGCGTGCCGCCACCTGAACAGCCCGTGCAACCGATGCGCTCCGCAACGACCTCCGGCCGGCTGGCGAGATAATCCAGTGCGCGCTTGGAATCCCAGATCATGTAGCGCGCCAACGTCTCTCCAGCGAGAATACTCTGCGCACCCGCCTGGAAGTGCTCCTCCGTGCACCATCCACCCAAGGTTCCCCCGACTCTCGGGTCGTACGCCTGGATGCGTTCCCCTTGCCCAATCGGATCGAACGCAAATGCGACGAAACCTTTCAAGGCGAAGTTGGCGGCCAGCCGCTGCACGGCCACCTTGCCCTGGTCCCAGTGCCCCAGTTGGATCAACACTCCCGGGTAGCGGCCTGGTTTGCTCGGCCGGTAGAGATTTCCAGTGACGTAAAGGCGAGGCAGGCTTTCGAAGACCACCTTCTCGATGATGTATTTTTGCTTGTCGATGCTGCCTGTCACCTTGGCGTTCAGCGGTCCGGTGTAGTCCGGCAAGCCGCCGATCAGCTCGATGATCTTTTTGCGCACGAGCTCTTTGCGGCGTTCGGCGGCCTCCACGGTGATAATCTGCTTGATTTCCGTGTCGCGCTGGTCCAGCTGCGCCTGGGCGATCCGATCCAGCCAGTGCGTGAGCTGCGCCTCGGAGTCGGTAGCTTGCGCGGCGAGCGAAGCGGTGCCGACGGCAATCACGAGAATCATCCGCGAGAGCATGGGACCATCTTATGGCAGAAAGCATATACACCTGGCCGCCCGCTCCAATATCTGCCAGCCGATGCGGTGAACGCGGAGGCGTTAAATCGCGACTGAGGAGCTACGGTCCTGCCGGCGCCGGTTCGCCTGAAAGCTCCCGTCTCAGGCATGCCCCTCTGGCTCCTCGCCTTAAGCAAAAACGGCGGGGGCGTTGCATGCGCTTAGTGCAGAGTCTTGCAGTAGGCTCCGGGTCGTCGCAGGCAGCGGCGCGGTCGTGAGGCTGCCACACCTCCCGCGCAACGGCGATTCGGACTACCTCACGGATGGCTTTCCACCGAAGGCAACTCGTGTATTTTACCGGACGGTGCTCAGGCTCGCGAAAGCAGAACCAGCATCTGAGAGGAGTCAGGTACTGCTATCTTCTCACTCTCCGTTCGTCATAGTTGACGCATAGAACGGAAATGAGCGGGATTTCATTTACCAGTGCCACCCCTCTGAAGGCATGGCAAAACTCTCGAAGTCTTCTGATGTAGTACAGGAAGGGGGGTGCTCCGTTCTGATGGAACGCTCGGCCTGGCGTTGGCAGAGCAGGTTATGGGCGGCTTCCGCTACCAGCCGTGAAATGCGGCCGCCAGGACATCAATACTGAAAGTGAAACTAGATCGAAACGCGTCAACTCTGCGATTGACGGGCCCTCGGCGCTGACAAAAAAACCTACCCAATTCCCAACACGGCGGCGTATTCAGTTTGGCTTTGGATTCAATGTCCGGTTCACATGGTCGGGATCGCGGGCGATGAGTGTTAGATACGCCCGCGTGGGCTGATCCGGCTCCGCCCGACCCTGTTCCCAATCCCGTAGCGTACCAAGGGGAATGTGATACCGGGCGGCAAATTCCTCTTGTGTCAGTTCCAAGGCCCGGCGGATGCTTTTCGCCTGTGGTGTTCGCCTCATCCGCTTGAGGTCGGTTTCTGTGAGCGGCTGTGCGACG